>ENA-OPBO01000719-OPBO01000719.1-human-gut-metagenome-genome-assembly--contig:-NODE-719-length-27004-cov-7.285910_pt1 | contig 27004 bp, 24 predicted proteins | sample MGYA00241071_ERZ501458 | MGnify/ENA primary metagenome ERZ501458 (study PRJEB25962, sample SAMEA2042509) | human gut metagenome | biome: human gut; feature: human-associated habitat; material: faeces... | reverse complement strand
AAGCTAAAGTTGCACAATCACTTACACAGTTTACGTGTCACACGCCGGGGTCGAAATACGAGGTCACCATAGATGTAGCCTCATTGATGCCTGCCATGCCGTTGCCGGCGGCGTAGGCACGGATGCCTGTGGCGAGCGCCATGACAAAGAGCATGGCAAACTGGAAGCCTCTGCTTCCGAGGAATTTGTAGATTGTCTTTCTGAGATTCTTGATTGTCATTTTCATGCTTTTTGTTTCAGTTTTTTGAAGCACAGGCAGCCCCCCGGCAGCTCCACAGTCGGGAGCCGCCCACACTTCGGGTTAAGGAAATTGTGTTTGGGATTTTGTCCTTTCGGACGCGGATTAGTGGTTTTGCCGGTTATTTCAATAAATCGGCAGGGTCAAAATCATCTATGTTTTTAGCGATTTTGAACGTAGGGACGTTTTCCTTCCCAGAGGGATTTTTAACGGGTCGGGCTTTCTTTGCCTTTCCGTCAGGCTTCCGGGCCTGTCTGTCGGCGATGTTCTCCCGGAGCAGTTCAGTCATACAGGACTGTATTCCCTTGTAGATTTCCTCGTATGACATAAGACCTTCCATAAGGTTGGTGTCCATGAGGGGGTCAAGCACCTTTCCTGCGTTTGCCTTATCTTCGGGAGTGGCATCGGGATCGACGGCGGTACTGATGGATTCCTCAATATCCTCCATCGTCGCCCCTGTCGCTGACGGAGCTGAAACGGTGTCCGGCTCCACATCCTCGATGCGGACATCATCAAACGCCGATCTCTCCTGTTCCGGTGTCATGCGTGCGTTTTTCACTGGCTGTTCAGGCATCGGAGGATTGTCATTCCGAACCCCATTACCGCTTGCGGCGGTTGTCGTCGCCGAGGCTTCATCTCCGAATTCAACATCTTTCAGATGCACATCGCCCAGCATTGTCAGTTTTATGCGGCTTATGTTCCTGTCAAAAGCGTTGTCAACAAGGCGGTCTATGCGCGATTCAAGTTCTTCATCTATGTTGAACTTGCTTTTGCCCACCAACGACCGTGGTGCCGGAGCATCAGGGACATTCGGTATCGGCGGTGGCGGTCCCTCTGCGGGAGTGTTTTCAGGCGGTTTGTCTGCCGGAGGCCGCATCTTTCTGTTACGGTCAAGCAGGAGGTAAGCCAGAAAGCCGAGATTTGAGAGAGCCACCACACCGAGCAGGAAAAGTGATGTGCCTGTCATAGCTCCACGGTTTTCTCCCCCAGCGAGGACAGTTCGTTGATTACATCCCTGTTCTCCACAAGGTGTCTGACAAGGATGTTGGTGACATAGGCACCGATTGTCAGACCCTCGACATCGTAAAGGGATACCAGTTTGGAGAGCTTGTTTACCAGCTCACGGGGAACGAATATCCCCTTGCGCGCCCCGACATTCGACGGAGCCAGATAGTTGTCCGAATACGCCCTGACTTTTTTGTTGTCCGGGGCTATGGTCGGTTCCGCGCCCTTCATTTTGTTGCAGGTACGGAGATCACAGAATTTTGTATGTACCATTTCTTATAGGATTTTTGAGGGGCATTTCTTGGATATGCCCCGAATGATGGGAAAATATTTCCTGAAATGTTCGGTAAGCACCTTATCTATATAGGTGGAGATATTGGCTTCCTCGTCCAGCATACCGAGTATGCCGAGAATCATGGAGAGATGCCGCTCCCTGATGAAAACCTGCCTGCCGTTGCGCGATACCCTGCGGAACCTGCCGTCGGCGATGAATTTCTTTATGAAGTCAATCTCATCTGCGGTCATGTTGAGTCCAGAATATCTCGCATCCCGGTCAGCATCGAAATCATCATACGTTTCGGGGGCAGCACTTACATATTCTTCCTTTGGAGGTGCGCTTGGTGTCTGACTGTCTGCTGCCGTGTGATATGTCGGCACTGACGAAGCCCTTACCGATTCGATGAAGCCGTCGGCGTCAAAATCATCGTTCTTTTTCTTTGCCATACGCCTAAACCTGAATTATGGAACGTATTTCCCTTACCATTTCTTCAAGGTTGGAGCCTTTCAGAAGACGCTTTTCGGGAGGTAGCATCGTGGAGCGGAATATCGCCCCGTTGCCGGTCTCCATACCGTCCTTCTCAAACTTGCTGCTTTTTACAAGAACGGTGTCGAGGGAGCTTAGTCCGAGTTTCTCCATATAGTTGTCGATTATCTCGCACAGGCGAGGTTTTTCGCGTGAGTTGACCTTGTTCCAGACAAGGCGCATTTCGCGGATGCTTGATTTGCCGGTTGTGATCATCCGGTTATGGACATTGTTGGCGAATGATATTGAACTTGCCATTTCCCCCGTCTCGGTCGTTATCGGCACGAAGATGTAATGCATCTTGGCGATGAGGTTTACAATATCACGGTTGTTTATGGTTCCCGTGATGTCGAAGAATACCACTTTCGGACTGTTCCCGGCCTTTACAAAATTCTCCGCAACTTTCACCGCGTCACCCGGCGAGGTCATAAGAATCTGATAAGGCTTGATTTTGTGGGTAAGGTAGAACTTGTGCATGATGCGTTTGAGACGGGGATTCTCATTGGTCACCAGCAGGTCATGTTCCCGATAGACATTCATCGAGTGCTGTGTGTTGTCGCAGTCTATGACCGCGACTTCCACCCCTTCGATGTAGCGGAGATAACTCGCCACAAGAGCAGTCAGGGTGGACTTGCCCGCGCCACCCTTCTGGGTAGCGAAGGCGACATAGATAGTGTCGCTCATAATTGGATGGGATTAAATTTGTGAATTGATTTGATATGGTGTAGCCACCATAGCGCGCCCGGCTTGATAGCCGTGTCCGGGTCACGCTGCCCCGTATCCGTGAATCGGCTTGTTTACAGACAGGGCATTAGAATGTTCATTTGAATGTTTGTTCAAATGATAGTTAGAACGTATGCTCAAACGGACATTTGATTGATTGTTCGATTGATTGCTCAAACAAGCGTTAGAACGTATGCTCAAACAAGCATTTGATTGATTGTTCGATTGATTGTTCAAACGAGCGTTAGAACGGATATTCAAACAAACATTTGATTGATTGCTCAAACAAACAAGCAAACAAAGGTTCGTACACACCTACAAACATTTGATTGAACCTTTGAACGGTCGTTTGTCTGAATGCCCTAATGTCTCGGCGTTGTCGCCTCCGGCATTTGAGCCTCTGTGCAAGTAGAACGACGGCTGTATCGGAAAAGATTTCTGATTGTCAGGCACTTCCCAACCTTTCCGCAAAGTTGCCCAACATTTCCCCACTTTTTTCTCATTGAAAACTCAACGACCCTTACGGATTGTTATATCTGCGGGAGCCCACACACGCAGTTGTTCTCTCATTGAACCCGTTTCAAGGACGGCGCACCATTATAATATTGGTATGAATCGGCACCGATATTATGACCTTTCATTGTTTGCGTACACCTTTCGTACAACATTCAAGGCGGGTTCCGACTCCAATATTCTCATTATCAGTCAGGATGCACAAACGTGCATGGCAAGGTATGTCGTATGCAGCACAAAATAAGATTTGCTGCACACGACCCTTGCCATTGCATGGAGCCGGTATTTCTCCAAAGTCGAAATACCCATAATGAAACCTGCGGTTGGCAATCCCACATCACCCACTAAATTTATCCCAAAAATGAAACAGAACTTCAAAAAAGCCGGACGGCATCCAAAGATTGACCCGACGGTATTCCGATGTTCGGTCAATTTCAACGCTACCGAACATATCGCGCTTCAGACAATGCACGAAAAATCCGGGGTCGATTCCCTGTCGGCATTTATCAAGATGCAGTTATTTGGAAAACCATTCAAGGTTTTCTCCATAGACACAAACACACGGATATTCATAGACAGGCTTTCTTCCGTTAACCATGACTACCGCACGTTGGTGGTGGATTACGACACTCTTGTAAGGACGCTGCGGGAGAATTTCACCGAGAAGAAAGCCATGAGCGCACTATACCGTCTGGAGCAGATTACCATAGAACTTGTGAAAACAAACCGCGAGATTGTCGCACTCGCCAAAGAGTTCGATGTCCGATGGTTGCAAAAATCTCTTTAGGCAGCTCACTATACGGAGCGATTGTATATAACGGCGAGAAGATAAACAAGGAGAAGGGTCGTGTCCTCGACACCAACAAAATCTACAATGACGGTTCCGGCAATATTGACATACACCGGGTTTTCGAGGATTTCAAGCGGTGGATGCCCCAGCATACCAGAGCCGAGAAAACTATGATGCACATTTCCCTCAATCCCCATCCCGACGACCGTCTGAGCGAGATGCAATATACGCAGCTTGCCCACGAGTATATGGAGAAAATGGGGTTTGCCGAGATGCCATACATAATAGTAAAGCACGAAGACATCGACCGCCACCACATACATATCGTGGCTCTCCGTGTCCGTCCCGACGGCTCCTGTATCTCCGACAAAAACAATTTCTACCGCAGCAAGGAGATAACACGGGAGCTGGAGAAAAAGTACGGGCTGCATACCGCCGAGCGTCAGAAAATCACTCCCGATATGCCCATAAAGAAGATTGATCCGTCAGGCGACATCAAGCGACAGGTTGCCAACACGGTCAAAATGGTCGGTATGCGCTACAAGTTCCAGACCATCGGCGAGTATAACGCCATACTCGGTCTGTTTAATATCAGGTGTGAGCCGACCGACGGCAGGGTCAACGGACGAGAGTATCACGGTCTGGTGTATTTCGCCACTGATGACAACGGCAAGACCATTGCATCGCCGTTCAAGGCGTCGCGCCTCGGCAAGTTCGCCAGCCGCACGGCGATAGACGGAAGAATGGAGAGGGCGAAAGACAAAATCGACATCCGTCCTACAAGACAAACTGTATCGGAGGCAATGGCGGAATCTTCTGGCAAGGACGATTTCATCGCCAAGCTCAAGGAGAGGAACATCGACCTTATCCTGCGCTATACCGATACCGGGCGCATATACGGCGCGACATTCATAGACCACAATACAGGGACGGTTCTCAACGGTTCGCGTCTGGGCAAGGAGTTCTCAGCCAACTCACTTGAAAAGTGGTTCACCGCCGGAGAAAAGCCCGCTGCACCCGATGTTCAGCAGCAACAGCCGCAGCCAGATATGCAATCAACACCTGATACCAGACAGCCACCACAGGACAACAGTCAATCCGGCAATTCACAGTCCAGCACATCAAGCGGAGGGCAAAGCACGACAGGCGGCGGTTCGGCCACCTCACAAAGCCAGCCGTTCAGTCAGCCTCAACCTCAGACACGGCAGAACAATTCTTCCGCTTACGACGATGTGCCGACACTCCCCGGCCTTGACCTGTTCCAGACCGGACCCGGATTCGACCCGCAGGAGGAAGCCTTCTACCGCGAGATGCAGCGACGCAGGAAGAAAAAACGCCGTGGCCCCAAACTATAATTTGTCAAACTCAAAACACAATATTTATTATGTCACAACAGGAAGATGACCTCAGGGCGTTGTCGAAAATCATGGATTTGCTCCGTGGTCTCAGTATCGCCGTGTTGGTTGCAAACATTTACTGGTTCTGCCAGCCCCTTGTATCGGGCTGGGAGTTCCATCAGCAGACCATGAAGGTTCTTCGAGGTCTTGATGATGCCGGGAGCCTGTTTCACAATCCGTGGAACGCAAAATGGTGGACGCTCCTTCTACTTGCCCTCTCATGCTTCGGCACCAAAGGGGTCAAGAACGAGAAAATAAAATGGGGGCAGATATGGCTCATTATCTCGATAGGTGCCGTACTGTTTTTCCTTGACTGGTGGATGGTGTATCTCGAATGGTACTATACCTATATATTCACATCAATATCCGGGTATGTCTGTTTGCTGCTCGGAGGGGTATGGATGAGCCGTCTGCTGAAGAACAACATGATGGATGACCGCTTCAACGAGGAAAACGAATCGTTCATGCAGGAAACAAAGCTGATGGAGAATGAGTATTCGGTAAACCTGCCAACACGCTTCTACTATAAAAAGCGGTGGAACAAAGGCTGGATAAACGTGGTAAACCCGTTCCGCGCCTCGATAGTCCTCGGCACTCCCGGTTCCGGCAAGTCATTCGCGGTGGTCAACAACTTCATCAAACAGCAGATAGAAAAGGGGTTCGGTCTTTATGTGTATGACTACAAATTCCCTGATTTATCGCTGATTGCGTATAACCATATGCTTAACCATGCCGACAGTTACGGCAAGAATCCTCCCACATTCTGCGTCATAAATTTCGATGATCCGGAACACTCCCACAGGTGTAACCCGATACACCCGGATTTCATGTCGGATATTGCCGACGCTTACGAATCGGCATATACCATTATGATGAACCTGAACCGCACGTGGATTCAGAAACAGGGCGATTTCTTCGTGGAGTCGCCGATTGTGCTGTTTGCCGCAATAATCTGGTATCTCAAAATATACGAGAACGGCAAATACTGTACCTTCCCCCATGCCATAGAGTTTCTATGCCGCCGGTATGAGGATATATTTCCAATCCTGACATCATACGCGGAGTTGGAAAACTATCTCTCCCCGTTTATCGACGCTTGGCAGGGAGGCGCGGCGGAACAGCTTGCCGGGCAGATTGCCTCGGCGAAGATACCTTTGTCAAGGATGATTTCACCGCAGCTCTACTGGATAATGACCGGCGATGATTTCACGCTCGACATCAACAATCCGAAAGAACCGAAGATTCTTTGTGTCGGCAATAATCCCGACCGTCAGAACATCTACGGCGCGGCACTCGGTCTTTACAATTCCAGAATCGTTAAGCTGATTAACAAGAAAGGAATGTTGAAGTCCGGCGTAATCATAGACGAGCTGCCGACCATATATTTCAAAGGGTTGGACAATTTGATAGCTACCGCCCGAAGCAACATGGTTGCCGTCTGCCTCGGCTTTCAGGACTTCTCCCAGCTCAAACGCGACTATGGCGACAAGGAGGCAGCGGTTGTAATGAACACCGTCGGCAACATTTTCTCCGGGCAGGTTGTAGGGGAAACCGCCAAGACGCTATCCGAGAGGTTCGGTAAGGTTCTCCAGCAACGCCAGTCAATGAGTATCAACCGTCAGGATGTGAGCCATTCGATCAACACGCAGATGGACAGTCTTATTCCGGCGAGCAAGATTTCCACTCTGACGCAGGGAATGTTTGTCGGTGCTGTCAGCGACAACTTCGACGAGCGCATCGACCAGAAGATTTTTCATGCCGAGATTGTGGTGGACACAAAGAAAGTGGCGGCGGAGACAGCCGCATATCAGCCTATACCGCTGATAACCGATTTCAAGGACGACACGCCGGACAAGTCGAAGATGAAAGCCACAATCCAACGCAATTACGACAAAGTGAAACAGGATGTCAAGGATATTGTCAGGCTGGAGCTTGAGCGCATCGCCGCCGACCCCAATCTCCGCCATCTGTTGCACATGAAGCCGGCATAGGCATATAAAGGTAATCCCGACCATTCATCACGAGTGGTCGGGATTTGTTGTAAATTTCAAAACCCACAGAATCCATTTTCATAAATGCCACTGTCGCAGAGGCACAAATGAAAAGCCTTTACGGATTCTCTGTTTATTTATGAAAGAGATTAAATATTTCTGGATGGATTAGTGGTTGGACATCGGTCTGAGGCATCAGTCCTCTTGGTCCTGTTTTGACATGAAACTGTTTAGCCCGTCAATCAGGGTGTCCATAAAGTATGTTCGGCTGTTGCGTCCTCTCATCCTCATTTCCGAATATTTCTTGTAGATGTAGCTTTCTGTAATATCTACCTTGAATATGTGGGCGAGCCTGCCGATTATATCTTTCGCGCTGAGTTTGGTGCCGAAACAGTTGGCAACCTTGAAGGCATAGCCTAACTCTATAAGGTCGGTCTTGTTGGCTTTCCAGTCAAGTCCGAGACGGTCAAGCATTTTTTCCTCGCCGACGGTTCGGAAATCTATTTCCTTGTAATGGGATAAGGTCTGACGCACAAAGCACAGAGCTTTGTTGATGAATGACACGAGGGCGTCATTGACCTCTTGGCGTTGTGCCGCCGTCTGTAAGTGGCTTATTTCCACCTCTACAAAGAGCAACGCGCTTATTACGCAGCCTTTGTGCGGCTCCTTGTTGCACAACTCGCTGACCTGAAGCACAAAATCCTTATAGGCTATGTGCAGATTATCGTTCTTCCCTTCGGTCAGCTTTCGGAAGAATTCTGTCTCGGTAAGTGAAAATATATTCATTTATCGGGCTGGGGGTTAAGGGTTCAACATTATGTTTTTTGTTTCGTCCTTATAAACCGCAGGCCGTTACAAATGGATTATAACCGAAACTGTTAAAATGCGAATCAGCTGAGTATCAGTAATAATGTAAGGTGAAACTGGTATTAAAATTAAGAAGGTTAAAATCTTGCGTTGTCAGAACTTGGTAAATGTGTGTCAAATTGGTAAATAATTCCAGAACATAAAAAAGCGCACACCCCCATAGTGATCGCCTTTGTCGGTTCTGGAATACCGTGAGAAGTAATCAGGGATGTACGCTATGCAAGTGCATAGCGCAAGCATCACTTCATTCTTCTCAATGTCAATTTTCCAGATTCACAAAGGAACTCGGTGCTGTCTTACGTTATGTATCAGTCTAATGCGATTGGCTCTCCAATCGCTGATTTTCCTAATTTCACTACAAAATTAGGAATTTTTTGCGAATTATCAGGCGTTCACACGCCTTTTTATTTGATTTATTTGATTCCGTACTGTCTGAGCTTGTAATCAAGCGTTGAACGGCCTATGCCTAACAGCCTTGCCGCTTGGGATTTATTACCCTCTGCCTGTCGCAATGCGGCGATGATTTTGGATTTTTCTCTTTCCGGCTCCTGCAATCGCAGACTTGTGTCAGGTTCAGGCTCCGACTGGCTGAAATTCAGGTCAGATACGGTTATGACATCATCTGATGTGTGGAAAGCGGCGAACAGGATTACATCTTTCAACTCCCTCACGTTGCCGGGCCACTGATGAAGTTTTAGGGCTTTTGTCGCAGAGACATCAAGCCGTTTTTTATCCTGTTCTGTTTTATGTGCATAAAGGGTCAGAAAGTAATCCGACAAAGATTCTATATCCTCGGTTACCTCTCTCAGCGGCAGTACGGAAATATCTACCTGACGCAGAATGTAAAAGAGGTTGGGGCGGAAAGTCTTTTCAGATACCATCTTCAACAATTCCGGCTCTGCGGTGCATATCACCCGGACATCGGGATGCTCGTTTTCAAGAATGTACAGCAGTACCGATTGTTTGTCAAACGACAGCAACTGCACGTTTTTGATGATGATTGTTCCGCCATCGGCTTTCTTGAAATATCCTTCCATGCGGTTGTATATCTCACTGCGGAGCGTTGTCGGGTCATGCTGACCAACGAGTGCCGCGCCTCCCGCTTCGATGACCGTGCATGGTTTCTGAGCGCGGGAACTGTGGAGGTAGATCTGTTTTGCAATCTGCTCCTTGCCTGTGCCACATTCTCCGAAAATTATGGCATTGGCGTTAGTGGCAGCAATAGTCCTTATGGACTTTTCTATGCGTCTGAACGCCTCGCTTTGCCGTGGTATAAGGTCATCGGTAAGCGTCAGCACCACCTTTTCAGGTCTGGCATATCTGCCGACAGTCTCGACAAGCTGCTTGTCTATTGCCGGGCGTTGGATGATGTCAACGGCTCCGCCGTTGCGCATCACCGAGAGAAGATCCACGGCATTCATGTTATCCACTATGGCAATAACGGGGAACTTGTATCCCTCACGCTTTTGCCAGTTAACTAACTCTTGCGCGGTGCCGTGGGCGAATTTCATCGCCGTTACCACGACCGCGCCGGGTGGCAACTTTGCCACCTCCTCTTTTGCAGCCTCCATACTCTCGACGGCAATCGGCTCGTAACCGGACTTGACAAGCAAGCCCGTCATAAGCCGACGGTCAGATTCTGAGGCATCAACGATAAGAACCTTATTCATGTCTATTGTTGATTGGGTTTAACATTATGTATTCTTTTCAATTTCTATTTCATCAATAGCCCCCGGCAACGATTGCCGAGGGCATATTATAGATGTATCAGTAGTCGTTATTTGATGGCGACTGTATAAGTCGTAAGACACAGTAAATAGCTTAAGCTCCATTCTTTGTTTGCCTATAACAGTAAAATAACGATGTCCTGTAACTAATCAGTCGGTTCATCACTGTGTAATTTTGGCAAAGTTACTAAGCGTTTGCGACTTTAGCTGTGACAAATGTCTCAACTACTTATATTTCTTATATAATTCCGAACAGACACACTCTCTGAATCTCTATGACTTTGAAGAGATACAGGCAGATGATTACCAAAATCGCCTGCCTATGTTGTCTATGTATGATTAGCTGTTGGTATCCTATTTTTAGGAGTTTAATGATTTGTATATTTCAAGAATTAGAACTTTGTCCGGGCTATTGATTGTGAACCTACCGCTTTCTATGCGACAATTGACGGTCGGTGCCATTATCACGGAGTTGTTGAACACAAAACTATCCTTTTACCTATTCTGTTTTCAGTGGCATCAGCCCATTTCTTTACCTTGCCTGCTTTCATCTTCCCCTCAATTTGTTTATCGGCCAGTTTCATGTCAAAATATTTACTTGGCTATTAAAATCAGAATCACAGCGAGGACGAGGAAACCGGGAAATCAGTCGGCAAAAGTGTCCGTCTGTTTTGTATTTTTATATTCTAATCTGCATTGAAAGCATTAGGTTCCGACCGCGTATGCGATACATATAGTCTGTTTCACTAAGTAAGCCATAGCTGGCATAACGATATTCTTTTTTATTTAATATGTTTGTGGCTTTAATACTAAACTCCAGCTTTTTTGTCGGCTCCCATGTTGCAGAAGCGTCAACCAAAATCAGATTGGATGACCGAGAAGAAGAAAATCTTGTATAATAATGTTCTCCTCCGACAGAAAATTGCCAACCTTTAAGAGGGATAAGAACTAACGACAGAAATTGTTTGATAGTTTGATAATTACTTGTATCTCCGTTTTTTATCCGCAGCTTATTTATTGTGTATCCAATTTTGTAGTCTGTTGAAAACCAGTTAGTGAAATATCCTTTTAGTCCAGGTTGCAAAACGATAGCACTTTGTCGATAAGAAAGTTTCTGTCCATCACGCATAGCGGAAGAAATTACATCAGCATACGAAGCATCGAGGCTAATATGAATTTTCCCTGACATCAGTCCTTTACTTATATTGCCATTTACATTAAAACATCTGGTGTCATTGCTGTTCAAAGTAAATGTATTGAGTACGTAGTTATTTAAGAATATCTGGTCATTGATTAGGGGATAGCTGTTCCAATCGTATTTCCCGATGATGTTGAAGAAAAGGGACTTTATAGGATTCCTATATCTCAAGTTCACGGCTGCAGAACGATAATGGTAAAAATCGGTGGTAGGAACAGCCAAATACAGGTTGCGGAAATTCTGCATTATAGCTGCCGGGATATGGCAAGTAGCCTCTGGCGGTTCCAAAGAATACTTTAACTGGGCTATTGCATCCATTCGTGCGTTAAATTTATATCTGACATAAACAAACGGGGCAACAGATAAATAGCATTTCGTCATATTTGATCCAGTCTGACCACCATAGATATGATTGGTTTTTAAGCCTATTGGTAAAGACAAAGTTACAAGCCAGCGATAAGAGCTATATGAAGCCTCCGGTGCCGCATACACCCTCATTAAAAGAGATTGGAAATCGCACTCGGTTACGAGAGGCGACGCTATACCATCAAGATTACTTTTCAAGTGGTAATAATTAATGTCAAGACCGCCACGGACATATATATTCCATTTGGCTTTCAACCAGCCATATTTAAGTTCGGTAACAGATCTAAAATCCTGGTGTGTCAGTTCCTGTTCAACCGAGGCATCATATACAACATCAAGTCGGTGAGGGTGATAATAGTACCTGTTGCGTGATGATACGGAGAGCAAGTTTCCGGATACACGTTTTACCATTTGTAAATCATTGGTGAAATTGAACTCCGGAATATATGCTTTTTGTGACAAGGACAGTGTTCCGCCGACAGCAGACGAAAAATCTTGCCAATGAGCATCGATATACAGATTGTCAGTGAGATACATGGCCGGGGTGTTGATGGCAACAGTGCCCTGTCCATTTAACCAATGCGAATAGCTTTTCAAAGAATTAGTCTCGATGAAACGTGGAATGTATTCATCCAAATAATTTGTTTCATATCCCGACAGATTGTCAAGTCGGTCGGATTCGTAATTAAGATTGAATCTGACATCTTTTCCTTTGTCAAGATGCCATGAATTTGAGCTGTTGGCAAGCACGGAGAAATTATCCCTTGTACGGTTTTCGGCAAGAGGAGCGGAAGATGTGCCGAGGTTGATATAATCAGGCCATAAATAATCGATATAATCGCTGCTGAACAGATTTGAGACCGTATGTTTATGACTTTGCGATTGTGGATTCCATCCCGTATTATTTATCCGAACGGTTTCCATGTTTTGCCATTTCCCTGAAATGCGCATGGCAAAAGCAGATGCATTATACAGAACTGGCGACAGACCGATCCCTCCATCCAATATAGCAATCCATCTGTGTCGAGCCTGTTCACGAAGTTTGATATTAATACCTGCCTGCTGTGAAAATTCAAGACCTTGCAAAGCCTGAATGGGCTGATGGTTTTCCATAACCTCCACACTTGCCACATCAGACGGAAGTATATTCTCGGTAGCCAGACCATATCTTCCGTCAGCAAAGTCTGCTCCGTCAATATAGAACTTATTGATAGGCTCTCCATTGTACTTTATTTCTCCGCTTTCTTCCACTTTTATACCGGGAAGTCTTTTGAGAACATCGGCAATGTTGCGGTCAGATTCCTTGGCATAATGACTTAAGTAATACACAAGTGTGTCGGAACGTTGCTCAATGTCGGGAGCAGTTACAATCACATCATCCAGCTGTGTGTGCTGAGATTCAAGATAAACTCTTACCGGTGATTTTATGTCTGATATTCGGATTCTTTTTTCTGCATATCCCATGAGATGAAACACAATCACAGAAGCAGAACAAGAAGCATCGAAGTCAATGCTGAACGATCCGTTATCGTCAGAAAATGTGTAGGCAAGATTCTTGCCGGCTTTGTCTTTGACTTGAATTATAACTCCGTCAACGGCAGCTTCGGTATCTTTGTCTATAACGAAGCCCTTGATTTTTGTGGCTTGTCCATATATATGTGACAAAGCACAAAATATCATTATCAGAGTTATTAAAATTCTCACAGATATTATAATTAGTATTTTTTCCAGTCGGTTTCAATATAATCGAAAGTAAGGGACTTGGGCGAGGTCAGATCTGTTCGGGGTTTCCCGTCAGGAGTAGTTACAATCACTTGAACTCCATTTGTTGCTTCCATATATCCAGTCGGGTTTATATCGAATCTGTTTTTTGTTTTGTAAAAATCGACTCTTGATGTTTTGATGAAATCGACCTCCGGGATAGTAATGGCGCGGTCTGCATTAGAGTTTATTCCAACACATATGAAGGAATATTGATTTGAAGCATCTCGTACCTCCATAATAAATCCCGGAAGGCCACCGAATTTCCAAGGACCGTCGGCAACAGGGATTTTATCAGTGTAATAGGCGATGTAATCTCTGCCTCTGAAAGAGCATTTGGCACTGTTGCACTCATATCCCAATACTTCTTTTGTTTCATCGGTCATAGTCCATTCCTGTGAAGGAATCAACTCCTCAAAAAGAAACCAGTCGGTTGCAACCCTATCAGTATTGGTGAACTTTCCGGCGGGATAGTTCTTATAGATTGAGAAAGACTCTCCGCCGACATAACGGTTCGGGTTGGCTTTTATTTGATCAGTAGTAGATATCTGAAGCAGGGAGTCTATCTGCATGCCACGGTAACTCGTGAATTTCGACAGCCCATAACCCACCTGAAGTATCATACGGTCTTCAACGCGCGATGTGACATCGGTTGTGTCACGAAGATAAGAGTAATCAAACATGAACTCCATTACCGCATCACCAATCTTCTTATGGCTCACCGGTGTAGCGGAGTTAACTTCCATCTGACTTCCGGCTCTTACGGTAATTGATTGCTGATTTTGGGCATACGCACCAAAAGCTAACGATACCAAAATCGAAGCGCTAAAAAAGTATTTCTTCATTGTTATCTATTTTTGCTGTGAACTCTGATGCAAAGTTACAGAGTAAAAATGACAAAAGCTGTGACATTTGTCACAGCTGCCTTATAAAAATAGCCTTTTTGAGCTTTAATTCGCTGTTTTTTCTTCGTCTGGTGTGTCCGTTGCTTTTATCTCACGGATTCGATGAAGCTGACGACGAGAGATATTGAGGTAGGTGGCTATCTCTCCGAGCGAGACCAAATCAAAAAGTCGTGGATAACATGCAAGCAACTGGCGGTAGCGTTGCTCGGGAGTGGAACGGTAATTGTTGAGCATCTGCTCGTATGCCTGCCTAAACAAGGCATCCAGAAACTTGATATAGAGAGTGGGGGCAAACATCAGCTTTTCACGAATCAGAGAGGACGGTATGACAAGAACATCAGAATCCTCAAGGGCTATGATGTCGGTAGGTATCTTATTGCCATGCATCGAGCTAATATAATTGGCGAGAACCGACCCATCAAACACAAAACCGACTGTTTTGGCATTTCCGAAATTATCAATCAGTGAGTGCTTGAAACCGCCTGACACAATCCATCCGGCATTTTTGAGAACTTCACCCGTGCGTGCAAAATATTCACCGCGCCTGAAATGGCGCAGCGTGCCATGCTTCTCGCATAGCTCCCTCCAGAAAGAGAAGTCGAGAGCATTTTCAAATGCGTTGAACTGTGCGGACATCGGTAACAAACTTCAGATTATGATGATACAACTAAACAAAATGCGGGATGATAAGGCATATCCCACAGATATTATAACGTAAAAAATCGGATAATATTTTACGTTAAACCCAACAGCATCATATAATTATCGAGGTGTTTAGATAAGCTGGATTACACATAAATATGGAGTTTCAAAGGGCAAAACGGCGACAAACGGCTGCAAAAATTGGTGTTATAATACCCTGATTTTCAGCTAATAGATTTTAACAAACGAAATTTTAGCCTCTTGGCGATTCGTCCTTTTCGGAGTATTTTTGTACCGCGATTGTACCACGCGAGAGGGGTCACACGGCACGACTTCCATTCAGCAACATGCAACAGCTTTCAAGATCACAACAGGCGGACAGCGGAATACCTCGCGCATATAGGCAAGGAAAAGTTCTATGTCCGCACCGACCTTATGCCCCGGAACGAGGCATGGGTAGCACCTGAATTTGAAAACTCGACACTGACCGACCGCTACAATCAGATAGCCGCGATGGTAAAGGAGAAGACAGGTCGGGCGATGCAGACCAAAGACCGGGAGCGTGTGAACAAGAAGACCGGGAATGTGACCGTCGTGCGCGGCAGCACTCCGCTCAAGGAGGGTGTCGTGGTAATCAAGGATGATACCACGTTGGAGCAGTTGCGCCGTTTCTGTGAGGTGTGTAAGCAGCGGTGGGGAATCACGGCACTGCAAATCTTCATCCACCGTGACGAGGGACATTACGGCGTTCCCGGAGAGACCGCCACATGGAAGCCCAACCTTCACGCCCATATCGTATGGGACTGGATGAACCACGACACCGGGAAATCCTGCAAGCTGGACGATAAAGCCATGAGCGACATGCAGACGCTGTTGGCTGAGTGTCTGGACATGGAAAGGGGCACCTCAAAGGAGCAGACGGGAAAGGAACATCTTGAACGCGCCGACTTCATCATCGCCAAGCAGAAGCAGGAAGCCGAACAAGCAAAAGCAGAAAAGGAAGCAGCCGAAGCCGACAGGGATGCCGCTATCCGTGAAACGGACAATGCCAGAACCGAACATGAAAAACTCCAGATTGGGAACGAGGAGAAGCAGCGGCGCAGCGCGGAACTTGACAGCGAAATCGCCGAAAAGGAGGAACGGGCGAGAGAGGTTGACAGGGAGAACACGGACAGCATAAAGTCCGGCATCGCCAACTTTTTCGGCAAGGGCAAGTACGCACCCATCGAGCAGGCGAACAAGAAGCTGAAAGCCGAGAACGAGCGCATGAAGAAAGCCTTTGCCGAAGCCGTATTACAAGCCAGGATGACCAGTTGGCAACCTTCGGCAAACAAGCGCATGACGGCCTGCCGCGTAAAACGATAAACCACATCGAACGAACGTGGTCCATACGGCGCACGGGCATTATCGCCCAAATAGATATAATCATACGCCGGCATCCGTTCCCGAATCTTATCGAATACCGTCAAACCTCCGTAACCGGAATCAAAGATTCCGATCGGACCAGGCAAAGATGAATACTTTGTTACCATAACGAAAAAAGAGGGCGTACCTCAGCAAGTACAACCCTCTTCTCATTTATTTATTAATCACCAAATAAGTTATTTCAATCCTAATTTAGTCTTTACCATCGGCGTAGCGTCGATTGCATTCGGACCTGTATAAAGCAACACTTGCGGATCGATGATGTATGTATAACCTTGTTCTGTACCTACTGCTTTGATAGCATCTGAAATCTTCTGCTGGATCGGAGTAATTAAATCCTGCTGTTGTTTTGTTACATCCTGCTGAGCAACCTGTACGAAATTATCCATACGCTGCTGCATATCCTGAATATCCTGCATTCTTCTTACTTTGATATTCTCAGTCAATGAATCCTGCTGAGCAACAAAGTCTGAATATTTCTTTTGGTATTCACCTTGCATTGTCTCCAACTCTTTCTTATACTTAGCATTCAGTTCGTCCAACTTCTTCTGCATATCTGCCACTTCCGGCATAGCCATGAACACTTCCTGAGTATTGACAAAAGCTATCTTAGCTTCCTGAGCACTAACGACTCCTGCAAAAGGCAGGATCATCAACAATAAAGCAATAAGTTTCTTCATTTTTCTTGATTATAATAGATTATTAATATTTATCGAGATAAAAGCCACAATAAGGCGCACAAAGTTACGCAATTATTTTGAATATCCTAACTTTACAAGCACTTCATTACTAATATCGATCTTCGGTGATGCAAAAATAATACTCATAGCCGAAGCACGGTCAATCACCAGCTGATAGCCTTTGTCTTCCGATATTTCTTTCACGGCATTATAAATTTCATCCTGAATCGGTTTCATCAAACTTTCGCGCTTCTTATACAATTCACCATCTGCACCAAAATACTTCCGTTTCAAATCCTGCGCTTCCTGTTCCTTCTTCACAATTTCTTCTTCACGCTTCGTCTTCATCTCGGCAGAAAGGAACACCAAATCACTCTGATAGGTCTTATACATATTCTGCGCTTCCTGCTGTAATGCATCCACTTCGTTCTGCCATTTCTTGGAAACCTGGCTTAACTGTTCGTTAGTCATCTCGTATGCTGGGATATTCTTCAGAATATATTCCATGTCTATCAAGGCATACTTCTGGGCATCAGCCATCCAAGCGCATACAACCAACAAACAACTTATCAAAAAAAGCTTTTTCATACATCTTCTGTTTTATAATTACTAAACTATCGACTACAAATATAGCCGAGGTTTTAAACACTCGGCTATATTTTACATTATTTTATAGACTATTTTTATTCAACAAGATACCGGCGCTTAGAATTCCTGACCGATAATGAAGTGGAAGTTACTTCCGCTTCGCTTACCTGATGAGCCATAGTTAGGTTCATCGAAACCGTATGCCCAGTCGATACCCATCAAACCGATCATCGGCAAGAAGATACGAACACCGACACCAGCTGAACGCTTCAGGTCAAACGGATTATAGTTACTCATATCGGTCCAAGCATTACCGGCTTCTGCAAATACCAATCCGTAAATGGTTGACGACGGTTCCAAAATAAACGGATAACGCAATTCCATTGACAAGCGAGTATAAGCATAACCATACGAACTATAACCACCATTACCGGCAATACTACCATTCTCATAACCACGCAAACCAATCGTTTCGGTAGCATACGTACTTGAATAACCGGTCATACCGTCACCACCCATATAGAAGGTTTCGAACGGCGAACGTTTATGCTTGTTGTAAGTTCCCAAGAAACCAAATTCGGCACGTGTCATTAAAACCGGTGTACGTTTCACGGATATAGGAGCCAATGGAGAGAACACCTTCGCTTTGAACTTCCACTTATGGTACTCAATCATCTTGAACTTATCCGGATCCTGATCACTCATAGAAGCATAATCTTTGTTGTCAAACAAAGAGAACGGAGGCGTTGCTGCTACTGAGAACGAGAACTGCGAACCACTACGTGTATACAACGGGTTATCGATAGAGTTACGCTGCAACAACAATTCCAAGTTGACGTTATGACAAGTTCCGTTGTTTACCAAGAAATAATCCCAATCGTGCATCATATACACCTGATAGTTCAGGGTAGCCATAAACTGGAAAAAGTCATCCGGCCAGTTCAAACGTTTACCATAACCGGCAGCCAAACCAAACATCATAATGGATTTGTCAGGGTTTAAAGCCAGCTCATAACTACCAGGATTACCATAGCCATAATAAGGATAGCCATAACCACCATAACCACCATAGCCGCCATAGCCATAATAAGGATTATATCCGCTATACATATTACTCAAATAAGAAGTACTGATATCTGTTTGCTTGGAGAAATAAGCACTGATAGAAAGCGTATTCGGGCGTTTACCTCCAAACCAAGGATCCAGGAACGAAATACTATACGCCTGATAATAACGTCCGTTGGTCTGTCCACTCAATGTCAAAGTCTGGCCTTCACCCTGCGGAATGATACCTTTATAAGTTTTCGGATTCAGGAAGTTCTTCATAGAGAAGTTCGTAAACTTCAAACTCAACTTACCGATCACACCGGTTTGTCCCCAACCAGCCGAGAATTCAATCTGGTCGTTCGCCTTAGAAACCAAATTATATTCGATATCCACAGTTCCGTTTTCCGGATCTGGAATAGGACGCGGATTCATGTTTTCCGGGTCGAAGTGTCCCATTTGGGCAATTTCACGGACAGAACGCATCAAATCCTCACGGCTAAACAACTTACCCGGTTTTGTACGCAACTCACGACGTACGATATCTTCATACAAGCGGTCATTACCGTTAATGATGACACGATTAATCGTAGCCTGCGGACCTTCCTGAATACGGATTTCCAAAGCGATCGAATCGTTTTCAACTTCCACTTCCACCGGATCTGCGCTAAAGAACAAGTAACCGTTATTAAAGTAAATATTAGAAACCGCATCTTCGTCCATACTTAAACGATCATTCAATTTCTTCTGGTTATAAACTTCACCCGGCTTCATACCTAATACCGCCATCAAATAGTCTGTCGAATATTTCGTATTACCGACAAAACGGATATCTTTCAGATAATACTTTTCACCTTCATCAACCTTCAAGAAAATATCAACTTTCTTTTCATTGAAGTTCACAACGCTGTCTGCCAAAAGAACGGCATCACGATATCCATACTCGTTATATTTGGATATCAAATTATTCTTATCGTTTTCGTATTCTTCTGTAGTAAATTTCTTCGTGCTGAACATTTCCAAGATACTCGACTTCCAGTCATTGAAAAGACTGAATTTTTCATTCGTCTTCTTCATGGCTTTCTTCAGTTGACGAGCCGTCAACGCGTTATTTCCTTCAAAATAGATACGATGAATCTTGGTCTTTTCATTCTTGTCAATATAAATATCCAAAATGACTTCACCTTCGTGAGCCATATCATCCTTTTGCTGGATATTTACATCCACGTTCTTAAATCCTTTTCCATCGAAGAACTTTTCAATCAGAATCTTCGCACGGTCCAAGACATTCGGTGTAATCTGGAATCCTTTCTTCAAGCCCAGTTTAGCTTCCAAGTCTTCCCGTTCACCTTTCTTGATACCATGATAATTAACTTCCGAAATACGTGGACGCTGTTTTAACTGATATTCCAACCAAATAGAATCGCCTTCAATCTTATTCGCCAAAATCTTTACATCCGAAAACAATCCATGTTTCCAGAAAGCTTTGACAGCAGCTGTCACTTCATCTCCCGGCACAGAAATCTCATCACCTACTGATAATCCGGAAAATCCGATCAGCACAAAATCATCATAATTCTTTACACCCGTTACCTTAATATCCGCAATTTTATACTTCTTCGGCGTTAACGAGTAAGAAATCACCGGCAAATCTGCCGGTTTCTCAACCTTCGCAGTATCACTTCCATTCTCCTGAGCAAACACACCGAAGGTTACACTCAAGAAAAGGAAAAACAGCACTATTCCTTTGTACATATTAACAGCTATTGTTTATAAAATTAATTGCTCACTTGTTTTACCAAAACGTCGTTCACGCTGTTGGTAATACAGTATTGCATCAAACAACTCTTCTTTTCTAAAATCAGGCCAATAAACATTCGTAAAGTAAAACTCGGCATACGACAATTGCCACAATAAGAAATTACTTAAACGCTGTTCACCTCCTGTACGAATCAACAAGTCCGGATCCGGAATATTTCGAGTAGTCAAGTGTTCAGAAATTGTACTTTCCGTTATCTCAGCTATATCCAAATCTCCGTCTTTTACTTTTTCTGCTATCTGCCGGACGGCTTCTGCAATCTCCCAACGGGAAGAATAGCTTAACGCCAAGACAACGGTTGTCCCAGTATTGACCGATGTCTCTTCAATACATTCCTGCAATGTATTCCGAGCCTCTTCTGGTAAACGAGACAAATCGCCTATCGCATCCAGCCGGACATTATTCTTCATCAAGTCGGGTGTTTCACGCTTGATAGCAGCTACCATCAATGTCATCAAAGCATGCACCTCTTCTATTGGCCGATTCCAGTTCTCGGTCGAGAACGTGTACATCGTAAGGTATTTTATACCTAAATCGGAAGCAGCTTCCACTACTTTACGAACCGAAACAACACCTTCCTGATGACCCATATAACGTTCAAGGCCACGAGCCTTCGCCCATCGCCCATTTCCATCCATAATAATTGCCACATGCTGCGGCAAGTGATTTTTGTCAATCTTTTCTTCTAACGACATTCTTCCAATATCTTAATAAACACCGTTACTAAATCGGTTATTACAAGGCTGACAACGTAGGCCAAAATCCCACGTAACTGAAAACATCAGCAATGAATACCAGTCTTTATTCTTGAATGCACTACTAGCCACTCCGTATGGATTATCCAAAAAGCCATTATTACCATCCGTTACATCAAACGAATCACCGAACAATTTGCGGAAAGAAAACTCACAACCCAAATTCAAACGGTTAATGACCTTATATTTGACTCCAACGCCCAACGGAATATTCAAACTTGCAAACGTTTGATTTCCCGGAGCGACCGTTACCCCAAAGCCCATAAATATATAAGGAGAGAACCGCTTTGTATTCAGATAAGCGAACTTATCACTATACGGAAGGAAATTAAATTCCATCTGTCCGCCCAGTTCGAAGAAATTCCGTTCGAAAGAAGCAGTCGCTCCATTCGGAAAGACATTCTCCAAACCATCGGTACTTCCGGACACTCGTCCCCATAACAAGTCTGTCTTTACGGCCCAACGGAAATTCGGGGTATAACGAAAGACCACACCCAAGGAAGGATTCAATCCCTTAAAGAACGCATTCTTGTTTAAATCGCCCATATAATAGGAACCGCCTAGCATACCGCCGATTTCATATTTATATTCTTGTGCATTGCCGACCCAACAACAACCGAACAACAAAAATACCAAATAAAAGATACGCCGAAAAAGAAATGTATTCATAAAAACAACTTCATTGCATTAAACCTATTTCTTTTCTAACGCTAAATCTTTTTATAAATTATACGAACGGCCCGTTATTTACTGCCGTTCGAAACCCAGACGATTAATACGACCTTTCCAAATGTCGTTCAAATCCTGGCCATTTATAGTCGATTCTCCACCAAAAATCATCAGATAATTATCCTTATCAACCAACATAGAGGCAAAACCTCTGGCTTGATAAGACGGAGGCAAAACTACCAATGTATCTACATAATTCCACGTTACACCATAGTCTGACGAACGGTAAATATCTTTCTGTGGTTCACCTGATTCATCAAAACCTCCTATCAGATAGAACATATTATCATAGTAAGCCATCATCGTTCCCTGACGTTTCGTGAAATAATCGCCGTAAGAATCAGTTTGCTCTGCCCAATCCAAAGCGTTCATCGTTGCCCATGAAGCATTCTGAAGCTGACCATCAGATGACTTACCGCCCACAACCATCACACGACTTGTATACATTAAATAAATAGAAGCCGACGAGAAACCTTCTACCGGGAAATGAGCAGGTACCATTTCACCCGTCTCCCACTGTCCTTCAGCATTCATCGCTGCAAATACGAGCCCACTTTCTTCTTCCACAACGGCAGATAGTACAGCCGGCTGATTGGTACTTTCATCAATATATCCTAAAAGAGACTTCACTTTAGGTGTTCCTTCAACAAGTTGCCAGTTAACGGCATCAACCGAAGAGTAAAGAGAGCCTTCTTTGGTTACTACATAATATAAATTATTGTAGGATGTTATTTGTGAAAGCAATACACCGCTAGCAGGGAGTCCTGCCAATGGCAATTCATCCCAACTCTTGGCATCTGTTTGCTTTGATCGATAAAGCTTATAAGCCGTATTGGCCGCAGGTTGAACGTACATATAATAATAGTCGGCACTACCATCATTAAAGGAAATAACTTTCTGATCAATGAATTTAGTTGGCAGCATGTTTGTTGTATATTGACGCCAAACCATTGAATCCGGAACAACCTGATGAACATTGACCTGAGCCACATATACACGTTTAGTCATTCCGTCATACGATGAAGTGATAAATTTCACCGGCTTGGAGAAATCCAACGAGTCCTCGGCATTCCAGTCAATCGTATCTCCTGTGGCTTCCTGAATAACTTCCAGCTTCGTCACATAAGAACCATATTTTACTGTACAAATTACTTTCTCAATCTCTGTACCAAAAGGCATAGAATCCAAGTTCATGATACGTCCATTCAATTGATCGATCGTGAACTTTACATCCGAAAGTCCTGATACAGAATCTGAACTCAACGAAAATTCCGTAATTTGGCAATTCTTATCAACCTCATAATACGAATCATAATCTGAATCACCTAAACAGGAAGTCAACAAAACAGCGAAGCAACCTGTTATCAATAAAAATATCTTACTTTTCATCAAAAACATAGTTTGTTCATATAAAGGCACAAAAGTAGAAACATTTTTTTCTTTCCACCTATAAAACGATAATATTTATAATATTTTAGGTTCAATTATTTCCGATGATGTGTATAAATCCGGAAAATATGTCCGCCAAAAGAGTCAAAACTTTGTTGTCCAAATGTGAAAACTGGCGCTTTCACACCAGCACCTAATGTCAAAGGTGATTCTTCAACAATAGCGCGATCCCAATAACCGGAATCAAGAAACTGTTGCAACATAATGCTTCCGCCTTCTACCATCAGCGAATTTAACTGACGCTCAAACAGACATTGAAGAATCTGATGCACAATAGATATCCGAAAATCCAAAGGAATATATTCTGTCTGCCCTATTTTCTTTTTTTCTCCGGTTGTAAACACAATGGTTGGTATTGTATCATCCAACAAATGATATGAAGCTGGTATCTTCCGCTCCCGGTCTATCACCAAACGAACGGGCGACTTACCACTCCAACGCCGAACTGTCAGCGACGGATTATCCAGCAAGGCTGTATTCGTTCCCACCAAAATAGCAGCCGATTCAGCCCGAAGCTTATGAACACGGGCCGCTGTTACCGCATTGGAAAAAACGACCGGTGAAATGTCCGGCGAGGTACGTGCAACATCCAGAAAGCCATCGGCACTTTCTGCCCATTTTAACGTCACAAACGGACGCTTCTCCGACTGAAAAGTCATAAAGGCTTCATTCAAAGCACGGCATTCTTCCTCCAATACACCCGTTACAACTTCAACACCTGCGTCTCTTAACATACGAACACCTCTACCTGATACTTCCGGAAACGGGTCCATACATCCGACAACCACACGAGGGATTCCTTTCCGGATAATCAATTCTGCACAAGGAGGTGTTTTCCCATAATGAGAACAAGGTTCCAAACTGACATAAATGGTAGAATCACGCAAGATTGCTTCATCTCGAACCGAAGCAATCGCATTCACCTCCGCATGGGCTTCTCCGCAACGCCGGTGATAGCCCTCACCCACAATGACACCGTTATGGACAACCACTGCACCAACCATCGGATTCGGAGCCGTATGTCCTGCTCCATGGCGGGCCAGTTCCAAGCAACGGGCCATAAATTTTTCTTCTACATGCATGATACGATCATTTCTTGTTACTTTTGGCAAAGTTAAGATTTTGTTTGGATGCTTTACATGAATCTGCCAGCTTTTTGAGGAAAAATCCATTCTACATCACAACTAAATCCGTTTAATACCGGATTTTTACCGTTTCACCCGGGTGGAACGATCTCTTCACCCTTGTGGAACGATCGTTCCACCTACGTGAGACGATCGAATCACCTAGGTGAAACGGTAAAATTGATTGTCATTTAACGGATTTAGTTGACTTAAAATCTCTTTATAAATAAAAGGGGTTGACTTTAGTTTAACTTATTTATATACTGAGTTGACTTATATTTTTGTTAATCACTCAACAAGTTGTCTTTTCTTATTCATGGACAAAAAAGCGAAACAAATCCCACAACACTATACCTTCAAGAAAATCCGTTGCTTATACATCACCCAAAGGATAAAAAAGACAATCGAAGCTTCACTGAAGACTATGAGAAGAGGATAAAAACTCCCCAGATATTGCTCAAAACCGAACAACAACGACTCGCCGATACAGTTGAAACGAATCGTTTCGGCCAGCATATAAGCTACGATCGAATTCATTCCATATACTTTCAACCATGTGATATGCTGACGATGCCCTTTGTAGTCAATCCAATAATAGAACAAGCCCATCAGCAAGAAACAATATCCGCTGCTGACAAACACCATCGAGCTCGTCCAAATCGTTTTAATCACCGGAAGTATTTCATTCCAGATCCAACCCAAAACAACCAAAGCAACACCAATACCCAGGAATAACTGTACCTTTTTCTTCTCGACCAATTCATGACTTTTGGCAATATATCCGGCAAACATACCCGACATCACAGTAACCACAAAATTCAAGCTGCTTAAGATCCAGGTATAATAATAACCTTCAGCAAAGACAACAACTCCGTCTTTTACTTCCGCAGAATCACGGAACCGGCCCATTACTGCCCGGTCAATCCATTCACATAAGTTTCCATCGGGTGTATAATCGCCACCGCCATATGAACCGACTTTAATAAATTGCATGGCGGCCCAATAAAGAAGTAATAAGGCAAAAGAAACTATGATTTGCGTACGCCGGGAAGTATATAAATAAAGAAGGGCTGACACCAGATAACCGACTGCAATCGTCTGCAATGTATTCGTATAAAAATAGATATGAGACGGATCCAACGCACGCAGGTTTCCTTGTACGATCATACCGAACAACCAGAGCAGTAAAACACGTTTCACCAGACGACGGATCAAAGGTTGTTTGTCCGGATCTTTTTTATAACGGGAATAAGCAAACGGGATCGTAATTCCCGACATAAAAAGGAACAAAGGCATAATTAAATCCCGAGGAGAAAAGCCCGTCCAGGCCTGATGTTGAAACAACCATTCGCAAGAATTCAACCAGGGAATATCTGCCGCCCGAATGAACGAACGAATTAACGGACCAAAAGCTACCAAGAAAAATAAGTCCAAGCCTCGAAGCGCATCCAACGATTCCAATCGTTTCGGTAATGTCTGTTTTTCCATAAGAAATAAGATTTATAAGTATTCAATTAATTATAGCATAGTCTTGATACAAGGAATAAATGGCTTCCAAAAACGAATCCGGCTTTTATGCATAAAGCCATGACATCCCATCGGAAGCTGTTTATGATTCAGATAATGACAGACTTTCGGTTTCAAATCATAGGCAAACTGTAAAGCCTCTTCTACAGTCGGATATTTTAATTCTTTAGGGATTAACGCCCAAAATATATCTTCGTTATAAAGTCCATCTTCTCGTTTTGACAAGAAATAGGCGATTTCAGAAGCATACGACCGACATGCCACCTTGAAAGTTTCTACTTTACGCAAACATAATCCGCCATTACCAATCTTTCCATACATCTGCGAACGGATAATCCGCTTGGATGCAAACAAGTATTTCTTCAGTTGCAGAAACTGTTTGAAAGGAAAGTAATTATAACGAGGTCTTGTAGGCCAAGGAGCTGCCACCAAATCGTAGCCAGTCTCACACCAACGCAATACCTCATCACGGAAAATCCAAGCATCCAGATGACAAATAAGGATATAAGTCGTATCGCCAAACAAATCATAAAAGGATTCAGACATCATCATCCGGTTATATCCTGCAATTCCATTTTTTGTCCCGAGCCATTCAGAGGACACATTCATAATCTCGGCTTGTGGATAAAGAACCGTTAAGTCATGAAGGTCCACATCTTCCGGCTTCAACCAAACGATAGGATAAGCAGCTAATACCTGCATCGTATTAGCTAACGACGCCTGTTCCCAATCTTTCAGTTCAGCCCGATAAATCGGTATCACAACTTTTACCTGACATATATCCTTCTGCATATCTAAATAGAATGAAAATTCACTACTCCAATAACAAAAAAAGCGACCCTTTTACAGAATCGCCTACATACTATATAAGAATATTAAAGAAAGTGACTCGGGTGGGATTCAAACCCACGACCTTCAGAACCGGAATCTGACGCTCTA
>ENA-OPBO01000712-OPBO01000712.1-human-gut-metagenome-genome-assembly--contig:-NODE-712-length-27205-cov-3.892855_pt1 | contig 27205 bp, 30 predicted proteins | sample MGYA00241071_ERZ501458 | MGnify/ENA primary metagenome ERZ501458 (study PRJEB25962, sample SAMEA2042509) | human gut metagenome | biome: human gut; feature: human-associated habitat; material: faeces... | reverse complement strand
TCCAGTCCCCGCAGGCGGTGTGATAAGTCCGCATCTCGATCAGCTTCCCTTCCTTCCGATAGGACTCCAGCTTCTCCGCCGGGACGAAATGGTACTCCACCCCGTCCTGCTCCCCTTCCCGGATGGGCCGGGTGGTGTAGAGGATCACCTGGCGAAGCCCGGGGAAACGTTTCTTAAGTTCTTTATACAGGGTGTCTTTCCCGGAGGAACTTTTCCCCATCAGATAGTAGATCTTACCCATCCTTCCAAACCTCGATCCAGCCTTCCTTATCCAGTCCTTCTATCGCGAATCCCATCTCCCGGTAACGGCGCAGGATCTCCACCGCTTCCCTGTTGATCCGCTCTCCCGGAACGATCAGCGGGATCCCCGGCGGATACAGATAGGCGTACTCGAAAGAGACCATTCCTTCGCTCTCTTCCCAGGGCACCCGCTCTCCCCGGACGCCGTCCCTTCGCCTGTCCGCCATCCCGGCGCTGGTATACACCTGCTCCAGGCGCGGATACTGGAACTCTCCACAAGACTTGTCTGCATTATACATCAATCCGGCCATTTCATCAACGTCCATTAATGCCCGGGCAAGCCGCTCCATCCCTTCCCGGGTGTCTCCCGGAGAAGTCATGGCCAGCGCGTAGCTTCCCGCCGCCATCTCAAGCTCCAGATGATACCGCTCCAGAAGGAGTTCCTGCAGCTGTCTTCCCGTCATAGAGGTCTTCCTTGTGGAGATCACAAGCTTGGAAGGTTCCTGCCCCGGCAGCCGGATCAGTTCCAGCGCCTTTAACTTCTCCAGTTCCCCCCGAAGCCACTTTAACCTCTCCACATAGGGTTCCCACAACTCGTCCCCCTTTTCCTCCAGCCGGCACACACAGTCGTCTATGCTGGCCATCAGCACATAAGAAGGGCTGCTGGTCTGAAGCATGTCCAGATACCGGCGCACTTCCCGCCGGTCCACATAAGAACCGTTCATGTGCAAAAGGGCGGTCTGAGTTAAAGAAGGCAGGGTTTTGTGAAGACTTTGCACCACAAGATCGGCGCCTCTGGTATTAGAATTCCCGGGAAAATAAGGATGAAAGCCAAAATGTGCTCCGTGAGCCTCGTCCACGATCAGCGGGATCCCCCTGGCGTGAGCCTCCTCCCCGATCTTCTCCACATCGGAGACGATCCCCTCGTAGGTGGGAGAGACGATCACCACCGCGCGGATCATCGGATCCGCTTCCAGGGCCCTTCGCACATCTTCCGGCGAGATCTGCGTATTCAGCCCGGTCTCCTGATCAAATCCCGGATACAGATAGACCGGTCTCAGTTCCTTCATATAAATCGCGTGATACACGGACTTGTGGCAATTTCTTGCCACAAGTACGGTATCGCCTCTTCTGGTCACTCCGGCGAGGGCGCTTAAGATCCCCACGGTGCTCCCGTTGATCAGGAAATGGGTCTCTTCCGCCTGGAAGACTCTGGCCGCCCGCTCCTGGGCCTCCTTCAGGATGCCCCTGGGGTGGTGCAGGTCGTCAAAGCCCTCGATCTCCGTGATATCGATCTGATACAGCTTCTCCATCCCCGGGATCCCCGTCTGTCTCTTGTGACCGGGCATGTGGAAGCCGTAATGATCCGATTCCCCATAGTTTTTTAATCTCTCGTACAGTGTACCCATTACAGTCTTTTTAATAATTCTTCTCTTTCCTTCTCAAAGCCCGGCTTGCCAAGCAGCGCGAACATATTTCTCTTATAGCTCTCCACGCCCGGCTGGTTGAACGGATTCACTCCGGAAATGTAGCCGCTGACGCCGCAGGCAAACTCGAAGAAGTAGAACAGCTGTCCCAGTGAGTACTCGTCCTGAGCCGGGATGGTTACCAGCAGGTTGGGCACGTTGCCGTCGGTGTGGGCCAGGATGGTCCCGTTCATGGCGCTCTTGTTGACGAAATCTACAGTCTTGCCCGCCAGATAGTTAAGGCCATCCAGATCCACCGGCTCTTCCTGCAGCACTACTTCAGACCGGGAGTTCTCCACGCACATCACCGTCTCATACATGATCCGGCTTCCGTCCTGGATAAACTGTCCCATGGAGTGAAGGTCTGTGGTAAGGTCCACGGACGCCGGGAAGATCCCCTTCTGGTCCTTGCCCTCGCTCTCGCCGTAGAGCTGCTTCCACCACTCAGATACATAGTGGAGGGCCGGCTCGTAGTTGGCCAGGACTTCTACGGATTTGCCCTTTCTGTGTAAAATGTTCCGGATCGCCGCGTACTGAAGGGCCGGATTCTGGGCAAACTCACTGTTCAGCGCCTGCTCTCTTGCGCTGGCCGCCCCTTCCATCAGCTTGTCAATGTCCGCTCCGCTTACTGCGATGGGAAGCAGGCCCACCGCTGTCAGGACAGAATATCTTCCTCCTACATCGTCCGGCACGACAAAGGTCTCATAGCCTTCCTCGTCCGCCAGGTTCTTAAGCGCTCCCCTGGCCTTATCCGTGGTAGCGTAGATCCGCTTCGCCGCTCCTTCTTTGCCGTACTTCTTCTCCAGAAGTTCTTTGAAAATACGAAAAGCAATGGCAGGTTCCGTAGTCGTTCCCGATTTGGAGATGATATTTACGGAGAAATCCCTGTCTCCTACCACCTGCAGCAGGTCTGTAAGATAGGCGCTGCTGATGCTGTTTCCTGCGTAATAGATCTCCGGCGTCTTGCGGATCTCCTTTGAAACAGAATTGTAAAAGCTGTGGCGTAAAAATTCAATGGCCGCCCTTGCTCCCAGATAGGATCCGCCGATGCCGATCACGATCAGCACTTCGGAATCTGACTGGATCTTCTCTGCCGCCGCCTTGATCCGTGCGAACTCTTCTTTATCATAGTCTACCGGAAGATCGATCCAGCCCAGAAAATCATTTCCCGCGCCGCTTCTCTCCACCAGGACTTCCTTTGCCTGCAGGGCGATCTGCTCCATGGCCTTTACTTCATGCTCGCCGATAAATTTCTCTGCCTTCGAATAATCGAATGTAACTCTGTCTCCCATAACGACTCCTTCCTTCCATGGCTGAATGTAAAAAATACCATATATCTCTTACATTTTAGCAAATCGCTTTCCTTTAATCAAGCCATAAACTCCTCCAGGATCTGACGGATGAGCACATCTTTGGGCGTCTCCGGGGCCTTCTCCTCCCGGGCCTTCTCTTCCGCCGCCCGGACCGGCCGGGGCTCCCCCACCGCCTCCGTCACAGAGGTCTCCCTGGCAGGCGTCTTCCGGATCTCCGCCGCTTTTAGTTCTGCCGCTTTTACTTCCGCCTCTTTGGCTTCCGGCTCTTTTGCTTCTTCCACGGCGATAACCGGCGCAGCCGCTGCCGGCGTCTCCGGTGTCATCACCTTAAGCTCCTTCTGATAGGCCTTCTCATACCGGTGGAGGCACACATTTTCCAGATAATCCACCATATAATTCCTGGCAGCCTCCAGCTGGTAATCCTCATCCGTGGCCATATGTACCAGGAGGATCAGGATCCCAAGCCCTGCTCCCGCCGCGCCTGTGCGAAGAACCATCTCCCGCATCCCTGCCGCGCCGTACCAGGCCGCCGCCCCAAGAAGACCCAGCAGAAAGCACATCCCCGCCGCCAGCTTCTCCAGCCGCCTCCAGGTGTGAAGCCGGATGCCCGCCACCTTATACTCGTAGAGATACTTGTCCACAAAGGCCCCCACGTTCTCCACCCGCTCGCTGATCATGCAGGCGTGTTCAAACTTGGCCCGAATGAGCCGCATCAGGGGATGAGCGGATTTGCCCATGTTTCCTGCCGCCCGGACAAGCCGTTTCAGGGAAGCGTTGGCCACCCATTTGCCCGCCAGCCCAAGGACCGTGAAGATCCCCATCAGCACAAAGAAAATCTGTTTGTCCAAAATCATTTCCAACATAACAAAAGCCCTCCTTTTGCTTCGATTATACTGAAAATCCGCAAAGAGGGCTTAAAAAACGTTCGCCGCAAATCGACCCGGCGCTGTCGCTTTTTGTCTCTGCCGCCGCTAAAAGAACGGCCCGGCGTCTACATTCTTCCCAGCAGTTCCTTCACAAGCCGCACGCTGTGGGCAATGGCCTGGCGTTCAAACTCCGGGTAGTCCATCTGGGCGCTGTTGTCGGCTTTGTCAGAAATGGCACGAATGATGACGTACGAAACTTTGTTCAGATACGCCGCCTGGGCGATCCCCGCCCCTTCCATCTCCGTACACAGCGGGTGGAACAGGCTGCTGATCCGCTCCTTCGCCTCATGGGAGGAGATAAACTGGTCCCCGCTCACCACCCGGCCCAGGAAAGTGTGGATGTCCGGGTTGGCCGCCTCGTTGGCCTGCCGGGCCTTCTTGGCAAGATCCGGGTCTGCCGGGAATGCCAGCACATCCATCCGGGGCACCTGTCCCACCGGATCCCCGAAGATACTGGCGTCCATGTCGTGGTGCAGAGCCTCCGTGGAGATCACGATATCCCCGATATCGATCCGGGCGTCCAGCGATCCGGCGATCCCGGTGTTGATCAACGTATCTGCCCCAAAGTCGTCGATCAGGATCTGGGCGCAGATCCCTGCGTTCACCTTTCCCACGCCGCTTCTTACCACAACCACATCTCTGCCCTGCAGCGTTCCCCGGCAGAAGGTCATGGATGCCTTCTCCCTTGTTTCCGCAATCGTCATGGCCTCTTTCAAGGCCTGTACTTCTTCTTCCATGGCTCCGATGATTCCGATCATATCCTTGTCCGTCCTTTCCTTTTATGTCTTCTCTGATTCTACCACAGGAACTTCGTATTTGCCACCTCTTATCAAGTCTGGTATAATCCATACAGGAACAATCCGATACAGATTTTTGCAGGAGGTACAACATGGATTTCAGACCACACGGCGTCTGCTCCCAGCTGATCCGGGTAGACGTAGAAGACAATATCGTGAAAAATGTAGAGTTCATCGGCGGCTGTAGCGGCAATACCCAAGGCGTATCCCGCCTGATCCGTGGGATGGACGTGGACGAGGCCATCGCCCGCCTGGAGGGGATCCGATGCGGGAATAAGCCTACATCCTGTCCCGACCAGCTTGCCTGGGCGCTGAAGCAGGCCACCGGAAAAATTTAGCGGCCGAAAGAAAAAGGATACCTGAGCTTTCGGCCCGGTATCCTCTTTCCCTGCTTATTCGTTCTCTTTTGTCTTGGGTGTCAGGAAACCTGCAGCGGACGCCGCTGCGACGACTTTGGCCCGCAAGGCGGACCTTCTTGGTTTCTCAATTTTCTCAATGTAAGTCGAAATATTGGTTAATAGTTTCAACTTTGCGCCGCCTGCAGTGCCCGCTGCAGGTTTCCCGACCAAACGCGCCCACGAGGTTACCGAAGTAACAATGGGTTAAGTAAATGAATTAAGGTTAGCCGATCTCCGGGATTCCCGGAAGGATCTGCGCTTCTGGAATGTAGACTCCATCTGTGAAACTGCTGCTCATATCGCTGTTCGCCGAGTGAATGCACCGTACCCGGTAGTAATAATCTCCCTCTACCTTCAGCTGCCGGTTGGCAGAGACCTTATCAATGTTATAATTAAACTTCTGCCAGGAATCATAGTAATCCCAATGATCGTCTCCCTCCTGGGCCCGTTCCACAATAACACTGATCCCTACCTCATCAACAACCTGTGCCGCAATGGTACTTCCTCCTGCATAAAGTAATTCCGGACCTAATCGTACCACTTTGGAATACCCTGTCAGTAAGTCTTTACCTCTGCTCATCCCGGTATTGAAACCGATAGATTCTTTTTCCTGAGTCAAATAAGAACCCTCTATCATCGCCTGTTCTTCTGCCTGAACTTCACTGGATGAAATTCCAAACAAACCACCTAACAGTAGGAAAGCACAGCACAATGATATGATCTTCTTCCTCATCCATTACCTCCATACTACCTCGCCCCCTCATATATATAGACACATAAGTCGCGAAAAACTGACGCGATTTTTAATTAAAATGTAAATTTTCAATAATTAATTCAAAATCTTGCTTTTCTATTGTTCCCATTAAAAAATACTCTACCCCTTTATATTTGTAACTAGCCGAATATCTTTTTTCCTTCGCATCCGATACCTGATATTCCTTAATTTCTATTTTTACACCTTTCTTTTCCTCATAATAATCCTGGGTTATTTCATCCTCTACATCTGTCCCCCAAGAAGTTCCTGCATAAGAAGCATTAATAAAATATACAACCGTTCTTCCCTCATATTGATAGAATAATTCTGCAGTTTGAATTTTATTATCTATCTCTATCTTAGAAAATACAAATCCTGTTGGATATGAAACAATTCGCACCGGATCCACCCCGAACGTATCCTTTATCTCCTGGTATGCCTCTTCCTCTCTTTCCTCAGCAATCTTCAGATTGTCTTCGTCCGAATTCACTTTCACAACCTCTCTGTCGCCTACCATAGTTCGAACCATCTCCACGATCCGCTCTGGTCCGCCCAGGCTGGTGATCCCAAGGACCGATACCAGGACCAGCGCGGCCGCCAGGTTAAGGGCGATCTTCCAGACCCGCCTGCCGCCCTTCTTCTTCTCATCCTCCTGCCGTTCCCGCTGGATCTGTCTGCCCAGCTCCAGGGCTTCCCGGTCCTCCTGTGAGAGCTGTTCATAGACCTTCTCCTTCTCATAGGCCTGAATCTCATTCTGCAGGTTCTCGCGGATCTTCTCTTTCCGGTCTTCAGACAGGGATTCCCCTTCCGAACTTTCTACGGTTTCCCGGATATCTTCCGCTTCTTTCTGTAATTCTTCCCGGATGATCTCTTCCAGATCACTGCCGTTTTCTTTCATTCTACATTTCTCTCTTTCTCTTGACCAAATACCTTAGAAACGTATAATATATATAATAGTATAATAATTAGTAATCAAAGGCAACTACATTTGGGAGGTCGTTATGAAGAGAATTATCTTAACCGGAGGCGGAACAGCGGGACACGTAACGCCCAATATCGCCCTTCTTCCACGCCTGAAAGAACTGCAGTATGACATCCATTACATTGGTTCTTATCAGGGGATTGAGAAGGAACTGATCGAACCGTTCGGGATTCCTTATCATGGGATCTCCACCGGTAAGCTGCGCCGCTATTTAAGCGCCCGGAATCTGACAGATCCTTTCCGCGTCCTGAAGGGCATGGGGGAAGCCCGGCGACTGATCAAGATCCTGGATCCGGATGTGATCTTCTCCAAAGGGGGGTTCGTTTCTGTACCTGTGGTTCTTGCCGGCAAGAGACGCCATGTACCCACCATCATCCACGAGTCTGACATGACGCCCGGCCTGGCAAATAAGCTCTCTTTGCCTGCAGCCACCAAGGTATGCTGCAATTTCCCGGAGACGCTGGAGCATCTTCCCGCAGGCAAAGCCGTTCTCACCGGTTCGCCTATCCGTCAGGAACTGCTCAGCGGAGATAAGTACAAGGCACTGGATTTCCTTGGCTTTACACCGGACAAACCGGTGATCCTGATCATCGGCGGAAGCCTTGGCGCAGTGGCTGTCAATGAAGCCATCCGCGCAGTCCTTCCGGAGCTTCTGAAGACATTCCAGGTTGTCCACCTGTGCGGCAAGGGAAAGATCGATCCCACCCTGGCCAATCTGGAAGGATACGCCCAGTATGAATATATCAAGGAAGAATTGAAGGATCTTTTTGCTCTCACAGACATCGTTGTCTCCCGGGCGGGGGCCAACGCCATCTGCGAGCTGCTGGCGCTTCACAAGCCCAACCTTCTGATCCCCCTTCCTGCCAACGCAAGCCGGGGAGACCAGATCCTCAACGCCCGCTCCTTTGAGCGGCAGGGCTTCAGCATCGTACTTGAGGAATCAGAGATGACCAACGAGACACTGCTGGCGGCCATCAACCGGCTGTACGAGAACCGGGAGGTTTATACTGAGACCATGAAGCAGTCTTCTCAGCAGAATTCTATCGACACCATCATCGATCTCATCGAATCAGTGGCCAGATAGGGTTTGTTCCGAATCGCAACATCCGCAGTCAAAAACAGGTGCCGGACCGGCACCTGTTTTTTAAGCTTTATACAAGTGTTGAAACTGTTCTTCGTAATGTTTTCTTATCCACTGCTTCGCACGGTACAGCGTACTGTGCAGACTATCCAGGGAAATCCCCATGACTTCCGCCACTTCTTTCTGCGGCTTTTCCAGGAAATAGGTGAGCAGCACGGCTTCGTACCACCGCTCGTTCACCCGGAACAACTCGGCGAAAATGGTTTCTGCCAGAGCCCGCTGTTCTCTCTCCCGCAGCCGGCTCATGAAATCCTCTTCCGGACTTACCGCGGCTTCTGTCAGCTCGCTTCTTTCCGCCACATCTTCTCTTAGAACTTCCCGGCGTCCTTTTCTTCCTGCATTCATGGCCATATGTTTCGTGGTGACGATCAGCCAGTTGTCCACGGCTTCCATGTTGATGTTCTCCATGCTCACATACAGCTTCATGAAGACGGCCTGAGTAATCTCTTCTGCAGTATCGCAGTTCCCGGAGTAGTACAATGCTGTCTTGTACACGATCTGCGCGTTCTTCTCATAGACCGCGTCAAACGCAGTCCTGCCTATCGCTTTTACTCCCACTGGTTTCTTCCTTCACTTTCTCTTATCCCAATTTTGACAGAATCTCGTCCCTGACCTCATCGGTAAGCTCGCCCATCTTCCAGCCAAGCCCCACTTCGTCTCCCTCATACCGGGGGATCAGATGGATGTGGAAGTGAAATACCGTCTGTCCGGCCACTTCCCCGTTGTTCTGGACGATGTTGTAACCGTCGCAGCCCAGCACATCCGTAAGCTTTGTGATCATCTTCTTGGCCAGAACCAGCGCCTTCGCCGCGATCTCGTCATCCAGTTCATACAGGTTCTTGTAATGCTCCTTGGGCAGGATCAGCGCATGCCCCTTGGAAGCCGGGCCCGCATCCAGGATCACCCGGAAGTCATCGTCCTCATACAGGGTGGCGGTAGGGATATCCCCGTTTGCCAGCTTACAGAAAATACAGTTTTCGTCTTTCATTTTCTTCTCCTTCTTTCTTCTTAAAATCTCATTGATTATTCCTTCGCCCAATGCTACACTGATATCTCAGAAAGGGCGGTAAATGCGATGTTTTCAGCGACAGACTATGACAAATTACAACAGATCATGGAGGAAGCTCCCTGGAAAAAGGAACTCCTCACCAGGCTTCTGGAATCTCACCGGATGGAAGTAAGCGCCATCAGCCATGAGATCCGCAATCCCTTCACCCTCATCTACAGCACACTGCAGATGATCGAAAACGAGCGGCCTGACATGACCGCCTGTCCACACTGGCAGGCGCTTCGCCGGGATATGGAATATATGAAGCAGCTCCTGGAAGAACTTTCCTCTTATAACAACGGAGATCACCTGAAGCTTGCTCCTATGGATACCAATACGTTCCTGAAGACCCTGGCCCTGTCTTTTGCGTCCTCCCTGGTGGATACAGACATTGAGTTCCGCTCGGAGATCCCCCCGGAACTTCCCTCTGTCGCAGTGGATGGAGTAAAGCTGCGCCAGGTGCTCCTGAACCTCCTTCGAAATGCCCGGGACGCAGTGACTTCTTCCCCTTATCCGGAAGGGCATCTCCCGTCCATCGGTTTTCGCGCCGCCATCTCCGGCGGAGCGCTTCAGATCACCGTGTCGGATAATGGCTGCGGCATCCCGGAGGAAGAACTGTCCCATATCTTCCAGCCCTTCGTCACCCACAAGGAAAACGGCACCGGCCTGGGCCTTGCCATTGCCCGGCGGATCGTAGCCGCCCACGGCGGAACCCTAGTAGTAACCTCCGCCCCAGGAGTCCGTACGGTATTCACGGTTTCTCTTCCAATATAATAACACCGCCAGCACAAACCCGGAGACCAGCCCGCCGATGTGGGCGAAATTGTCCACCCCGCCGCTGGAGAATCCATAATAGAGACTGAGGGCCACCATAAGCATAATTCCACGGCCTGTCACGTTGCCGATCTGTCCCCGGTTGCGGATCGCCACATAGAGAAGGGCTCCCGTAATCCCGAAGATGGCGCCGGAGGCTCCCGCGGAAACGGCATAGTCGCCTGTACGAAGGTCCCACAGCGCGGAGGCTATATTTCCGCAAAGCCCGCTGGCAAAATAGATGATCACAAATTTGATCCTGCCGATCTCCAGCTCCAGGTTCCAGCCGATCACCAGCAGCATCACCATGTTATTGACCAGATGCGAGAATCCAAAATGAAGAAACATACTGGTAAACAACGGACTGTATTTTCCCTGCTCCAGCATCAGAGGCACATACATGGCCCCGTGCTCCAGCATGAAGCCGGCGTCTTCCGTCATCCCCTGGAAACTGAGAAAAAAGAAAACAGCTACATTCACCGCTGCCAGTATCATTGTACAAATCGCTTTTTGAGAATATCTGCCTGTCATGCGTTAATTTTCTCATTATTCCCGGACAGTGTCAATAGCAATCCTTACAATTCCTCCTCCTCGATATACAGCCCGTCCCAGTCTCCCCACTTGGGTTTCTTATGCCTGCGCAGGAACCGTTTTACAGGAGTCCACATATTCTCCGTCTCTTCCATGATAAGGCTTCCCATCTCCTGGCTGGTGATCCAGTCGTGCTCCCGGGTGTCGTATTCTTCTTTCCCAGGTTCCTCCTGCGGCTCTTCCTTCTTCAGGCACTCGCCGATCAGTTTCTCCAGGCTGTAGTTCTCCTCCATGGTCCCCTTGTGGAGCAGGAACACCATCCGGACGCACTCCTTATCCCCGTAATCCGCCTGCTTTACAAAATACTCCGTAAGGTCATGGAATTCCTGCCAGATATCCCCCTGAAAGGGCGGATAGTAACAGAAGTACACATTCCCGTCCTCGTAAAAGAGATACTCCGGCTTCAGCAGGATCTTGTTGATATCCAGAAGATACCGGGTGACTTCCCCCAATACCATCTGAAATCTCCGCAGGAATATCTTAAGATCCTCCCCGGTGATCTTATTTCTCTCATACAGCGCCTGGAAGGAAACCTTCCCACTGACGTCATAGTCATAGAAGCTGCTGCCATCCAGCCCTCTTCCCTTCACCGGCAGAAGTCCTTCCGGCTCCCCTGCCCCAAGCATCTTCATCTGATAATCTTCCTGATATACTCCCGCTTCTTCAATCGTTATCTTTCGTTCCATTTATGATCGCTTCTCCTGTATCTATCAGTCTTTTTCTGTCCCGGATCTCCTTCTCCGGATGAGTCACCGCCATCTTCTTCTCCACCGTCAGCCCGAACCGTCCCCGGCTCACCCGGGCCGACACAGTGACCTCCGCCTCTGTGATCTCTACGGAAGCCGACGGCGTAGGGAAAAGGATACATTTCCCCTCTGCCCGCTCCCGGAACAACGCCTCCATCTCCCCGGCATCCGCCCCTTCTTCCTCTCGTGCCCTGGTCCCTGCCACAGCGGCGGTCTCGTAGGCCGCCCCCGCCAGAATGTTCTTGTCATGGAAGTAGAAAACCGCCAGGATGCTGCTCATAAGAAGGAGAAGGATCAGAGGCATCAGAAGAGACATCTCCACCGTCAGGCTTCCGGCAAGCCAGATCCTTTTTTCTCTCACCAAAGCGCACCTCCCATCATCAGTCCCATCAGATAGCCCCCTGTCAGGAAGGGGAAGAAAGGGAGCCCCCGCTTCGCACCCGCCTTCATCCCTCTTCCTGCCAGAACTACCAGAGAGGCGGCCAGAAGGAGCAGAAAGGTTCCCGCCAGCACCTCCAGAAGCTTCCACAGTCCCAGATACAGCCCCAGCACCAGGATCCCCCAGCTGTCCCCGTATCCGATCCCTTCTCCCGTAACTTTGCTGAGCAAAAGGAATCCCGCTCCCACGGCAGCACCTCCCGCCAGCAGGGCAGGATCCATCTCCCGGCATACCGCCTGATAAAGCAGCACTCCTGCGGTTCCCATGACCAAAATCTCCGCCGGGATCCTCCGCCAGAAGATGTCGGTCACCGAAAGTCCCGCAAGCGCCCCCAGGCACATCATCCGTCCTACTTCCCACATCGGGAACACGCCCCCTTTCCAACCACCTCGGACACCGGCACCGCGTACACCGTCCGCTTCAGGCCGCTGCAGGACAGGGAACTGTGATACCGGTCCCCGGTGTCCGTGATATAGACTCCGCCGGCGCTTTCTGCCCCGCAGTGCTCACAGGCATGATACTTTCCGCCGCTTTCGTTGCGAAGCCCGGCCACATCGGAGAGGGGTACCATGCGGATGGACAGTTCCAGATGGGTACAGTGGTAGTCCTTGTGATACACAAGGCCGGTCTCCGTCACATATACCGTCTCCTCGCTCTCTGTCCCGAACCCGGTCCTCTCATACCCGGTCCATCCCTTTACCCGCATGGTCTCTTCGTATTCCAACAGCGGGATCCGGAAGATAGGCAGGGGCACCCGCACATGGTAGACCGCGGACAGTTCCGCCACCCCGGTGCGCAGGGACATCCGGGACCGGCTGCAATCGATCCCTCCTTCCACCAGGCTCCTTCCAAGCCGGTCCGCCCCGATGGCGGCTGTCACATCCTGCTCCACCTTCCCCGGCCTCAGGACCGCTGTGGGATAGGCCTCTTCCGCCGCCAGCTTCCCGGCGTACTGCAGGCCGGATCGGACCGCCGTCTGGATGGACATGATCTCCATAAGGAAGAGAAGGCTTACCACCGCAAAGAAGAAGATGGGCACGGCGGCCGCCGCTTCCAGGGTGATGCTTCCTCTTAAGGAGGTGAAGGCAGATGCCCTCCCGGCGGACGTATGACAAACGAATCGTGAGGGGAGTTTGTGATCTTGGGCCGTACGAATCCTACTCCTTTCCTTTAATATTTTTTCTTTTCTATGTGGTATTTTTAAGACTTGCCGGAAGGGCATCTGCCTTCACCTCCTTTTTCTCATTGATAGGCAAAATACGTAGGGAACCGGTAGGTCACCCCTCTTCGCAGGGAACAGGTGCTCTCCATCTCCAGGCGGCTGATGCACTGATCTGCCCGGAAGAACGTAAGCCCATGTTCTGCCTTCATATTTGCCTCGATCAGGTCCAGCGCCCGAATGCTTAAGTCCTCCTTTGACTCCAGAAGCAGCAGGATCCGAAGGTAGGCTCTGTAATCAAGTCCTGTCTTTCCGTCCTTTCCATCCCCCGGATCCTCCTCTCCGCCGAGCTTCATCAGGTTGGCAAGGGAAAGCTGCCAGTTCTCCTCCGTCTTCACCAGAGGCACCTTGCTTCCCTTAAGCAGCGCTCTTAGATCCATCACCGATTCTCCGAAGGCCCATGCCAAAAGGATCGCCTGGGCTGCCGCCTCCGTGATGGCGGGAACTGCCAGCAGGGTGCATAAGGTCCCTGCCAGCGCCCGGGCCTCCGCCTTCTTCCCGGCGCTGCTCTGGAGATGAACGTAATTGGGCACAAACCGCAGCAGCAAAAGTTTCCCTGCCACCGCCTCCAGATTCTCCCGGTCGCTCCCTTCCCCTGCCAGAAGATATTCCAGCTCATAATCCAGGGCCCCGGTATCCTTCCCTTCCGTCGCCCCGGAGAAATGATCCATCAGATACTCTCCGAACAATACGTCTGACAGCGTCCCCGTTTCTTCCTCTCCCTGGGTAAATTCTCCGTACCCTTTCTGAAGACTCCGGTGGCTTGCCGTCTCCTCCAGGCGGATGGCCTTCTGGGATACCGTCATTTCTTTTGGCGTCACAAGATCCAGAAGAGGGGAAGACTTTAGCTTGTCCACATGAGCGATGGGATTGTCCTTCTCCGGCAGTGCTCCCTCCTCCTGCTCCAGAAGATCCGACAGCTCCTGCTGCTGTTCCCTCTCCTGTTCCTGAACCTTCTTTGCCTCCTGCTCCTGCTGCCTCCAGATCGTAGCGTCCCCTTCCTGTCCCCGGAAGGCGGACAGCCCGTATTTGTGTTCCATATAAGCCGCCGCCTGCCGGTAGAAGGCCCGGCCTCCCTGGTCGGTCAGGAATTCAATGGCCTGCACCTTTTGTTTCATACTCCCCGCCCCGTAGTATGCAAGCCGCTTTTTCAGCAGGGTTTCTGAGTAATTGCCGGTCTCATAGCTTCCTTCCAGGGCGAAGATGTCATAGTCTTCCAGAAGCTCCTTCTGGTACTCCGCAAACACCGATTCCATGGCCCGGTTCATATCCGCCCGGCCATAATTCTTGGCGTTCTGGATGGAAGCGCTCTCCATCATGGATCCGGTAAAGGACACAAGGAGGAGGAATACCAGACTTAAGTAGGCCGTCACCTCCCCCTTAAGCCCGGATCTATATCCCTGCGCTCTCACTGGTAATCTTCTGAAATATGGTCTGCACCAGGCTGGTGAGCTGGGACTTGAAAATGATCACCAGGCCGATCAGGACCACCAGGATCAGGATCACTTCCACCACGCCGATCCCTTTTTCTTCCTTCAATGTCTGCATAAAATATCTCAGTCTCCACATAAGATCTCTCCTTTCTCTTTCTACAACTGGATGGACAGAAATGCCGGCACGATCACGATCACCAGCACCACCGCCAGCATAAGGAACATAGGCGCCAGGAGTTTGGTCCCCGCCTCCTCGCCCAGCCTTTTTGCCCGGGCTTTTCGCTCCTCGAATGCCTGGATCGCCTCCATCCGCAGCATCTGTGTCAGTCCCTTGGTCCCTTTTCTTAAGTTCTGGGACAAAAGCGCTCCAAGCCGCATGTACTCCTGGACCTGGCAGCGCCTGCCGAACCGCTCGTAGCTCTCGGACTCCATGACCCCGCTGTCCATCTCCCGGGCAGTCCTTATCATTTCCTCGTAAACGTACCGCTCCCCCCGGGTTTTTCCTTTGGTTTCATAATCCGTTATGATCTTCTTCCAGGCCCGCTTCACCGTCATCCCCGCGCCCAGGAACAAGGTCAGCTTACTGATGATCTCCGGGTAATCCCGGATCATCTGCTCCTTCCTCTTCTGCTGTTCCTTCAGAAGGTCCTGCTTCTCTTTGGCCAGGAGCAAAAGCCCTGTCATGAGAGCCATCCCCATGATCACAAGTCCCCGGATGTCAAGCCTGGGATAGTAGCGCACCTTTTTCCCGTCCACCGTCTCCGGAAGCCGCAGTTCCTCCCGGGTCTGGGTCTCCTTGTCCCGGTCCCGGATCTCCTGCTCCAGATTTTTCTGCCGGGTCTCGTCCTCCCCCAGGGTCCTTGGGTATATCATCGCCGTACATTCATAGAGAGCCTGCCGGATCTCGTCCTCCTGATAGGTAAGGACCGCCTTCAGGTTCACCAGTGTCCCCTCTGGGGAGAGGGCTTCTTCCTGCAATTCCCCGTAGACGTTCATCACATCATAGCGGTCCAGCTCCCAGGACACGTCCACCGGCTCCCCGGGGATCTCCGTCACCAGGTTCATATCCTGCTCGATCCGGTCCAGGGACTGGTTCTCTCCCAGGATCTCCCTTTCCAGAAGGGCCGTGGATCTGTTAAAAAGCTCCTGGATCCCGGCTCCGTCGTAGGCCTGCTCCGAGACCTCCACCGCAAGATCCGCCGATCCTCCTCCCTCCAGGGCTGCTCTTAGTTCTTCCACCCGTTTTCCCTTCCCGTAGGGATTCCGGATCAGGCCGCCCTCCAGGCGGACCGTGGATCTCTGGAAGTCCAGAAGGAAGATGAGAAGCCCCATCCCCAGCAGCAGGCCGGACACCAGCAGCGTCAGACCTCGATATCTACCAGCTTTTCGCCAAGCACGCAGGCGCCCGTATAAACCAGCAAACATATCGTCATCACTCCTGTTCCTGCTATATTTCCATATAAACACGCGGTAAATTCCGGAAAACTTAAGATCAGATAGAAGATGATCCCGTATGGGATCCAGGACATTACTTTGAATTCATACTTCTTCGCCGCAAGGATGGTGTCGATCTCCCGGTGGACCTCGATCTTGTCTCCGATCTGTCCCACCGTATTCTGGATGATCCCGATCATATCCCCGCCGCTTCGCTTTGCCGCAGAGAATACTGCGGCAAAATTCTCCACATCCTCCAGTTCCACCCGCCCGGCGAACTCCTCGAACACCTGCTCCATCGGCATCTGCAGCCATTTCATCGGATCGGTTGCTTTCAGCTCCTCGGTCACGCCCTCGGTTTTCGCCATCTGGCGCACCATCCGTTCCAGTTCCACCGAGATCAGCTCCTCCGGCGGGTACAGAAGCTTAAGCTCTTTCTGCGTCTCCCGAAGGGCGTTTTCCACGGAGTAGCCACTGTTCAGTGCGGAAGCCATATCCTGGATCATCTCCTTGAACTGCAGGAGAAACGCGCTTCTTTTCTTCCTCAGATACTCCGCCTCCCGGCTCCGGTACTTCCACACCAGCAGCGGGCACAGCGCCGGCACTGCCCAGAAGGACCGGTAGTAAAGCCAGGCCGTCAGGACCACGAAGCCTGCCGCCTTCACAAATGCCGCGGCCCGCTCACGCTTCCGGATCGCCTGCTGCCAGTAGCTTCTCCCGGTGGACAAGCTCCTGATCTTTTCTCCAAATTCCCTGAATCTTCCCATCTCTCTCCCCTGTCTCCTCGTAACTGTACAGCGGCGCAAGCCGGATCTCTCCCTCCCGGTAGTCCCTGACCTCCGCCACTTCCAATACCTTCCTGGTCCTGTCCCGCAGACGGCCCAAATGGACGATGACGTCGATCCCTGAAGCGATCTGCCGCCGGATAGCCGGCAGAGGCAGCTCCATCCCCATCAGCACCATAGTCTCCAGCCGGCTCAACATATCCGCCGGGCTGTTGGCATGCCCCGTGCTTAAGCTTCCGTCATGTCCGGTGTTCAGCGCCTGCAGCATATCAATGGCCTCCGCGCCCCGCACCTCCCCTACAATGATCCGATCCGGCCGCATCCGCAGGGCTGAGCGGATCAGGTCCCGGATGGTCACCTCCCCGCTCCCTTCCACGTTGGCGTTCCTGGCCTCCAGGCTCACCAGATTGGGAACGTCCAGGATCCTTAGCTCCGCATTGTCCTCAATGGTGATGATCCGCTCATCCTTGGGAATATACTGGGACAGGGCATTTAAAAATGTTGTCTTCCCCGACCCGGTGCCCCCGCTGATGAAGATGTTGTATCCCGCCCGCACCAGGCGGGCCAGGAATCCCACCACCTCCGGACTTACCGACTGCCAGGCCAGCAGATCCTTCATGGTGATGGCTTCTCTGGGGAACTTCCGGATGGTGACGATGGGCCCGTTCAGAGCCACCGGCGCCAGGACCACATTGACCCGGGAGCCGTCGGGAAGCCTGGCGTCCACAATGGGATTGGCCTCGTTGACCAGCCGGTTGGATCCTGCCACGATCTGCTGGATCACATCCTCCAGCTTCTCCCTGGACAGGAACCTCTTATCCGACTGGAAGAGCCGTCCCTTCTTCTCCAGGAAGATGCTCTGGGTCCCGTTGATCATGATCTCCGTGATCTCTTCGTCCTCCAGGAACTCCTCCAGGAGATCCAGCTTGCGGAAGGCGTTGAAAAGCTCCCTCCCCAGGGCCGTCTTCCTGTCCAGAGGCAGATATTCCTGCCTGCCCGCTTCCTCCAGGACCCGGTAAATGATCTGGGTAAGCTCCTCGTCCTGCACCTCCCGGCTCAGGTCCAGCTGCTCCAGGATCCTTGCGTGCAGGTGCTCTTCCCCCGTCATGCCGGCTCCTTTCTCCACAGGATCTTCCCCAGGATGTCATCCCTCCCAAGAAGGGCCGCTTCCTCCCGGAACTGCCGGATCTTCGCCTGGGCCAGCGGGTCTTCCGCCTCCGGCATATGGATCTGAGCGCAGGCTTCCAGCAGGGAATAAAGTCCCGGCACCGCCTCGTCAATATCCAGGATCACCGTCTCATAGAGGCTCTCCCGCAGGATCCGCAGGGCCAGCTCCCTCCACTCCTCTCCCCGGATGCTCTTCATATCTTCCGGCATAGGCATGGGGAGCACATAGTCCAGGCCATTCCGATGCCGGACCATGGAGGCAAGGATCATCCCCAGGTTTCCCTTCTCCTGCCTGGCATAGTAGACCACGTCCGCCAGCGTCTGTCCTCCCTCTTCAAAATGTCCTCCGATCCCGCCATAGACTTCCAGGTTCAGGTAGAGCACGTTCTCCCGGGCCGCCAGTTCTTCTCCCAGACGGAGCGCATAGCCGGTCTTCCCGATCCGGTGGACCGGAGAGAATACACCGATAAGCTTCCCGGCCCCCTTGCCGGAAGGACGGCAGAAGATCTCTTCCCCGGCTCCTTTCTCTCCCCAGGCCTTCAGCACTGCTTCCAGGATCTTCTCGCCAGGCTGGTATTTATAGAGGATCTCCTCTCCCTCCCCGGGCGACTGTCCCGGATCCCCTGTGAGCAGGAAAACGGTCTTCCCCGTCAGTTTCTTTCGCTCCTCCTCCGGGAACTGGTCGGAGATGATCAGGCAGTCCGCCCGTTCTTCCTCCACTCCTTCCAGGTCGGTATACACCTGTACCTGCAGGGATAACTCCCGCTTCTGGGACAAAAACATCCCCAGCGCCCTGGCATATCCCTTCTCCGGATCACAGATGATCAGTCGTTTACTGTTCCCATAGTATCCCTCCTCTTCTGTTGAAAACCAATGTGTGCCATTGTTTGGATTCCTTTGCTGAACCAGCATAGAATTCAGATGATCTTGAAACTGTCTTTTAGAAAATGATCAGATACAAGTCCCGGACGGAACTTGTAGGGTGATTATACTCCCGGAGTTTCTTTTTTGTCTATCCCTTTTTACAAAAAGGATGATCTTTGTAAAACCTCTACAAAATTTCCGGAAGAATTTCTGTAGAAATTTCTATACAAACTTTTTTCCGCCGGATATAATAGTCACGAAAGGAGATTCACCATGAACGTGACTTTTTTTTCCGCCTCAGATCTTAACTTCCCCCCTGCCGCTCCCGGAGCAGATACCCTTGCCCTCTGGCTTCTCCCGGTTTCCGACAGCGGCCTTGCGGGGCTTGATTTCCGCCATCTCTCGGACAGGGAACAGAAGCGGTGCGCAAGGATTTCCCGGCCGGAGGAACGGCAGCGCTACCAGGTGGCCCACGCCGCTCTTCGCAGGATCTTGAGCGCCTATCTTAACTGCCCTGCGCAGGACCTTGTATTTTCCGCCAACCAGTACGGGAAGCCTTATCTCTCCTACCCCCTGGATCCGGGAGCCGGACAGTTCCACTTCAGTCTGTCCCACTCCGGAGGATATGTGGCCCTGGCCTTCTCCGGCAGCTCCCCGGTAGGCGTGGATATTGAACGGGACCGGCCTTCGATCAAACCAGCGGAACTGGCCGGACGGTTCTTCCATCCCCTGGAAGCGCGCCGGTTAAGCGCTCTGCCTCCCCAGGAACAAAGAGCCGGTTTTCTTAAGCTCTGGACCCTGCGGGAAGCATTCTTAAAGGGTCTGGGAACCGGCTTCTACACCCCCTCAGAGTCCTTCGCCATCTGTCCGGACCGCCTTCCCGGCGTCTTCTGCGTCAGAGAGGGCGCGCCGGAATATTCCCGCTGGGAGCTTCTGTCCCTTGACGCTCCGGAAGGATATTTCTTAAGCGTGGCCTACCAGCGGTCATAACCCCTGATAAAAAGCGATGCCGTAGAGCAGCGCCACCCCCGGCATGCCAAAGATCCCGGACGTACAGAAGGTAAGGGGATTCAGCCCCACGTGAAGGGCGTGTCCCCCCGCTTCCAGGAACTGGTTGGCGAAGAAGATCACCGCCATCCCCAATACCGCCCGGATCAGAAAATTCATCAGGAAACGCGACCGGTATCCCCCCATCTCTTTGCTCCTTCCCTCTCTCTTGTTATCCATATATATCTGAGATCTGCGTATTTTATTCTCAGAAATTGCCTATACTAGGTAAAAAAGGAGGCATCATGATGAGACTGTTCCATGGGGCAAACAACGCAGATATAGACCGGTACGCCAAACACCCGGATCCGGAGGGCGCCGCCCTTGTCCGGGAGATCGCAAGGACCCGCCAGGAGATTGAAGACGCTTACAATCATTTCCAGAACGCGTCGGATCCGGATCTGATCGACTGCTATATCTTCCGGGGAAATGCCGCCTGGAAGAAGTACGAATTCCTGCTGCGGCAGGCAAAGATGCGCTAAAAGAGCGGAGGTCTAAAAGACCTCCTCTCTTTTTCTCCCTTTTCAGATCTTTTGTCTCTTATAGGGGATCCCCAGTTCCCCAAGGATCTCCTCCTCCCGCTTCTGGCAGGTAAAAAGAAGAACCTGCCGCCGGCTTGCGGCCAGCCACTTCAGAGTATTCCCAAGCCTGGCCTCGTCATAGTAGGCAAAGGTATCGTCCAGGATCACCGGATATTCCTCCTCATAGAGCAATTCCCCCGCCGCCATCCTAAGAGCGAAGTAGATCTGCTCGATGGTGCCCCTGCTGAGGCGGTCGATCCCCACTTTCCTTCCGTCCTCCATAAGCACGCTCATCTTCAGCGGTTCCTCCACCACCAGACGGGTATATTTTCCCCCGGTGATCTCCCTCATGATTTGGGACACCCGCACATCCAGGTCGTCCTCCATCTTATCCTGCTGAAGCCGGGACACCTGGTTCAGCTTCTCCACAGCCAGAAGGACAGCCTCCCGCTTCCGGTCCAGCTCCTTCTCCTCCTGCCCCACTTCTTCCAATTCTTCCAGGCATTCCTTCAGATTCTCATACTGGACTTCTTTATCCTTACGCTCCGCCTCCAGATGCTCCCGCTTCCACAGCAGCCGCTCCAAAGGTTCCTTCTCCTCTCTGGGGGTGATCTCCTCCAGGATCTTCTCCGGTTCCGTCTTCTCCTGGCGCTTCCCTACTTTCATCCGGTTCCATACATAGATCCCGCAGCACAGGGACAGGACAATGGCCACCAGAAAGTTCCAGGGACGATGGATCAGCACGAAAGAACCTGCCACGATCAGGAAGAACAACAGGATCTCTACCGGATGGATCCTCCACTTGGGCGGCCGGATCTCATCCAGCACCCGCTTCTTCTCCGGCTCTTCTTCCCGGGCCCTCTCCCGCCGAAGGTGGATCTCCTCCTCCAGCGCCTCTTCTTCTTCCACGAGGCCGTGGATCTCCCGCCACACATAGGAGGCCTCCTGCTCGATCCGTTCTCTTCTTCTCTGCCGCTTGCCCGCCAGCTCTTTGCGCTCCCGGTCAACCTCTTTGCGCCGCTCCTCCAGATGGGCAAGAGCCGCCGGCAGATCAAGGTCGCTTGACCCTGCCGCGTAATAATTCACCGCAAAGCTTTTCAGCTGCTCGGCCAAGGGCTGGCCCGGCTGGGCTTTCAGCTGTCCGATAGAGATGGTGTTCTCATATCCCACGGCGTCCATCCCACCCAGCAGCACGCATAAATCTCCCTGTTCAATGGAAAGTTCCTCCCCATCCTCCTCGCAGATCAACTCCGCCTTCCGGGTATATTTGTCAAAATTCCGGTGGATCCAGAAATGTTTCCCCCCGCTTTCAAACTGCAGGGACCCGGCGTAAGAAGACGGGTTCTCCCAGGGTTCGTACCGGCTGAAGGCGTCATTTGCCGACGCCCGTCCCCGCCCTCTTTCCATGCCAAAAAGCATGCCTTTTAGAAAGGAATGAACGGTGGATTTCCCCGATTCATTTTCCCCGTAAAAAAGCTGGACGCCCTCAGACAGATCAAAGTCCCGGTCCGCCAGCTTTCCGAAATTTTTTATCTTAATCCTGCAAATCTTCATATCAGTCTCTTCTTGTCTCCATCAGCGCCTGCACGCCCTCGCACAAGGCCATATACTCCGTGGTCTCCTCCCCGGCTCCCCGGAACTCCCGGATAAACGCCCCCAGGATATTTTCCCGGTTAGTCTCTTCCAGCTTCCCGAAATCATAGGCCGGGCGGGTCCCGTCTGTCAGTTCCACCAGATTTCCATAGACGTCGAACCCACTTAAGTCAAACAGCACTTCCGGATCCCGGAAGCCCACAAGGCGGGCCTTATACATATGTTCCTTTCCCAGCTCCCCGATCCGCGACCGGAGCAGTTCTTTCACCTGGTATCCGGTCATCTCCCGGGTCACTTTTATCTCCAGCGGCCGGTACTCTCTTACCGCCGCCGGCACAAACCGGATCTGGCACCCCCGGTCCGTAAGTTCCCCGGCAATATATCCGTGGGGACCAGTGTCATTTTTGTCAATAGGCTCCAGGGCTCCGCTGTAGGCCGCCTTCCCCGGGATCACCTCCTGGGGCTTATGGATATGGCCCAGGGCTACATAATCATATCCAAGACTGGAAAGTTCTTTTCCATCTATGGGCATATGCTTCTCGTCCCCGCCGTGGAGCATCAGGATCTCGTGTTTCTGCCGCCCGAGCGCTCCCATTCCCTCATAGGGCCGGCCAGTGATCTCCCGGGAATGATAGCTCATGCCGTACACCGCCGTGCTAAGCTTTGGCAGTTCCAGGCATTCCAGTTCCTCGCCCAGAAGGGGATGGATATTGGCCGCCCAGGGAAAGCTCCGGTAATAGGAACCCGGCTTCAGATAATCGTGATTGCCGATGATCAGCGCCACCTGGGTCTTCCTCATCCGCCCCAGGCAGGCGTTCACTTCTTTTAACTCCCGCAAGAGAGGCTGTCTGTGGAACAGATCCCCGGCGATAAGAAGCAGGTCCGTCCCTTCTTCCTCACAGATCCCGCAGATCCTCTCCAGGCTGTTCCAGATCTCTCTTGGCCGGCTTTTGCTGTACGCGCTTCCTGCGTCCGGCTCTGCCCCCAAATGTATGTCTGCGATGTGGATGAATCTCATCTTGTTCTCCTTCTTCTGGTTTCTCTTCACTCTTCGACGGCAGGGTCACGATAAACTGAGTCCTTATATCGTCGCTCCTTGCCTGGACGCTTCCCCCGTGCAGTTCCACGATCTCCTTGGCAATGGCCAGGCCCAGCACCGCGCCGCCGGTGCCGCTGGATCTGGAACCGTCCACCCGGTAGAATTTCTCAAAGATAGTCTGGAGCATGGCCCCCGGGATCTTGTCCCCCTGATTGATAAACGCGATCTCAATGTCTCCGCCCTTCTTCCGGGCCCGGATCTGGATCACCGTGTTTTCATAACAGTAGGCCACCGCATTTCGCAGGATATTGTCAAACACCCGGGCAAGCTTGTCCGGATCTCCGTAAACCTCCAGGTTCTCTTCCACTTCCACCTCGCAGCGAAGCCGTTTCTCCTGGAGAACGCCGTAGAGCTCGTCCGCCAGCTGCTCCAACATCATGGACAGATTGATCTCCACCGGCTCCAGCTCAATGTTCTGAAGATTATAACGGGTGATGTCAAAGAATTCATTGATCAGCTCTCCCAGGCGGACGGATTTCTCAAAGGCAATGTGGATGTATTTCTCCCGCTCCGCCGGATCCATCTCCGGGTGGTTGTCCAGCATGCTCAAGTAAGCCACGATGGAAGTAAGGGGCGTCTTCAGATCGTGGGCCAGAAAAAGAACCAGATCGTTCTTCTTCTTCTCCCCTTCCTCCGACTCCAGCTCCTGGCGCTTCAGCGTGGCCTTGATCTCGTTGAGCCGGATCTCGATGGGCTTGAGCTCCGTGATCAGATGGATGGGCTCCGTGGAATCTGACACGATATTCTCGATGCCGTCCCCCACCTGGTCCAGATAGCGGGTCATCTTGGACAGCGCCACGTAGAAGAACAAGGCAAACAGGAGCAAAAAGCCTACGATCATAAAGAAGATCTTGTTGTCGCCGATCAGGCGCCAGTACAGATCGATCGCTCTTTGCTCCTCCACATCAAAATCCGTCAGCACCTTCACGAAGATCCGGCCAAAGCTTTCGTTGTAGACTCCGTCGATCACATAGTTTAGGATCACGCCTCCTACAAGCACGGTGACCGCGGTGACCAGCACCGTCTGGAGAAGAATGCTGAATTTTAATTTCCGGTAATTATTCTTCAACCTTATATCCCACTCCCCACACCGTCTTGATGAAATCCGATTTTCCGGTAGGTCCGTTCATTTTCTCGCGCAGATGCCGGATATGCACCATTACCGTGTTGTTGCTGTTTTTATAATATTTCTCATGCCATACCTTCTCGAACAGCTCCTCGGAGCTGATCACCTTGCCCCTGTTCTCGCACAAAAGCCAGAGGATGTCAAACTCGATGGGGGTCAGGGTCAGGGGAACCTCATTGTAAATGCACTCGTGGGATGTCCGGTCCAGGACCAGCCCTCCGAAATCGATCACGTCCCCGGTATCCCTGCCGCCGTCGTTGTACTGGGTGTACCTGCGGATCTGGGCCTTCACTCTGGCCACCAGCTCCAGCGGGTTAAAGGGCTTGGGAATATAGTCGTCCGCCCCCAGGGTAAGGCCGGTGATCTTGTCCATGTACTCTGTCTTCGCCGTCAGCATGATCACCGGGAAGGTGTATTTCTCCCGGATCTGCTTAAGGATCTGGAACCCGTCCACATCCGGCAGCATAATGTCCAGGATCGCCAGGTCCACTTTGGTACTCTTCAGGAAATCCAGCGCCTCCTGACCGGTATAAAACTTGAATACATTATACTGGTCGTTCTGGAGATAGAGTTCGATCACATCCGCGATTTCCTTCTCATCGTCTACTACTAAAATGTTCATACAAAAACCCTCCTGTCGGTTTTCCCCCCTGAACACTTTCTATAATTCGCAGTTGTTTACCGTTCTCGGGAACGGCAGTACGTCCCGGATATTGGTCATTCCTGTCAGATACATAATGCATCTCTCAAAGCCAAGACCGAATCCTGCGTGCCGGGTGGAACCGTATTTGCGCAGGTCCATGTAGAACTGGTAATCTTCCTCTTTCATCCCCAGCTCCTCGATCCGGGCTTTCAGCTTGTCGTAGTCGTCCTCCCTCTGGCTTCCGCCGATGATCTCTCCGATCCCCGGAACCAGACAGTCTACCGCCGCCACGGTCTTGCCGTCCGGGTTTGCCTTCATGTAGAAGGCCTTGATCTCCTTGGGATAATCGGTGACAAACACCGGGCGCTTGAAGATCTGCTCCGTCAGGTACCGCTCATGCTCGGTCTGCAGGTCGGTGCCCCAGGATACCTTGTATTCAAAATTGTCGTTGTTCTTCTCCAGAAGCTCGATGGCCTCGGTGTAGGTCACTCTGGCAAACTCAGAGGACACCACGTTGTGAAGCCGCTCCAGAAGCCCCTTGTCCACGAAGGAATTGAAGAAGTTCATCTCTTCCGGCGCTGCTTCCAGCACATAGTTGATCACATATTTCAGCATGGACTCCGCCAGATCCATATCATCCTCCAGATCTGCGAAGGCGATCTCCGGCTCGATCATCCAGAACTCCGCCGCATGCCGGGTGGTGTTGGAGTTCTCCGCCCGGAAAGTGGGCCCGAAGGTATAGATGTTGCGGAAAGCCTGGGCATAGGTCTCGCCGTTTAACTGGCCGCTTACCGTAAGGCTGGTCTCCTTCCCGAAGAAATCCTGGGAGTAGTCCACATGGCCCTCTTTGTCTTTGGGCACATTTTCCAGATCCAGGGTGGTCACCCGGAACATCTCTCCCGCTCCCTCACAGTCACTTCCGGTGATGATGGGGGTGTGCACGTACACAAAATCCCTCTCCTGGAAGAACTTATGGATAGCGTAAGCCGTCAGGGACCGCACCCGGAACACGGCCTGGAAGGTGTTGGTCCGGGGCCGCAGATGGGCGATGGTCCGCAGATACTCGAAGCTGTGGCGCTTCTTCTGCAGCGGGTACTCCGGCGCGGAGGCTCCTTCCACCTCCACGGTGTCCGCCTGGATCTCAAAAGGCTGCTTGGCCTGGGGCGTTGCCACCAGGGTTCCGGTGACGATGATAGCCGCTCCCACGTTCAGTCTGGAGATCTCTTCGAAATTCCCCATGGTGTCGTGATAAACCACCTGCAGCGGCTCAAAAAAGGTTCCGTCGTTGACCACGATAAAGCCAAAGCTCTTGGAATCCCGGATGCTGCGCACCCAGCCGCCCACAGTGACCTTCTGGTCCAGATAGGCTTCTCTGTTCTTATATAAATCTCTGATCCGTGTAAGTTTCATCTCTGTTCTTCTGCTCCTTTTCTTTTCTCTTGGCAAATGCTTTCGGTTATTATATCACATCAACTGCATTTTTGAAAGGCTGACCGCCTCTTAGGTACAGTGCCGGAAAGACCGGTCGGTGATGATCCTGGCGAAGATCAGTCCCAGCGGCAGCGCCAGGATGATGAGAAGGGCGGAAGCCAGCCAGGAAGCCGACGGGGTCAGGGACATTTCTCCCAGGTTGTATACCCCCCGGTAGAGGTAAAGTCCCGGTACCATGATCACGATAGACGGCACGGTGATGGAGATCCTTGGATACCCCAGCTTCTTCGTGAGAAGGGAAGCGATCAGGCCGGCTGCAAGGGATCCCAGGAATGCCGCCGCCGAGGGCGCAAAATCGGTGTACTTGTAGCCAAACAGCTCGTCGGAGATCTCACCGGTCAGCAGCACGCGCACATCGGTCTGCTCGTGGATGGCCTTGCACAGCAGGTACATGCCCATGCTGGCGCGGATGGTGGTGATGTCCCAGGTGCCCAGCAGACGGATGACCTCTTCGAGGCTGCTGATGACCATATCCCGGTTGATGATGATCTCGTGATGCTCGCTGCCCAGATACTCAGCGGTCTGGCGGGCATATTTCAGGTCGATGGCGTCGGTGTCCATGCCGATGGCAAAGGTGCGGATGGGCTTGCCCAGCTTCTTGGCGGCGATGGAGCAGACCAGCGAGGAGTCGAGGCCGCCCGACAGCAGGAAGCCCACGGGTGCGTCAGCGTCCAGACGCTTCTCCACGCCTGCAATGAGCTTTTCGCGGATGTTGGTCAGGATGGTGTCCATGTCGTCCTGCATGGGGGCGGGCACATCGGCAATGTCCTCATAGCGGACGAAGCGGCCATCGCAGTAGTAGCTGCCAATGGGGAAGGGCCGGATGTCGTCGCACCAGCCAATGAGGTTCTGCATCTCGGAGGCGAATGCGATCTGGTGGCTGGACTTGGAGTAGCCGTAGAACAGCGGACGGATGCCGATGGGGTCGCGGGCGGCGATGAGCCGGTCCTTGCGGGAATCGTACATGATAAGCGCGAACTCGGAGTCCATGTGGCGGAACATATCCAGACCGTACTCATAGTACAGCGGCAGCAGGATCTCGCAGTCGCAGTCGGACTGGAACTTGTAGCCGCGGCGCTTGAGGATCTCTTTCTCAAAGCGGAAGCCGTACAGCTCGCCGTTGCACACC
>ENA-OPBO01000711-OPBO01000711.1-human-gut-metagenome-genome-assembly--contig:-NODE-711-length-27222-cov-22.879854_pt1 | contig 27222 bp, 16 predicted proteins | sample MGYA00241071_ERZ501458 | MGnify/ENA primary metagenome ERZ501458 (study PRJEB25962, sample SAMEA2042509) | human gut metagenome | biome: human gut; feature: human-associated habitat; material: faeces... | reverse complement strand
GGTGCGAACAGAAATGGAAACAGCTTGTCAATCGTAATCGCTCGCAACGACTGTAAAATAGAAATATCTCAATTTTCGGGAGTAAGTGCAACTCGAAGCATAAAATCGAGTAGGTCGGAGAACAAAAGTTTTCTGACCTACTGTCGTTTCCTTCCCTCTCACACCACCGGACGTGCCTTTCGGCATACGGCGGTTTAATTCGTTTTCAAAGAGTCTCCTAATCATGTCCGATTAGTTTCATCTTTCGTCTTTCTTAATTTCCGCTTCCGATGGATACGTGTTTAGCTCTATGTGGTCGATCGCATTGACGTCTTGACCGTTGCCTCTCGTCAGCAAAGAGATCAGAACATACATTCTTGATTAACGTTGCGAATTATTCGGTCCTTCGCCTTGTTCTACACGAGAACGACTACTTTGACCTCTGCAGACTCTTCGTCATTTGTTGTTACTATCCTTGAGGACTGCCGAGGCCTCAAGGGATAAGCCATACATCTTTCATCGTTTACCTGCCTAATTTACGCATCAAGGTTATGGTTGCCTTTTAGAGCTTCACTGCCTGTAGCTAGCTTGTTCGCTTGATACACCTTAGTATTAGGTTTCTGTTCGTCAGGCCACGACTTCGCTCTTGCTTCTTCTCAAGGGTCACCCCTTGAAACTCCCTATGAAGTTTTTTTTCTACATTTGTCTCAAGAACACAAACTAATCCTCTAGAACAATATTATTATGATCGAGCCTGAATCCAGTAAAGAGTTAATCAAGGAGGCTAAAGCAATCGTGCCAGAAGTTTATAAAGATTTAGCAAAACCTGCCGTTTCTGAAATAGGGAGTATTGCTGGAAGAACCGTCAGAGCTTTATTGGCTCCAATACGGGGATTCTTATGGGGCTGGGAACGAATAGAAAAGGTTGTTGAGGACGGCGTAAAGAGAAGATTTGAAAAAATCCCAGAAGAAAGGAGAAAGTCTCCAAAGCCGGAAATCGCAGTTCCCATTATTCAGGCATTAGAATATACAGCTCAAAATGAGACCTTGAGAGAAATGTACATAAATTTACTCGCAAACTCAATGGATATTGACAAAGAAAAGATTGTTCATCCTTCCTTTGTTGGAATTATTAAACAGATGAGCAGCTTAGATGCTAAGGTTTTTGATAAGCTTTCATCAAATACGGGGTATCAGAAGATATTAAACCCTATAGTTGCCATAAAAGACCAAGGCAAATTCTTTACTGGAGCTACACCGGAGTGGTATATCGGTTGGTGTATTGATGGATACAATGAGTTTGATGTTTCTGCGAGCCTTATTCGATTAAGTAAGTTTGGATTGATAGAACTAATGTTTGATAGAACTGCAGGTAAAGAGGGGTATGATGAAATCAAGAATAGTCCATTTTTAATTAATATTTTGGAATCGTATAAATTTGAAAATCCAGATTTGGAGCTTGAAATAGAAGGAACGGAAAGCATCGTCTATGTAAATGAGTATGGTTTGCAATTTAAGAATGCATGTCTATAGTGTACAAGAAAGGAGTATTCAGTCATATAATGGTCTATAACATTAAATCGCTGATTAATTGAGTATTTGTACACATTTAAGTCTCTACTTGCTGTTTTGAGGAAAAATAGGAACCATCAATCTTTAACAACCTCGAATCTTCTTTGAGGTTCTTGATGGAGCAATCAACGCAGTCTAAAAGCTCTCAGCATTCCTTTGCATCCGAGCAAGCGTAGCCTTCGGAGTCTTTAAATAAAGTAAAGGAAGCCGTTAAAAGCAGAGTCCTCCCAGGATAATTGGTATCAGGTACTCCGCGACTCAATAGCCGCAAGCAACGGCAAGGGACTTGGATAGCCTATCTGAGAAGTCTTTCTCTCTCCTTGTAAAATTGTCGATCAAAAGGCTCAATTTCACTCGCAAATGTGTACCTTTGCAAGCAGTAAAAGTGAGCGTTCTTTGGCGATCCAAAACGATGTACTTCAAAGCACCCCGCTCATTTCTAAATCGTTACCTATCCGCATCCATCCAAACGGTAACCTCTTACTTCTCAGCTAGATAGTCCGAAACCAAAAAAATCCTGAGGGCGTCATTCATTTCCTCCGAAGTTTCATTTGATTCTTCCGAAGAATTTTTTCTCCCCCACGTGGAAAATAAAAATTCTCCACGTGGGTATTTCGAAATATCCACGTGGAGATCACTTTTCACCGACACAGCTCCGTATCGATATGCAGTCGGGTCTAAATTATTGTAACAAGCCGGCGTCTAATTTGCCCAGCTAGGGGTGACGCATCATAAGACTGTTGCAACAGCCTCAGTAGAGGAGGGTGGCGACGAGCGGGAGGTGGTCGCTGGGACCAGCGAGGTAGCTGTCGCCGCCGTACGTTCGTCGTGGACGGCCCCACGGGGCTGGGTTCTCGTGCATATACTTCTGCGGGGGCAGAGCTATGCGTACCGTCTCTAGCTCTAGACGCGGGTAGCGCGTATCGGCAAGGAGCGTGCGGGAGACGAAGAGTCGGTCGATGCGCTCCCAGTAGCCTCGGTAATAGTAGCTCCCTGGGGGCATCGTCTTGAGTTGCTCGTCGGTGAATGGTGGTGTGAGGTCTACCATCGCTAACAAATCGCTTTGAGATAGGTAGGCGTGGTAGGAGGTAGCCCAGCTGTCTGTCAAGCCATCTTCTGGGGTGGCGTTGAAGTCGCCCACGACGACGATGCTTTGCTCTGGATTAACCCTCAAGAGGCTATCAGTACGCGTGCGGAGCATCTCGATGAGCGCAGCACGAGCAGCCTCGGCAGTAGCTCCTCCTCGGCGTGAAGGGAGGTGGCAGACAATGAGCGAGAGCGGCGCTGCGGAGGGGAGGCGACCGGAGACGAAGAGCAGGTTGCGTGTCGGGTAGATGCTGTCGGGCGTGATGCGCAGGGGCCACTCCTCGGTCTGCTCCACGGCAAAGCGATCTGCGTCATAGAGCAGTGCCACGTGAGAGCCACGGCGGTCGGAGCCTGTGGCGCAGATGGTCTTGTAGTTGCCCCCTCGTAAGAGCGTGTGGTGCGCCAGCTGCTCGAGTGCCTCTACACTCTCGACCTCTTGTAGTGCTATGAGGGCGGGTATATCCCAGGCGGTCGCATAAGAGATCACCTCGGCTAGCTGATGGCACTTGCGCTTCATACGCTCTGCCGTCCACCCTTTGCGTGCTGTGGGGAGGTACTCGCGATCATCCCAGCGGGTGCTGGGGATGGTGTCAAAGAGGTTCTCCACATTGTATGAGACAATGGTAAACCTCTGTTGCGCTACCAAGCAGTAGCCACTGCCTAAGAGCAGAAAGAATAGCACGAACCCACGAAAGTCTAGGAAGATGGAGCTGGTCATTTCAAATAGAAAAGGAAGCGACGCTCCCATAGAGTCTACTGTCTCTACGAGAGCGTCGCTTTACGTTGATATGTTGATATAGTGTCTAGATTACCAGACCACGACACGCTCCTCAGGAGCAATGTACATGGGGTCGCCAGGCTGGACGTTGAATGCCTCATAGAAGGCATCAACGTTCTTCAGTGCCTGATTGACACGGTTGATGCCCAAGCTGTGGGGGTCGATCTTGGTCAGACGAACCTCCTCCTCGGGAGTGATGTTTTGTCCCCATACACGAGCGTAACCGATGAAGAAGCGCTGTGCAGGTGTGAAGCCGTCGATCTTCTCGACCTTCTTGCCCTCGAGCTGCTTCTGGAGTGCTAGGTAAGAGACAAGGAGACCGCCCTGGTCAGCGATATTCTCACCGAGCGTTAGGTGACCGTCAGCGTTGAGATTGTCATTGATCTTGATCTGGCTGAACTGCTGAGCGAGACGCTCTGTAGAGGTTTTGAAGTTGTTCTTGTCAGCGTCAGTCCACCAGTTGTTCATATTACCGACAGCGTCAAAGGCACTACCCTGATCGTCAAATCCGTGCGTCATCTCATGACCGATGACTACACCGATAGCACCGTAGTTGACAGCGTCATCAGCGTTGATGTTGAAGAAAGGAGGCTGTAGGATACCAGCTGGGAAGCAGATCTCATTCGTTGTAGGCATGTAGTAAGCGTTGACGTCCTGAGGATTCATGAGCCAGCGAGAGCGATCGACTGGCTGACCCAGCTCAGACATATTGAAGTCGTGCTCGAACTGGATAGCGCAGCGGAGGTTCTCCACAAAGCTATTGTCCTCTGAGATATTGAGCTTAGAGTAGTCCTTCCACTTGTCAGGGTAACCGATCTTGACGGTGAAGTTAGAGAGCTTCTCGATAGCCTTCTGCTTCGTATCGCCAGACATCCACTCGAGCTGAGAGATACGATCCTTGAGCGCAGCCTGTAGGTTGCTGATCATCGTCTCCATACGCTCCTTAGCCTCTGCGGGGAAGTACTTCTTGACATAGACCTCGCCAAGTGCCTCACCAAGCGTGCCATTGAGGAGGTTGACAGCACGACGCCAGCGTGGGTGCATCTCCTTGACACCTGAGAGTGTGGTGGAGTAGAAGTCGAAGCTAGCCTGTACAAAGTCGTCCGAGAGATAGTTAGCATAGCCGTCGATGGTCTGTGCTAGGAGGTAATCCTTGAGTGCCTGTAGGTCTGCCGTGGGGAACCACTTGCTAAACTTCTTGAAGAAGTCTAGCTGACCACCATTCCAAGACTCTAGATTCTGAAGGTTACGACCCTCGATGTAACGAGCCCAGTCGAAGCCAGGGTTGTCAGCGACAAACTGCTTGACCTCGACCTTGTTGAAGTTGCGCTCTACATCACGTAGCTCCGTCTGCGAGTAGCACATATCAGCGAGTACGTTGCTGATGGCGATATTGTTCTTCGCAATGCGCTGCGCATCCTCGGCAGAGTAGCCAGCGAGCTGAGCGATGCGCTCGATGTACTGGTTATAAGCCTTGATGATCTCCGCATTCTTTGGGTCTGTGTAGTACTCCTTGTTGCCCAAAGCTAGACCAGTCTGATTGAGGTTGAAGATATTCATATCGCTATTCTCAGCATCGGCCATAACGTAGGTGCCGAAGAAGGTAGCATCTCCCTTGTTGTCCTGCTGAGCAGCGAAGTCTACGAGTGCCTCCCTCGAGTCAATTGCCTCGATAGCTTTTAGTTCGTCTAGGATCGGCTGAGCGCCTAGCTCGTTGCGCTTGACACTGTCTATAGCCTGCTTGTATAGTACAGAGACACGATACTCATTGGTACCAGCCTTGTAGCTACCCTGAGCTAGCTCATCGACGATGCCGTGGATCTGCTCGAGCGAGCGGTCACGTAGCACGTCGAAGGTGCCGAAGCGACTGTAAGCCGGCTTCAGTGGGTTAGCTTTGATCCAGCCACCATTGACATAGTGGTAGAAGTCATCCTGTGGACGCACGAGGGTGTCCATATCAGCTAGATTGATAGCTGGGACGATCTCCTCATTGGTTTGAGTCTCCTGCTTCTTGTTACAAGCAGAGAACGTAATAGATGCTGCGCATAGAGCAGCAACTAGTAGTTTGCGATTGTTCATATTCGATTGTTCGATTTCAAAATGATTCATAAGTGAAGGGAGAGCCTGCCCTAGAGTAGAGGTGAGGGATACTCTCCTGCGTCAGTCAGCTTCGCTAGATGCTCTATGACCATATCACGATCAGAGGCATAGGTTGCACCAAACCAGCGAGCATCGGTACTCAAGACCTGTACCTGCGCCAGTCCCTGACGGATCAGTGTGTCGACAACTGTCGGGATAAAGAACTCCGACGTTGGCTCGTTGATATGATCCCTGAGGAAGTCCGCAAAGAGTCTCTCCGAGTGCTCCAAGTAGTCCGGCGTAAAGCCCCAGAGATTCATCGATACGAGTGTACCACGAGCTATGGAGAGCTTCTTGCCGTCGTGCATACTGACTATCTCGTGGCTCTCATTCTCGTGGATATTCTTATGCTCGGTGATGTGCATCAGGTAGCCTTCGGGCGAAGCTTTACATACGCCACGGCTCACACTACCCTCAGCCGTGAGTGTACTCTCGATGTCGTAAGCAACCATACAGTAGGCACCACGACTATCAGCGGGCAGCTGGGAGAGGTAGTCACTCATCGTCTGAAAAGCCTCACGACCATAAAAGTCGTCAGCATTGATCACTGCAAAAGGGCCTTCGATCTCGGGTGCCGCCATCATCAGGGCGTGGTTAGTACCCCACGGCTTAGTGCGCTCATCAGGAGCGGTAAAACCCTCGGGCAGAGAGTCTATCTCCTGATAGACGACCGCCGTGTCTATAGCCTTTTGGTACTTCTGTAGCACCTGCTCCTTAAATTGCTCCGCAAAGGCGTGACGTATGACAAAGACCACCTTGCCAAAGCCTGCTCGGATCGCATCAAAGACGGAGTAGTCCATAATACTCTCGCCCGCAGGGCCCAACTTGTCTAGCTGCTTAAGTCCGCCATAGCGACTGCCCATGCCAGCAGCCATAATGACTAGTGTAGGTTTCATTCGATCGTTAGTTGTTAAGTGAGTGTAGGGAGCGTCACTCTATGAGAAGAGCGTACTCCTTTTTCTATTATTGAGGATAGTGTGTATTTGAGTCGTCTAGATGCTCTAGCACCTCTTCGAGATAGCGCCGTGACTCCTCACGTGCCAGCTCTAGGTTGTGTAGCTTGTAGTTGCCACAGTCACGAGGAGCCACACCAGGCACGGCACCCTCATAGTGCGCTACAAAGTCAAAGGCACGACGGAGCAGGTCTGCTATATCAAGCGGATTAAGGTCTCCTACCATAATTAGGTAGTTGCCCGTCAAGCAACCCATTGGTCCCCAGTAGATGATACGATTGCCCCACTCGGGATCGTTACGCAGATAGGTCGCTACGAGATGCTCTATCGTATGCAGCGCACTCAAGTCGAGGACTGGCTCACGATTGGGAGCCTTCATACGTACGTCGAAGGTGGTCACCACCCGATCCCCCACGAGGTCACGACGAGAGACATAGACACCACGCTTGAGACGCTCGTGATCTATGGTAAAGCTTGGGATATCCTTCATTACTTCAGGTCACGTAAGTTACTTTTTCTCGCTATACTCGAGTACTCCAGGCTCTATCTCTAGTGGGTTGTCGTAGAAGGTAGGATAGTTAAAGAGTCGAGCCGTACGCTCTCCCCACAGCGTGATCTTGTCTCCTGTGATATGGAGCATACTTCCCTCTCGCAGACCTAGCACGTCGCAGTTGGGATTGTACTTAACAAACTCACGGATACGCTGCTCGCGCGTCTCACCGCCATGTCCCTCAGGATGCGCATCGAGGTAGTGCGGGTTAATCTGGAAGGAGATCAGTCCCAGCGCCTGCGTCGTATCGGGATTGCAGATGGGCATATCGTTTGTCGTCATAATCGTTGGGCAGGCGAGGTTAGAGCCAGCGCTCCAGCCCACGTATGGGATACCATCCTCGAGGACACGCTCGCGAATCAGCTTCATAGCGCCCATATCTTGTAGTTGCTTGAGGAGTGCCCACGTATTGCCACCACCTACCATAATAGCCTGAGCGGAGGCGATAGCTTGTAGTGGCTTCTCGTAGGTATGTAGTCCTGTCACATTAACCCCGTAGCCACCGAGTGCATTATTAACCTTGGCCACATACTCATCCCAGCTATAGGTGATAGCGGCATAAGGGACAAAGAGTACATCCTGAGCCACGGGACCTAGGAAGCGACCGATCTCCTCGGCAGCATAACCTAGATAGGGCTGTCCCTGAGACGCAGAGTTGGATATCAGTAAGAGTTTCTTCATGTCTATACCAGATTGGTTGAGATAATCTAGTCGCAAAGGTACAAAATAGAAACACACGACTCCACATTATAATGGTTAGAGATTAGAAGTTAGAGAAGGTGCCTATCATCGGACGCACTGCGAGGAGGATTTATCACCTTTTGCAGAAAAGTCGTACCTTCGTAACGGCACCAACCGAACAGATATGGATCAAGACAATCACGACATAGAGCAAGAGCAGGAGATGGAGGAGACCACTCCGACAGATATAGAAGCTGCATCGTCCAGCACCGACCCGAGCGATGAGAGCTACGTGGCTCCCGAAGAGGAGGAGGGCGAGGGACGCCTGCATACCCTCGGCGGGATGTACCGCCACTGGTTCCTCGACTACGCATCGTACGTAATCCTCGAGCGTGCCGTGCCTCACATTGAGGACGGACTCAAGCCAGTGCAGCGTCGTGTGCTCTACACGATGCACCTGATGGAAAACGGCACCCTCCACAAGGTTGCCAAGATCGTCGGTGCTACGATGGCATACCACCCACACGGTGACGCCTCGATCAATGATGCTTTGGTACAGCTCGGTCAGAAGGGCTATCTCATAGACACGCAGGGTAACTGGGGTAACATACTCACAGGCGATGAGGCGGCCGCTGGGCGATACATCGAGGCTAAGCTCTCCAACTTTGCCCTCGAGATACTCTTTGGCGACAAGATTACCCCCTGGATGAAGAGCTACGACGGCAAGTCGCGCGAGCCAGTTTACCTACCCACTCGCTTCCCGCTACTGCTAGCGCAAGGTGCCGAGGGCATCGCCGTGGGTCTCTCCTGCAAGATCCTACCGCACAATCCCAAGGAGCTCATCGAGGCTGCCTGCGCTTACCTGCGTGGAGAGCCCTTTACCCTCTACCCAGACTTCTCCACGGGAGGTATCATCGACGTAGATCGTTACAACGATGGCAAGCGGGGCGGACAGGTCAAGAGCCGCGCACGCATCGAGCGCATCAAGGATCGTGTGCTAAGTGTGCGTGACCTGCCCTTTGGCAAGACCACCTCGACGCTCATTGACTCAATCCTAAAGGCTAATGATAAGGGGCTGATCAAGATCAAGCGCATAGACGATATGACCGCCGAAACGGCCGACATACGCATCTATCTGCCCGTAGGTGTCTCGGCTGATAAGACGATCGATGGACTCTACGCCTTCACCGATTGCGAGGTCTCTATCTCGCCCAATGCGTGTGTCATCGAGGACGATAGGCCACGCTTTCTCGGCGTGAGCGACCTGCTACGTCACTCGGTAGAGCATACACGAGGATTGCTAGAGGAGGATCTGCGCTTACAGCTCCACGACCGCCAGGAGGAGTATATGGGCGCTTCGCTAGAGCGGATCTTCATCGAGCATCGTATCTATAAGTTACGCACCTTTGAGGAGGCTCCTGACCAGCAGACAGCCCTAGATGTGATCCGCAAAGCTCTAGAGCCTATCGTGGGCGACTCCCTGTTGCGACCCATCACGGACGATGACTTAGCGCGTCTCCTAGAGATCAAGATGGCACGGATCCTCAAATTTAACCTAGAGAAAAACGAGCAGCTCATCCTGCGCCTCACCGAGGAGATGGCGCAGATACAGCACCACCTAGACCACCTCACCGACTACACAATACACTACTACAACTCGCTCCTAGAGGAGTATGGTGCTGGCTGGGAGCGACGCACTCAGATCGGACACTTCGGCACGATCGAGGCTACGAAAGTGGTCGAGGAGAACCTCAAGCTCTACATAGATCGCAAGATGGGCTTCGCGGGGACTGGCATCAAGGGCGGAGAGTATGTGTGCGACTGTAGTGAGATAGACGATATGATCGTCTTCTTCCGTGACGGCACCTATATGATTACCAAGATCGAGGAGAAAAAGTTCCTCGGCAAGGAGCGTGTCCTACATATTAATAAGTACGTGCGAGGAGACAAGCGCACGATCTACAATGCGATCTATCTAGATGGCAAGACGAAGACTTCGTTTATCAAGCGCTTTCACGTATCGTCTAGCGTGCGTGACCGTGAGTACGACTTGACTATGGGCACTCCCGGCAGCAAGGTACTCTACTTCTCTGCCAATTCCAACGGAGAGGCGGAGAGTGTGACGATCAAGTTGCTCCGTGGAGGTACCTCGCGACGCATACTCTTCTTTGACAAAGACTTTGCAGACATAGCTATCAAGGGACGCACCGCCAAGGGCAACATTGTGACCCGCGCTCCGATCGAACGTATCTCACTTAAGGAGCAAGGCGGCTCAACGCTCGGAGGACGCAAGGTGTGGTTTGACCCAGATGTGAACCGTATCAACTACAACGACCAGGGGGACTACCTAGGCGAGTTTGAGTCTAGCGACCGCATCCTCGTCATTCTCCCTTCGGAGCAAGTCTATACGACCGACTTTGGCGAGAGCAACCACTTCTCTGAGTCACCCAAGATCATCGAGAAGTACGACCCCGACAAGGTCTGGAGCGTCATCTACACCACACCCGAGGGAGTTACCTACATCAAGCGTGTCTCTATGCCCGATAGGAAGAAGCCACAACCGATTATAGAACCCGAGGAGCAACTACTAGCACTCACCGACGAGGCTGAGGCGCAGTTTACCCTGATCACAAAGCCACAAGGACGCAAGAAGGCTGCGACGATAGAGATCTCCGTGGCTGAGTACGAGCCACTCAAGAAGATCTCCGCACGTGGCAAGCGGATCACTGCACTACCTCTCGACAGCTTTGCAAAGGTTGAACTCGTAGCTGACGAAACGGAGGAAGAGGCAGAAGAGCTAACCGACGAATGAGCCAAGCGACACACTCTATGAGATTACGACACCTCCTTCTACTGCTTTGCGTGGGGCTATCACTGATGGGTACGAGCCGTTCGCTCTCTGCTCAGGAGGCAGATACGACTACCACAACTACAACTACAACAACTACTACCACGACAGCCACTACACCCTACCGATTGCTCTACCTATCGCATGAGTTTCGCTTCGGGTGGAACACATTATATAATGAGTACCTCTCACCGCTCTACTACCGTGGTCACTCGCTGAGCTACCGACTCTCCTCAGAGGCTCCACTCACACAGGCTCACCCTGAGTGGCTCCTCTTGCAAAGCACACAGATCACTGGTGGGCAGCTGCTCAACCCCGCACGCACTGGAGCTACCAGTCACCTCGCTTTCGACACGAAGTGGAGCTTCGTGCATCAATGGCGTCTGCCCTTTGGGATGGTCGTTGGCGTAGGACCTGGCGTTATGATTGAGGGAGCTACCTCTTACAACGGGCGCAACCAAAACAACCCGGCCGATCAGCAACTCAATGGAGATCTGACGGCACAAGCTTTGGCAGCCTACCGCCTTCGCATCGGGTGGTTCGTCGCAGACCTGCGCCTGCAGATGACCTCAGCACTGGTCGGTCTAGGCTTCGCACCATATTATAATGAGTCTTACCTGCAGGCTTACTACTACGACAAGATCATCAACCACTTTGCCCTGCACACCTTCGGTCGACGGCATTACTACCAGGTAGGACTTGCTCTAGACATACCTATATGGCGTATTATGACCCTACGTATGACCTACGACTACACCAACTCGGCAAGACGTATCCACTCCATCTATCGAGGCTTCTCGGGACACTATCTAGGAGTCGGCCTAGCCACTTACTTCCGCCCCTTCAGAGGGTATCAAGAGGTGCACAATGCAAACCACACGACCGCCATCAGCTTATGAATCTAACGAAACTACATAGCGGACTTGTCACCCTGCTACTCCTACCGTTGCTGCTTGCCTGCACACAAGAGCCTGAGGAGCAGCTGTACACGAGGGACTATCAGACCAACTTCACCGCACTCTGGACCATACTAGACGAGGGGTACTGCTTCTTTGACGATAAGCTCCCAGCCGCAGGCGATACCACTTGGAGCGACCTCAAGGAGATCTACACACCTCTGGTACAGCAATGCCAGTCGGAGGACGAGTTCTTCGACCTGATGGTAGAGCTGATGTGTCACCTCAAGGATGGACATGTCAATCTCTTCGCCCCCTTTGATGTAGGAGGGTGGGATATTCGCAAAGGATCTAGATACTGTCTAGATAGTCGCATACGCAACCTTTACCTGCAGCCTCATGTGCGTCGTGCTGGATCGATCTACTATACGCCGATCACCTACAATGGACATGCAGCTGACTCAATCGGCTATATGGTGATCCCCTCTTTCTCCTCGTCCATCTCCTTGACGCATCTACATGCTGTCTTCACAAGACTAGCGCACTGTCGTGGTCTGATCATCGATATGCGCAACAATGGCGGTGGACTGCTGACCAATGCGGATCGTCTGGCTAGCGTCTTGATCCCCTCCGATACGGTCGTCGGCTATATGAGTACCAAGACTGGGCCTGGACACCAAGACTTCGGACCACTCAAAGAGATCCGGGTCTCTCGCGCTCCCATCAGTTGGCAGCGCCCCACGGTGATCCTCGTGGATCGTGGCACCTACAGCGCAGCTAACTCACTCGTGGCTTATGTCAAGGGGACGACCCGACATGTCCTCTTTATGGGGGATCGTACGGGTGGTGGCGGTGGTCTACCTCGTAGTAGCGAACTGCCCAACGGCTGGTGGCTACGCTACTCCTCCTCTCGTATGTACGACGCTCAGCGACACGGCATCGAGGCAGGCATCGAGCCACACATCATCCAGGAGCAGACCGACGAGGCGACAGCGCAACAGCAAGACGCCCTCATAGAGCGCGCTATCACGATACTCCTCGCAGCAACGAAGTAATCCACCGCACAGATCCGGAGACTGTTGCAATAGTCACATCATACCTATACACGCAAAAAGAGCCTTCCCTCTCGGGAGGCTCTTTTTGTGACCGCGGCAGGATTCAAACCTGCAACCTTTTGATCCGTAGTCAAATGCTCTATTCAGTTGAGCTACGCGGCCGATGAAAACTAAACCCTTAAAAAAACGACAAACGAAAGAGGTGAAACAGACGGTCGCTCACAAGAGTGAAGCGTTCCTCCCCGTTTGCAGATGCAAAGGTACAACAATTTTCGGAACCTGCAAGCCTTTTCCGCAAAAAACTTTCAGCGCCAAGAGTAGCCACCTCTCATAAAAGCTCACAACATCAAGAGAAACAATGAGATAAACCATATAAAAAACATTCCTCCCAAATCTCTTCACGAAGCCTTCGTTCCAGCTCAAATGTAGAGCTTAGACTCCGCAAGTCTCGCCATTAACCCTAGGTAGGGACGCACAGTCGTCATTCCGTTGTGTCAAAGCAAGACGTGTAACCCTGTGTAGGGACGCTCGGCTAGTGTCTAGCGAGAGGGCGTCCGTCGCATCAAAGGTTACAGCATCGTGGTTTTAACGAGGACGGACGCTCAGGTCGAGCGTCCCTACACAGGGTTACACGTCTCCAATCACTCCGACAGCTCCGATCACATCCGATGACTCCTCCACCTAACCTCTGATATCTAATATCTAACCTCTAATTCGTTCCCTACGTGGCAAATCTCAAATCTCCACGTGGCAATTTTTTATTCTCCACGTAGGCGAGGATCATTTCTTCGGACATATCATTTGATTCTTCCGAAGTTTTATTTCTCGCCTACGTGGGCATTTTTTAGTTTCCACCGAGAGATTTGGGAATCCCTACGTGAGTATTTGCTTTTCCTGCCAAATGGGGGAGGAGGGGAGCTCAGGACGTAAACGACTTTCTTTGTATAGCATTTGCTATGAACTCACCTTACCGCCCCTCAATAGAGATTGACCATTAGTCCTAGGAATATAATGCGTCAGCCCTGATCCTCACTCCCCTACAACCATCGTGGACCCCAACTAATCGTATATAGGTATTCGCCCTGGAGCAAATCAGCACAGTTAGGTATTTTCGACAAGGAGAATGACCCGTAACTTTGCATAGATAAAGGGGAACAATGAGTTACGATGCTCCCCGATCACCTGTAATTCAAATAAACATCTATCTATGCAACAGAAACGATTACGTTTTAGCACATTACTCTTATGCCTCTTGCTCCCGCTCATCGGGCAGCTGCAAGCGCAGACCATAGACTTGGGAGACTTTGCCAATCCCTCGTCACACTTCAATCAGAGCATCGGGCAGACGGCGCCCTTTGACTTTGATTACCTCAGTAGCGTCACCCAGCAGATCTACACCGCTGCGGAGCTACAAGGACTAGAGGGCAAGGAGATCACCAAGCTCGCCTTCCAGATCTATCTGTCTGATGGCGAGTCCTACAACACGGAGTACACCAACGACCTCCAGATCTACCTCACCAACGTATCCGACGACCACTTTGAGCCAGTAGCTGGCAAGTATCACTGGCTACCTATCAATGCCGAGCAGGATCTCTATATGAAGAAGACGATCACGCTCGATCTGATGGACTTGACCATCAATGGTAATCACGAGACCTCAAAGGCTGGCGTAGACTATCACACGCTAGAGCTAGAGCTCGACAAGTCTTTTGTTTACACAGGGCAGTCTATCCTCCTCTCCGTACGCTCTAAGGCTAGTAAGCCTGCCGTTGATGGAGCTGGAAGATCCTATATCGAGTTCTGTAGCTATCCTAAGAATGTCAAAGAGATGCCCGTCCGCACAATCAATAAAGCAACAGACAAACCTATCAGCGAGGGCTTCGTCGGTGTACTCGGTGAAACCGCAGATCGTGGGCAGAAGGATCGTGCCGTGATGCGCATCACCTTCCGCGATGCCAGCACGCCTCAGCCTAGCTACGACCCCGTACACCCTGTCGTACAGCTCACCGAGGCTGGATCTCTAGCCAAGCTGATGCAGGGGATGGATCTCCTCAAGTGCCAGTCCATCACGATATCGGGTCCGATGAATGCTGAGGACTGCCAGACAATCCGTGACAACATGGGCAATCTGACAGAGATCAACATCGCAGATGCGACCTTTGCTGAGGATCAGCTACCCGACAGAGCCTTTTACAATATGCCTCTCGTTAGCACGGTGACACTCCCCCTCACCCTCAAGGTGGTTGGCGAGAGTGCACTAGCTCAGATGGCTCAGCTGGAGGAGGTCCTCCTCGGCAGTCAAGTCACTAAGATATGCGATAGTGCCTTTGCACAGAGTAGCCGTCTGACCAAGCTCAGCCCGATGCCTGCGCTGACCACTATTGGTGCTTACGCATTCAAAGAGTGTGTGGCACTCGCCTCTTTCCCCTGGCCTGAGACACTGACGACACTAGGTATGGAGAGCTTCTCTGGCTCTGGACTCACCGAGGTGCGCCTACCCAATGTTGCTGTCGTACCCAGCACTTGCTTCGCCAGCTGTAAGGCTCTTGCAAAAGTGTATCTCGGAGCCAAGACGACAGAGGTTATGTATGGCGCATTTGCTCAGTGTACGGCGCTGACAGATATTACTGTCGAGGCAGTGCAGCCGCCTAAGGCTCACATCAGAGCCTTCAATGGGCTCAAGCCTGCGGACATCAGCAGCATCAATCTCTTCGTACCTAATGATGCGCAAGAGGCTTACAAGGAGGCTAATGTTTGGAAGGGATTCCACATCGCCCCCATCCCAGGGACTGAGCCACAGATCAAGAAGTATCTACTCACCTATCGTGTCATCGGAGAGCACGGCACGCTATCGGCCACAATGGCTATCGGCACCGCAATCCCCTCACAGACAGAGATCGAGGAGCATACGGCTATCACCTTTACCGCAGACCCTGATCTTGACTACGTCGTCAAGAGCTTTAAGGTCAATGGTACAGAGACCCCGATGACCGCTGGAGAGCAAAACAGCCAGACGTATACGCTCAACATCGAGGCTGCCACAGAGGTAACCGTTGAGTTCGTCCATCGTCCCTATACGGTCACTTACTCTGTACGAGACAATGTGGGAGGTACGATCACAGCTACCTACAAGGGGCAGCCTCTCGACTCAGGAGCTACGACAGCTGCCGGGGAGTCTGAGACAATCATCTTCACGGCACATCCCGCAGAGCACTACCACGTCAAGAAGTGGGTTGTCAATGGTAAGGAGGGACCCAAGCCTGCTGAAAATAATCAGTGGCAAGTGATCTCTGGCAAGGACTACGTCGTCGAGGTTATCTTCGAGCGTGACAAGGTCTACTATATGGTCGATGTATCACAGGAGGGCAATGGTGGCCCCATCTACCTAGAGGTAGGTGGCGTACGTAGTGCGCTCAAGAGCAAAGTGCCTGAGAACATGGACATCCGCGTCTATGTCGAGCCCGACAAGGGCTACCGTCTAGACTATTGGATGGTCAATAAGGAGCGCATCAACCCTGTCGACGGCTCACTAGAGTACACCACCAAGGCAACGAAGGATCTACGCATCGTAGCCTACTACGCCAAGGAGGAAGAGGGCAACGCCATCGATGCGCCTACAGCTGCCACGGCAGATGTAGCTATTGCCCTAGAGGGTCAGACGATTACCCTGACCAGCAATACGGGTAGTGCGCTCGGCACCATCGCCCTCTATGACTACGCAGGTCGTCTCATCGAGCAGCGTGTCGTAGCCGACAAGCTCTGCACGCTCACCGCTCCACAGGCTGGCATATACTTACTCTCTATCGGCACGACCACTGCAAAGGTCTGTGTCAAGTAAGGTGCTTATATAGCGCTCACATCCAAGCTTCCTAATCTTACTATATAGGAGGCAACCCGTCAGGACGCACGGACGTGCACCCACTCATGGGGTAGGCGCGATCCGTGCGTCCTTTTTTTATTATGGCTGTCCGACTACGCTATTTCGACCCATCTACAGTTTCTCACCTATGAAACTTTAGTTTCCCACCTATGAAACTCTAGTGTCCTACCTATGAAACTTTAGTTTCACCCATATAAGACTCTTACCGGACAGCAATGTTTTTATGAAAGGAGGGATTAGAGATTAGAAGACAGAGACGGGGGATGCTGTATCTGAACACTTTTTCGTACCTTTGTCTCTAGAAGAGGATGAGTCACTAGATCGACGCACTCCCCTCTAGCTGTACAGATACAAAGAGTTGCACGATACGATACAGCTTGTACGGAGAGGCTTACGATCTGCTACAGAGGTAGATTTGGCTCTGCTTCGACCTAGATTATAACGACCGAGCAGAGCGTCCCATATCACACAGGACTGACCCATCACTCAGCCTATTCACACATTACACACCTTACTTAGGTCGACCGAGTATGCTAGCCAGCTGTCTCGCCACAGCATCTGCTAGATCGTTGACTCCGTTGCCTCTATCATCTCACATGTAGCTCTCCGAGGCTCAGCGTTGTAGCGTGATAGCCCTTTGCAACAAGCCGTAAGGTGCATTTATCCAGCATAACATCAGTACATCATGCAGAAGTACACCATCGTAGATCTCAATGGTATGACGGAAGAGCAACTCAAAGAGGTTGCCTCCCAACTAGAGATTACCAAGATGGCCTCCGAAAAGAAAGAGGTCATCTACCAAATTCTAGACGCTCAGGCAGAGGCTGTAGCCACCCAAACCGTAGAGCAGCAGCAGAGCAACAAGCGCAAAGAACGACAGAGCAACTCCCGCAACAACCGATCTAAAGAGGAGAAAAAGGACGCTAAAGACGACAATAACAAGCCAGAGCAAAAGAAAAAATCTAACTCGCGACAGAACAAGCGCTCCACTAAAACGGATAAGCAAGACGCAGCTAACCAACCCTCTGAGATAGATCGCCAAGAGGCTATCGCTATCGTTGAGGAGGCAGCCGCTACGCAGTCTGAGGAGAAGGGCGCAAAGCGCAACAACAACAACAACAACCAGCGCAACAACAATAATAAAGAGCGCAGCAATCGAAACAACAACAAGCGCCAAGAGCAGACGAACCAGTCTGACAAGGAGGATAAGCGTCCTCAAACCAAGCAAGAGACAGAGGAGCAGCAACAGGAGGAGGAGACGCCGATGGTCTTTACCCACCCTGATGCGGACTCACTACTTGGCGAGGTACTAAGCGAGTCACACAAAGACCACAAAGAGACAACGGCAGAGGAAGACTCTGACGAACCAGCGCAAAAGGGTAAGCAACAGAACAACAAAGGTAAAGAGGAGGCGGAAGAGACTTCGTACGACTTTTCCGACATACTGACTGCTAGCGGACTGCTAGAGGTCTCACAAGAGGGATACGGCTTCCTCCGTAGCTCTGACTACAACTACTTTCCCTCACCGGACGATATCTACGTCCCAGCCGATATGATCAAAAAGTGGCACCTCAAGACGGGTGACGTCGTCGAGGGTAGCATACGTCCACCGAAAGGTAATGAGAAGTACTTCCTACTACAGAACATCCTGCTCGTCAATGGACGTCATCCGAAGGAAAATCTGGATCGTGTCTCCTTTGATATGCTGACACCACTCTTCCCAGAGGAGAAGTTTAAGCTAGAGTCTCAGGGCATCGCAGCTGTCTACGACAAGACCGCTATGCGCATCGTGGATCTAGTCACCCCCATCGGCAAGGGACAGCGTGGACTCATCGTTGCCCAGCCTAAGACTGGTAAGACGATGCTACTCAAGGACATTGCCAATGCAATCTCTGCCAATCATCCTGAGGTCTATATGATCATTCTCCTGATTGATGAGCGTCCCGAGGAGGTGACCGATATGGCTCGCAATGTCAATGCTGAGGTGGTCGCCTCGACCTTTGACGAACCAGCTGCCAACCATGTGAAGCTCGCTGAGCTAGTGCTAGCCAAGGCTAAGAGTATGGTCGAGAGTGGTCACGATGTGCTCATCATGCTAGACTCAATCACGCGACTCGCTCGTGCTTACAATACGGTACAGCCTACCTCGGGCAAGATCCTCTCGGGAGGTATCGAGGCTAATGCCCTACAAAAGCCTAAGCGCTTCTTCGGAGCTGCACGAAACATCGAGCATGGCGGTAGTCTCACCATCTTAGCGACGGCTCTGACCGAGACGGGCTCCAAGATGGACGATGTCATCTTTGAGGAGTTCAAGGGTGCTGGCAATATGGAGCTACAGCTTGATCGTCGTCTCTCCAACAAGCGTATCTTCCCCGCTATCGACATCCTCGCTAGTAGCACCCGTCGTGATGACCTCCTACTAGACTCGACGACTTTGCAGCGTATGTGGATCCTACGCAACCACCTATCTGATATGAATACGGTAGAGGCGATGGAGTTCCTCAAGCAGCGCATCGAGCTGACGGAGACCAATCTGGAGTTCCTCGCCTCGATGAACGATTAGGTCTCGAGGAGCCACTAGCAGCCAGAGACTTAACGATGTCTTCTAGCACTTCCGCTCCGCACCACACACTCCAGTTCGTGGAGATTGCTTAACTTTGTGGTGAGGAGCGGGAGTCTTCTACCCCTTTCCTCGAGGGTGCTACGCTGTGTAGCCTCTCTCGACTCGTAATCATCCACTCTTAGCCTGTACATCTCAATGTATCGCATCGGAGATATCTTAGAGCAAGCTCTACTACTGCACGACTGCGTCGTACTCCCCACGATAGGAGCCTTCATCGTGGAGCAAACGCCTCCACTCTATGACAAGGATCTCAATATCATCACGCCGGCAGGACAGCGCATCTCATTCAACGCATCTCTAGTAGATCGTGACGGCATACTAGACAGTTGCTACGCACGCACCCTAGGACTATCCGTACGCAGAGCGCGCCTCGTGGTAGACTCCGATGTGACCGTAATCAGGAACCAGCTATATCAGTCGGGCTCTCTAACTATCGGCTCCAATCTCGGCACCCTCACGCTACAGGAGAGTGGCGAGCTACTCTTTACACCCGTACAGGAGCGGCAAGGGCTGAGATCGATACACTCTTACGGTCTCTATCCCCAAAGTTGCTTGCTTCCAGCCGTATCCCCTATCGAGCACACCGCTACCGAGCCTGCCAATGAGGCGAAGGGAGATCGGAAGTACTGGACCATACGTATCAATCGGACTGCGGCCAATTGGGCAGCTGCAGGAGCTATATGCCTTCTCTGCCTACTACCCATCAGCTCTGACAGTCACCCCGATCGTTACAGTGCGGGCTTCGTCCCTTACGGCTGGCTTGAGGAGGCGAGCGTGGTGACCTCAGAGCAAAAGCAAGCCTCATCAGGTAACGCAACTATTGTCACGCAACCCGACAAGGCTACAAAACAAACGGAGATCGTCTCTGCAACTCCAAAGCATAGCGCAGCTTCGTCTCTAGTTATCTCGCACGACGAGGCTTTACAGCAAGGAAGCCACGCTATCGTCGTAGGTGTCTTCAAGGGACCTAAGCGTGCAGAGCGCTTTATCGAAGAGGTAACCGCAGAACAACCCCAGACCGCAGGGGTCTCCCTACAGATTATCCAAGAGTCCTCTCGCTGTCTCGTCATCGCAGGCATCAGCTCCTCTGAGGAGCATGCAGGCGAGCTACGTCGTACCGTGTCTGCGCTATCCGACAGCTTCGCAGGAGCGTGGATCTACGCACTCTAGTAGCCTCTTACCGCCACTAAGCAATTACTTATATCAGAGGTGTAAGCAAACGCATCACGCCGTGAGCGATGCGTCTCCACAACCTATTGCGTCGTAGGGCTATCCTATGACAGAGGGCAAGGGTTGTCTCAAAACTATCGACAAACTGCTGTGCGACCTCCGGTGAATAGGCAATGGTGGTCAAGTCGAAGTTGTACTCAAAGCTTCTAAAGTCTAGGTACGGTGTTCCCGTCACCACACACTCCTTATCGATCACCGCATAAGTAGCCTCACGTAGGCCGTCATAGTAGTATATCTCCACGCCAGCCCGCAGCAAATCGGTAAAGAATGCGTGCGAAGCCTTCGGCGCCAGCCAGCTACGACCACGACGAGGTAGGATCACCCGCACCTGTACACCTGAGAGTGCCGTAGAGATCAGCGCCTGCTGTATGCTATTGGTGGGGATCAAGACAGGCGACTCGAGGTAGAGCGACTGACGAGCTTGCAGGAAGGCATGCGAGAGAATCATCTCTAGCGAGGGGAAGTCGTCCGTAGGGTGCGTCGGGAAGATTTGCATCTTGATCGGCTCTGCTGTCGTCACCTTCGAGAGGCTCTGCTGTGGCGAGAGCAGTTGTTGCGTTGCCACGTACCAGTCCAGCGCAAAGCTGTACTCCAGTTGTCGTACTGCTAGTCCGCTGATACGCAGATGAGTCGTCGCCAGAGGTTGCGCCCCTTGAGGCAAGTGCTGTAGCTCCGAGAGTAGCACGTTTCCCCCTGTAAAGCCCGCGGCACCATCCACCACCACGAGGTTACGATGGTTGCGATAGTTCACACGACTCGTAAGCAGTCGAAAGCGTACGGGGAGAAAGGCAGCAACCTGTCCGCCCAACTGCTCCATTCGCTTGCGGTAGCGTCGACTCAGACTTCGTGACCCCACATCATCGTAGAGCCAGTAGAGAGCCACGCCCTCCTGAATGCGCTCTGCGAGTAGATCTAGTAAAGCGTCCAGCCACGGACCCTCCTCGATACGGTACAGCTCGATGTAGATATAGTGCTGCGCCTGTGCGATAGCATCACGACAAGCCACGAGCCACTCACGGCTATCGTCATAGTGCGTCAGTTCATTAGCAGTAGTCAGCGGTGTATCGGTCAGTCGCTCTATGAGAGCGGATAGCGACGTGAGCTTAAGATCTGCGACCTCCTCAGCCTCTGTGCTAGGCAACGACTTAGTCTCTACAGGAGCATCCGAGAGCGCCTGTCTCACCTCCACATCGATCAGCTGCTTGCGTCTCAGCGAGTAGCCAAAGATGATGTAGAGCAGGAGCCCCACGACAGGAAGAAAGATGACAACTAGTATCCACGGGATCGAAGAGACAGCACTACGCTCCTCTCCGAGCACGATCACGATGCCTCCGATGACAGAGAGGAGATAGAGAATGAAGAGGAGCTGAGCCATATGCTAGAGGATCGTTAAGTCATATGGGTGGCTCTCACTGTAAGCCACAGCACGAGCCATAATATCGTCGAAGCACTCGCCACGGGTCGTCCGTCCATGCTGCACAGCGACCGCCTCAACTACGCCCGAGGCGCACTTCACACCGTCACTACGTACGATGATCTGGTCGAAGATGAGCTTAGCCCCCTCACGTCTGGCACGCAGTGCCGTGTGAAAGGTATCACCACTCCTCAACGAGCGATGATAGGTGATAGAGACCTTGTAGACGAATAGGTCAAGACCCAAATCGTGCATCTCAGCAAAGCTATCGCCCAGTGCCAGCCAAAACTCGTGGCGGGTGTGCTCCATATAGCACTGATAGTTGCTATTGTTGACCACTCCCTGGAGGTCGCACTCGTAGTCTCGCACCTTGAGCGTGAGACCATACTGATATTTGATTGGTTGTTTCATAGATCTAGGTATCTCTTCTGTAAAAATGCTTCTGTATAACTCCCCTACCCCTTGAAGTGCTGTACCTCCGTACGCTCTCTAAAGAGATAGAGCCGGTCATTAGCCCGCACCTTGCGCGGTACGGGGATAGAGATGCGTTGCCCCTTGGTGGCACGAGAGACCGGCTCCAGCTCGTAGCGCATCTCCGAGAGCGTCATATCGACCACACCCGTCGTCGGCCCGATGATCAGAATGCGATCGTCCAGTGCCAGCTCGCCACTCTCTACCTCCACCTCGGCCACACCGATCTTGCTAAAGTACTTAACGATGTGAGCCACGTACTCCTTCTCCCGCACAGCACTAGAACCCGCAAAAGGCGTCCACTCGCCCAGACGCTGACCGAGATAGTAACCATCCCAAAAGCCTCTGTTGAAGACCTCCCGTAGTCGCTCATCCCACTGCGCTATCCGAGCCTCATCGTAAGTCCCTGCACAGACAGCATCGATAGCCTCGCGGTAGCACTGCACCACCGTTGAGACATACTCTGGGCCACGAGCGCGACCCTCTATCTTAAAGACCGTGACACCCGCCAGCATCATTTTATTGATGAAGTGGATCGTCTTCAGATCCTTCGGCGACATAATGTTCGGATGCGTCACCTCCAGCTCGACCCCCTGGCGGTCATCGTAGACACGGTAGCCACGACGACAGATCTGTGCGCAGCTACCTCGATTGGCACTCGTAGCTTGATGGTGCAAACTCAGATAGCACTTGCCCGAGACCGCCATACAGAGCGCCCCATGGGCAAACATCTCTATCTCCACCAGCCTCCCCGATGGCCCGACGATCTGCTCCTCAGCTATCTTACGTCTGATCTCCGCCACCTGATCTAGGTTAAGCTCACGCGCCAAAACCACCACATCGGCAAACTGTGCGTAGAAGCGCAAAGCCTCCCAATTGCTAATGTTAAGCTGCGTAGAGAGATGCACCTCCAACCCCAAGCGATGCGCCTCCATCAGCGTCGCCACATCGGCAGCGATCACCGCCGTGACCTGCGCCTGCTGCGCATGGTAGAGGATCTCGCGGAGTAGCGTCAAGTCCTCATCGTAGATGATCGTATTGACCGTCAGGTAACTCTTCACGCCACTCCTCCGGCAGGTCTCCACGATACGATAGAGGTCGTCCGTCGTAAAGTTGTAGGCAGACTTAGCCCGCATATTGAGCGCCTCAATGCCAAAGTATATACTATTTGCTCCAGCACGTATCGCAGCGCTCAAGCTCTCATACGACCCCACAGGCGCCATCACCTCATAGCGACTAGGGTCACGCAGCTCCTCGGGGAGCGTCACCAACTCACGCTTTATGATCGAGTCGGTCGTCTCTATTCTCTCTGTACGTTCATTCATAGGGACAAAGATACAAACTTACCCTCAAGCGACCACCTCCGTATATCCTCATAGACTCCAGCCCCTAGCCCAAGCTTCACAGCAAGAACAAATCTTCGATGAGGATAGAACAATGCAAAGGTAATCTAGCCACTCATAAGGCACTGCTCTTCAGTGTACGCAACGTCAGGCTTGCTTACAAACATTTCAATCGCTCATAAAGACAAAGGAAAGCCTCCGAAATTAGAAGCCCCCACACACCTAGCTCAGAGGTGTGTGGGGGTTTCTAATTGGCTATTTAAGGTTTGCTAAATGAGAACCCCTCGTTGGCCGAGTCGGTGAAACGAGACTCGCTATTGACTGTCTGACGACTAGAACTCTTGAGGCGCTTATTGCCTAGCGTACAACTGATGCTGAGCGTGACCTTCGGACTATACCAGTTTTGGACGAAGGCTATCGGCTGGGAGAGCCCTATGATCTCGCCCCGTGCCACATTGCTATTTAGTAGGTCGTAGCACGAGAGGGAGAGCTTCCAGGAGGCGATGCGCTTGCTAATAGATAGATTGATCCACCACTGGCTCTGAGTCTTGTATACTCCGACAAATAGCGGACTGTAGTAGGTGACCTGAGCGTCAAGGTACCACTGAGCAGGGAGGTTGAGCGACTGCTTGTGCTGGAGATAGTATGCGTGAAAGGTGCGGTCGCACTCGCTCCCGTCTATAGTCCCCCTGTCACGCTGCAAGTGCCAAGCTAGATAAGTGGTGGCGATCCACTGCAAGCCGTTGTCTCGGTAGATGATAGGTATGGGTGCCCTCGCTACGATACGCAGGTAGCGACTATAATCTAGATTCCCTTTGGTAATAGCATAGCCCCCTTGATACGGCGTCAAGTACTCGACGATGGGGCGCTGCTCGTTGGAGAGGTTTACCTCTAGCATCGCAGCCCGTCGGTAGCTGTAGTTGAGCGCAAGGTTGTGGCGCATACTACTCTGCAGACGATCATTGCCGACACGATAGAGAAATCCCGCATAGGAGGCATACGGCATCAGATCTCTTAGCGCAGGACGCTGATAATAAGTTTGCAAGGAAAGTGCTAGACGATGTTTGCGCGCTATATCGTAGGCAACGTTGAGGTAGGGTTGCCAGCGCACCGCTTGGTCAGATAGAAGGCGAGTCCCTTGAGCTTGGCTCGTACGGTGGTCATAGTTGAGCTGTACTCCACCGTAGCTGTCGAGCGCTCCTTTGTGGTAGCGCAGCGTGACGTAAGCAGAGCTGTTACTCTCATAGTATCGCTCATTGACTCCGCTGGAAGCTGTGGGGGCTTGCGTCGCAAACCAGATATTGTTTTGCGTTACCCCGAGGAGTCCCAGTAGTGAAGAGGTAAAGCGGTAGGTATAGTTTGTTGATAAGCGAAGGTAGTGATACCAATCTTGTAGCTCGCTGTCACTGTGAGAGTAGGAGCGATGATTGCTACTGGAGGTGTAGTCGGCATAGCTCTTCCAGGCCCAACGATCAGCAGAGAGGTAGTGATAAAGGTTGACAGCCCCGACCATACGTCTCATATCGGTGTGATACCCCCGACTATAGTCTATATGCTCATCTGAGAGTGATCCGTGAAGCCGTATGTCAAAGAGCTGCTGCGGAGAGATCTGCCACTCAAAGCCCACCTGCATAGCCTGTCCACGATGAGGCGATGTGCTCGTTGTGTCAGCACCCAGTGTAGTCGTGAGGGACTCTATACGGCGATTGTCAAAGATTTGGTACGCTATATAGCTTCGCTTGTTATCCTTATTATAGTTGAGCCTGAGCCGACCGCCCTCCGACACCCTCCTCCGATAGCTCGCATCGGCCGAAATGAAAGCATTGAGACCCTCTCGAGGGTTCCCCTTTGTGACGATGTTGAGGACGGCCCCGCTCTGCACGCCATACTCGGGTCCTGGATGGCGAATGAGCTCCACACGCTCGGCATCCTCCACGCTCAGAGAGCTGAGATAAGCTTGGACCTCCTCAGGGGAGAGCCGTAGTATACGACCATTGACAGCTACCGTGAGTGCGTAGAAGCCATCGACAGAGAGCCCTCCACGCTCCTCCACTTGTACGCCAGAGATTAGCTTGAGCCCGTCCAAGAGGTTTCCGCCGATGGCTGCAGGATTAGCCAAAAGGTTATAGCGAGCCACACCGCCATCGTATGAGACAAATGGACGCTTGGCAACTACGACCACCTCTTCAAGTGCTTGTGCGGTGGGCGTAATGGCGATGCTCAGAGAGCTGGTAGACCTCTTGCTCACCTCTACTTGATTTCGCTCAGGGGTATAATTGGAGCCGAGGTAAGAGACTCTATACGAATAAGCTCCCAGGGGGAGTTCTTGGTAAAATCGACCTTGCCCGTCACAGACAGCGGGGAAGCAGTGCGTGGAGTCCTGACTACTGGTAAAGAGAACCACAGCATTGACCAGTGCCTCGCCCGTTGTTGTGGTTACGTGCCCAGTCACGGTGCCAATGCGCTCTTGTGCGAGCGATGCCACGGCTGAGGACACCACGAGGAGAAGTGAAAGTATGAGTCTCACGAACGTCGTCTTATGCTCCAGCGCAGGGAGGTGGCTTTCGGTCATCGCTTCTTGTTGTCTTGATAGAGATATGAGGGTGTTGGGGTGGAGTCCTTACAAAAAGAGCCTCTCCCCAAAGTCCCCTCCTTTACACACCTGCAAAGGTAGTCAGCCTTTACGCTCCGTACAATACCCGAACGGGTAATTCTACGCCTCTATCCAGCGTTTACGAGTTTCTGGCGAGGGCTTGCTCGACGGCGGTGATGAGCGACTCGTAGAGGTCTGGTAGGCAGAGGTAGTCGTTGTAGTGAAGGTAGTACTCCTCGTCTAGTTCATCGCTGATCTCGGGTCCGAAGGTGAGCGCGTACCCCTCCCAGCCATCGTCTATGTCGAGATAAGCTTCTCCATCATACGTGTGAATGCCCACTATGGGGTACCCTTCGCAATAGATCCAGTCATACCGACACTGATTTATGAGGGTCAGGCTAGACTTAAGTTCTGGGGCTATCTCCTCTTCGCTCCACGAGACCTCGCCCTCCTCGCCTAGTAGGTCCAGAAAGAGACTGTTGAGGAGGGAGACAAATGATTTGCGAAGGTCTATGAGTTCTTGATACCATTCGGACATCTTTGTCGTGAGGCTGAAGATTTCGCTCTGTCGCTCTAGGGTCTCTTTGTCCAGGGCTTTCTTGAGCAATGCCGTGATGAAGTCGTGATTGCAAAAGTTAATCCCGAAGAAAATAAATGAGTCTTCAGGATCTCTAATGAAGTTTTGAGTAGAGAAAGGGTACTCTAAGCGTTCGCTCAGACCCCAGTCACGATAGAGGATGAGGTTGATCCCCGTCTCGCTACGCTTCACTCCAGCGACAGGATATAGATTATGTACGCTATGCTCATCCGAGTGTAGATCAAAGGCGCGTAGGATCGTTTGCTCTTTATCGTGATCATAGGGGGAGGTGGGGAGATCCCATGTTAGCTCTTCTAGCTGATGACTCTCGAGATAGTCTGCGAGTAGTGTGGTGACTTGGGGTATCAGCTCCTCTCGTACTTTTTTGTACTCCTCCCAAATGTGGTTCAGTTGATCCTTCAGATCTTTTAGTTCTTGCTTCTTAGCCCAAGTTTCACGGCAAAAACGAGTTTCGGGGCGTTTTGCAGCGAAACTTGGGTGAGGAGGTACACAAAGATAGCTCTTTGTTGGGAGTTAAGCGGCATGGGCTCGGA
>ENA-OPBO01000704-OPBO01000704.1-human-gut-metagenome-genome-assembly--contig:-NODE-704-length-27311-cov-4.250404_pt1 | contig 27311 bp, 21 predicted proteins | sample MGYA00241071_ERZ501458 | MGnify/ENA primary metagenome ERZ501458 (study PRJEB25962, sample SAMEA2042509) | human gut metagenome | biome: human gut; feature: human-associated habitat; material: faeces... | reverse complement strand
CGGGCTGTTGGGCAAGCCGGCTCCGAAGGGACACTTGAGATGCTTGGTAAATGCCGCGGGCATCAAAAAACTCAGAAATTCATGCTGCACGAGATGGAACGGCTTGGCTTCAAGGGTGGGAGTGTTCGAATTGGACATTGTCAGAACGCAGCCTTTGCGCTGGAACTTTGCAGCGAGATTCAGCATCGGTTCCCGGGAGCGGATGTAAAAAGCTATCCGCTGCGGGGCCTGTGCAGCTATTATGCCGAGCGCGGCGGGATTATGCTGGGGTTCGAGTCGTGAAAACAGGCCAAGCAAAGAAAAGAGAGCGATCTGTCGGCGTTTCGCATCTGATCGTGCGCATTCTGACCCTGACCCCCATTATCATCGGTATAACACTGCTTCTGATGTATGTCCCTGCGGAACTTTTGACACTGCGTGAGCTGCTCCTGTGTGAGTTGTTTTTGCTGCTCATCCCCATGGCAGCATACCCCATACGGGAAATATTCCGTATTGGAAAGGATCGGCGGAAAGGTCAGCGCAGCACGGCAACGGAGCTGCTGCAAAATCAAGTGATGTTTGCAGCAGCTCCTTTGAGCTTGTCAGTATTTGATTGTTTCGATTCCGCACCGTGCTCGCACCGTTAAAGACATTGATTCTACTGACTTCTGCAATGTTTTCTTATCCGATGCTGCCGTTTGCGGAACGCTGTTTTTTTTTTGCATCACAGCTTATCCGAGCAGTTCAATGCCGAGTGTGTGACGCAGTATCCTGACAGCATCATTCACCGTTACCTCACCGTTGAAATCGACATCGGCAAGGCGGCACTGATTCTCGGTGAGTTCAATAATGCCCATCGCTTTACGAAGTGCCATAAGAGCATCAATGCCACTGATGCAGCCGTCCATATCGACATCTCCGAGCAAATGGTAGACGGTAGAAACTGTCATATCGTTCATAACGGGTTCTCCGTCGTAATCCCATCCGCAGAAGACATAACCCTGATGTTCAGGTGCAGCGGGGAATTCGCCCGAATCGATAACATCTCCCCTGCCCACAGTCAGTGTGCCGATAACCGCATTGTTGTTGAGGCTGTCAACGAAAGTCACTGTGTAAGCAGTCATGGACCAGCGTGCGTTCAGTGTGATATTGCCGTCAACAAGATAAACAGTTTCATCAGTATACCTTGTGCCGTTCTCATCAAACCAGCCTATGAAGTCAAATCCTTCACGGGTGGGAACAGGCAATGTACCAACGGGTTGACCGTAAGTTACTGTGATTTCCGCAGGACTGACTTCGCCGCCGCGTGCGTCGAAGGTGATGGTATAGTCGTTAATCGTCCACGTTGCTGTATATACAACGTTTTCGGTAACAAATTCCGCAACCTCGGGTGTCCACCCCGCAAACGAATAGCCTGCACGCATGGGAGTTCCGTTGAAGTTCGGAGTATGCGAACCCTCCTGAGCAAAGTACTGCTGATCTGCAAAGATAACTTCGCCATCTACACCATCGGTGTACCTTACAGAATAACTCGGAGTTGAGTTAACAGCAAGGCCGTTGATGTCGATACCGCTGCCGAGAATGTCCACAAAATGAGTCTCTCCGGTGTCCGTCATTGAGTAGATGTTGTTTGAAGCATCCGTTATGTAGAAGAGATCGGTTGTTGCATCATAAGCCATTTCGGTTGCACCCGCATAGACATTAACGCCAACGCCCGACATAACGACTGTCCTGTCTGTAAGATACTTGTCGGAGTACCTAATAAGCTTGGGAACAGAGGTTGCCCAATCATTGCCCATTGCGTAAACAGCACCGTCCTTCACTGCAACACCGACCATTGTGCAGTAATCGGAATCCATAATGTAACCGGACATGTAATTTGTTCCGCCCGCCTGCAAAGTTGCAGTATTGTATTGGAACATATAGAATCCGCCGACTGCATAAAGAAGTTCGTTATCCGGATCGTATGCAATATCGTTGATGCCCGTCCATGCTTCGAGACCGCCTAAGCTCACGCTTTGGCGGGTCAGTATGTCGTATCGGTAGAGTTGATAAGAAGCTCCGCTTTCAACGACATAGAACAGGAAGTTATCGCCGTATGCAAGACCCTTAATCATCGAACCGCCGCTGAATTCAGCGATGGTTATCGCCGTCTGTGCGGGCAGAGCGGGATTGAATGCGATCAAAGCATCTCTGTTTGCCGAAACAGTGTATGCAACGGAGGAAGCCCCGGGCTGTTCAACTATTTCAACCGTGCATTGTGCGGATACACCTGTTTGGTTGCTTGTGACCGTTATTACAGTGCTGCCGACTGCAGCACCGGTTACAAGACCGTTTTCGTCAACGACTGCAATACTTTCATCAGCCGACGTCCAAGTTACGCTCGTATCTGCCGCGTTTGAAGGACGTACCCTCGCTTCAAGCTGTGCAGTTCCGCCTACATAAGTGCGAGCAGAAGTCTTGTTAAGCAATATGCCGTTAACGGTGCTCTGCGGCAACTCGCTCTCATCCGGAATGAAGGCCATAAGTCCTAAGAATGCTTCACCGTACTTAATGGATGAACCTTCGCGTGTGTAGAGGCTGATTCCTCCGAGATTTACCGAATACGGTTCCTCGCCAAGCTGAATCATTACAACGCCGCTTGCATACTTAAGCCCCTGTGTGCTGTATGTTGCATTGAGATACAGTCTGTTCGTACCATAGTCATACGCCATCTGAGAATTGTACTGCATATTGCCGTAGTAGTTGTTGCCCGTGAAGACACCGGCGCCTGCAATCGTCATGAACTCCTCATACTCGCCCGTCACCTTATCCACCGTATATATCACAGTCTGTGAAGAGTCGTTTGAAGGAGATCCTGCTGCATAGAGCTGTCCCTGCGCATCACACGCAAGAGCATATACAGGTCTGTTAAAATCGAGCTGTGCAATAACGTTTACACTGCCGGTATTCAGGTCAACCGTCACAAGCGACGCAGGGCACTGAACTGCCTGATCGGTGCTGTACTCGTAGGTATGGTGAAGCGTAAGGCCGTACAATGTACCTGATGCATAATCCATTGCAAGTGCGGTAATCTGATCATTGTAAGTATCAATGTTCGCCGTACCTATTGTCGTGTAAGCCGAGAGGTCGTTTTCATCAATCCTGAGGAAAGCTCCCTTATCATTGAAGGCATAGTAATAACCGTCATAGTAAACGCCCGAACGCAGCGAGTAGACGCTTATCATGCTCTTGTCAACAAGCATGTGCCTAAGGTCATAATCATTGCCGTGAATCCAGAAATCATAGTAGCTTGTTCCTCCCTGGTCGAGGTTAAGGAAGGCCTTAAATTCGCCGGCTGCTTCAAGAACCGTAATCTCTATGGAGTCAGTGTACAATGTGTCATCGTTTTTGTTTCTCGTCGTAACCGTAACGGTTGCCGTACCAATGCCCATGAATGTCAGTTTGCCGAATCTATCGACAACAACAACTTCTTCGTCGGAAGATACCCATGTTTTAACCTGGTTGGTAGGCCTGAGAGGTTCCGTCACAACGTTGAGTTGGAGCGTCCCTCCGGCAAGACCTACAGCCGACTCACCGTTGGTTATCGTAATGCTTTCAACGGGGATGATCTGCGTTTCAGGTTCATTGTCGGGAATGGTGAAAATAACCGTTTGCTCTACACCGGCCTTTGTTGACACATCGCCCATGTCAATAATGGTTGCGGTCGTCCTGTCGGGTTCCCATTCGTCCGGACCGAGTGTGACAAGGTAGAGGGGTGAAAGTCCCTTGTTCATGCACGGGTTCCAATAGATGTTGCCGGTGTTGTAATCATAAGTCATGCCTGCATAGAACCAGCTGTCACCCGAAGCACTGCCGAGACGGGTTGTTGACAAAGTATCGGCATCAACAGAGTAAAGAGTTGAACTCATGTCTGCAATGACGATCATTCCTTCTGCCGTGACGCACATTGCCGTTGCAATGGCGGGTCCGCCAATATCGCCGGAGAAAGTCCCGAGCGGGTCAATCGACCCCGTTTCAAGATCCACAATGCACAAACCGCCGTTTGTAAGATCAACGCCGTACATACGACCGGTGTTGTAATCAAAGCCGATGTTTCCAACTTCAATACCGATGGTGTATCCGATTTCTTCCGGTTCGCCGATCACAGTTTCAGCGGGAACCGCACCCTTTGTAACAGGACTGCGATAAAGCACCGAAGCACCGCCGAAAGTTCCGTCCGGAGCGGTACGTGCCTGCACCATTACAGTGTAAACATATCCGTTGTAATATGCACCGCCCTGCCAGAGCGCATTGGCAGTGACATTTTCTCCGGATGTCGGATCGTAATATGTTACCATGGGTTTTCCGAGTGATGTTATTGCAGTGGGTGTTTTGTCAGCATACGTGAACCATGTGAATCGGTTGCCGATGTTTGAAAAATCTTCAACAACAAAGCCGTAGAGGGCATCCTCCGCTTTCACGACTTTGATCTTGCACTCCGAACTGTAATCCACCCAAGCGGGTACCGTTGTGCCGGTTTCATTATCCCAATGATAGGGATCCCATACCTGACCCGTGGCGGTGATAACTGCGTCTCCTTCCGAAACTGCCGTTACAAAGCCATTGGCATCAACAACGGCAATGTTCTCATTTGATGTTGACCACATGACGCCGTTTGCTTGTGCATTCCACGGCTGCCACGCGACTTTAATCTGACGAGTCTGATTTTGAACCATTGTTGTGGAATACGGCTCAAGTGAGAACCCGGTCGCATTGATTCCCATTTGGAAGAGATCGGATTCAATGCTGTTGGGAATGAACAAACATGTTTGACCGCCGGGGCCGTAGGTTCCGACTTCGGTGCATGCAGCAGTTTCGAGGTTGACGGTATACGTTACGTTAATATTTACATATACGGCACCCTGAGGAACCTGACTGTGTGCAAACCAGTACATTGTATCCGTGTTGTGGTCGTAGCCCATTGACTGAATAACGTTTGCTCCGCCAAAACCCGGATAATTTACAAAATCTGTTTCCCCAATGAGTACGGTTTCCGCACCGTTGCCGGCTGTATTGAGTTCCAATGCATACAGACAGCCGTTTGTACCGATACCGTAGATGCTGCCTTCGGTCGTTATTCCGAGGCAGAGAATCTCCGATGAACCGTTTTCGCCCGTGATCGGCCCAATCTCGTCAACAAAGACCTGGTTGTTCCACTTGGAAGTCCAAATCTTGTACAATGCATTGTAGCCATCGTCCTTTCCGTCGTTATTGTTATCTCCCTTGTATGCCCAACCGACGGCAAGAAGGAAGTCGGTTCCGGAAGCGGAATCCCACGGATCAAGCAGAGCTGTTCTTGTATCGGAGTAGTCCATTGCCATATCGTAAAGAACCCATACGCCGTTTTCGCCGACTTTGCCGCTTTGAGCAACAAGCGTCTTTGTTTTCCAATAGGTTCCCGACGGAGTCACCAGCTCCAGTGACCCGGTCCCCGCATTCTGCGCGATAAGATAGCCGTTAACATATTCGGCTGAATAATACCTGTTCGCAGAATCGAATGTTTCGTTTCTCGCATCGGAGAGGTCAGTTTTATTCGCACTGAACCAACCGCCTTCAACCGCTGCCGCATCGTAAGTCTCACATCCGTAAATGCGGCTGCTGTCCAACGCAGCGGGACCTGTGTCGCCGCCGGTATGATCGCCGAGGTTAAGGAATGCATCGATAACAGTTTCGTTGCAGGCGTAATCAGCAACAACAACGGTAAATTCATTGCCGAAGCCGGTAATGTCAAACCTTCCGCTGAAAACTTCTCCCGGAGTGTTTTCAACCTCGAACTTGCCCATGATCGTGCCGTTGCTGCTTTCAAAAAGAACTGCCGCAATGTAGCGATTTTCAAGCAGCTCAAGGTTAAGATAGGTACGTCCGTTTTCTTCGTCGAAAGAAACTGCGGACTGCAGATCCGCGCCATTCAGTATTTGCGGTGCGGCGGAGTCGAGAGTCACATCAAATACGATGCTGTCGTCAACAAAATCGTCGCCGTCATCGAGGTAGGCTTCCATTTTGTACGTTACAACAGTTCCGTCGGGAAGCTCGTTGCCGTCCAAGTCTTTCCCGTCCCAAACGTCACCTTCTCCTGCAAGCAGGTAGCCGGGAATAACCTGTCCGTAAGCAGCGTTATAGTAGCTCTTTGTCTGGTATTCTCCGCTGATGTCAAAGTAAACATCGCCCGTATTCCTGTCGGTCACGGTAATCCGGAGAGTGCGCGCATTTCTTAACATACCGTAATCAATTTCAGCGAGGGGATTGCTGTAGGAAAATGCATTATATGCATCTCCTGCTCTGCCGGTTCTGATGTACGGGTTTGTGCCGAGCTGTGCGTTATTGGTGAATATCCTGACGGGATAGAGACTGTATTCCGATTCTTTTTCGCTGTCGAAAATGTCCGCCGCGGACCAATCGCCGTAGAAACCGACAATGGGCATTACCAGCGAAACGGGTTGTTCGGCTTCCGAACCTGAAACAGGAACGGCATAGACAAAGCCTTCAACGAATATTCCGTTGGGGAATCTGTTCATGTATTCTTTGTCGGCATCAGTCAAACTGATTTCCGCATTAACTGTTACCCTGCCGTTTGCCGGAACGTTAACGGTATTTCCTCCTTCAAACGTTACACGGGTCGTAAGACCGTAAGGTGCAGCGGCAATAAACCTGTCTCCGTAAATGCTTTCAGTCAGAAGAGAACTGTCAAGCGTATAGGTCAAAACTTCGTCCGTGAGGTTGTTGATTTCGAAACTGAAATTGAAAATGCCGTCTTTACTGTCATTATCTCCTATTTCAGCCTTCGGTCTTCCCTCTGAAGCAGAAGTGCCGGTAAGGTATGCCTTTGTTGTGGTTGCCTTAACCAAATCGGCAAGGCCGCTGCCCTGTGCACGAGGTGAATACTCAAGTGTGTCGGTTGCAAACAGGGGATTTGCGGTGCTCATAAGCAGAGCCGCAGCAACTCGCCTTTGTTCAGCCCCGGAAAGTTCAGGATAGTTTTCATCCAAATACTGGATAAGAACAGCCATTGCACCTGCAATCTGCGGTGATGCCATCGACGTTCCGCTCATGTTTCCGTAATAAGAACCCGATATTGCAGGATCGACCGTCGAATAAATGCTTCCGCCGACGCCTGAAATTTCAGGCTTAAGCTTCAAATCCGGGGTTACTCCCCAAGAAGAGAAGCTGCTTATCGTTCTGTCGATATGGAAAAGCTGTGTGTCCGCATTGCAAACTCTGAACACAGCATTGCCTGATTCTGCTTGGGTAAGCAAAGCCTGACCTGCCGCTTTCGTTACGCTGACAGCAGGGATATTGCCCGCACCGTCATTTATCTGCATGTTTACAATGCCCATGGTGTTGTTGTAAACGACACATGCAATTGCACCGTTAGCCTGAGCTATGCTCTGCTTTTCAGGGAAAGAATTGCCTCCTCGTGAAACAACGGCGACCTTACCGTTTACGTCAATGCCTGCATAATCTGCCTCAGTGCCGTAACCGGGAACCATAACATATTCAAGTTCACGGTTTCTGAAATTTGCAATGAAGCTTGTTGCAGAGGTTGCTGCTGTATCCTGATAGCCGAAATCCGCCCCGCCGACAGTGATGTACAGCTGTTCGTAACCGTCGTTATCAACGGAAGCAACGGAGATGGCAGCACTGTACGTTGACGGAGTACCGACGAGACCGGTATCGGGGTTCGGAAGAAGAGACATGTTCATGCCCCACCTGTTGCCGTATGCATTGTTTGTATCGTTGCCGGCAGCGATAATAATCTGAATGTCGGATTCGAGGAATTTGTTCATCGTTTCCATCATGGTGGGAACATCGGTAAAGCCTGCTGCAGCACCGAGTGAAAGGTTTACGGTATCGACTTCAAGCCTTACGCAGTCTTCCATTGCGGCAAGTATTGTTGCCCAACCTGCACCGCCGCCGGACTGGAAAACCTGCATAACGACAAGCTGTGCGTCCGGAGCAACACCGACAGCCTTACTTCCTTCAATCTTGTTTGCCGCAGCAATACCTGCAACATGCGTTCCGTGATCCGAACCTGCATATGTGTTCGATACGTCAAAATCAGCTGTGGCATAATTGAAGATGAACGGAAGCTTCGTGTTGTAATACGAGCGATTAAGCTTCGGGGTGCTTTTGCCCGCATTAAGCGTATACCAAATATCATCGACGCTCTGTCTTGTGATAGGGTCATCAAGCTTGTCATCGGGCAATGCGGCGAAATTCGGGTGTGTAACAAGGATTCCCGTGTCAAGAATCGCTATTCTCATGCCCTTTCCGCCGTAGCCGGAACTGTTGAGTATGTCCGAACCGATCATCGTTGAAGAGTTGTTTGTAAGCGGTGCAAGATCATAATCCGTTTCCGGCAAAGCAAAAGTCGGTGCAACATAAACGCTTTCAACACCGTTGAGTGCCTCAAGCTTTTTCCTGTTGCCGTATGCGGTCGTGACGGAAAAGCCTGTCATTGCAACCGTATAATCAAAACCAAACTCGTGCTTTGATTTGCCGAGAGCCTCAGCTGCCTGCTTTTTCGCAGAATCAATCGCCTTGATTTGTTTCGACTCCTGAGACTTGACTGCCTCTGTTCTTTCGGAAATTTCCCTTACAGAGTAGTTTCCAAGCAATGAGGCGGACTTCAAAACAACTATGAATGTCACCTCGTCGCCGGCTCTCAACGATGCGGCGGCATCGTTTTCGGAGAAGGGGGTGCTTGAAAGCTCGAACCTGTCGGTATTCAGCTTTCCATGATGTGTGTTCGCAGTCGAACCCTTGCCTTCACGTCCGGTCGCAAAGCCGCTTTTACTTTCGCGTGCCGTGAGGGAAAGAGGCCCGTCGGCTGTGCCTGCTATGCTGCTGCTTGTTTTCGCGATCAAATTCATCGGAAAACAGCTGACGAGCATAACGAGAGTCAGCAATAGTGCCAAAACTCTTCTCTTCATTAGTGTACCTCCTTGTGATTAATACTGATGTTCTTTCGGGCAATCCAACCGAAAGAATCCGTCATCAAGCATATATTAACATAGTATACCTTTTGTGTCAACAGTTTCGATGTGGGTATACCGATTATTCTCGGCGCCTATGATTGGCTGCACACGGCCTGCAAAAACATTTACAGCCGTTATAGGCAGCAGAGGGAGAAATACGCAGCTTTACGGCAGGAGCAGAGCGTGAGTTGTCAGAGCAACATTCTGTCAACATGACATAATTCGTTGTCCGCACCTTCCGTCCCCAAGGTGAGACTGATGAAACGGCACGGCGAAATATCGGAAGACGATTCCGAACCGGCAGGACTTATGAACTCTGCACAACGGCATCCTGCCCGCAGTGCAGACGCATAAAGCCAACGCTCGGGGCGTCGCGAATACCGTTCAGAACAATGGACGTGTCTGAGCATGCGGATTCAACAACAAGGAAGATCCGATCACCACGGCTGCAGAGAACAAGCCGGTCGTGACGACGCTGCGGGATACAAAATGATGACTTTCCTCCGGAGAATTTTTTGTTTCAGCGAAACAACTGTCCCTTGTGACAGTGACAAGAGTCGGAATATGCATTATAATGGTATCACAAGATGCTCGGTACGTCTTTCAATCGTTAAGCGATCGGAAGTTGCTATTGCAAATTAGGAGTAAAAAATAAAAATAATACATGCAAACTTGCAAGACCGCTCGTCGTCACCGTAGTGGCTGCGGTCATCGCAGGCACTCTCGGCATCATGACATCGGCAGAGGGCTGTACGATTGCCCGGTATGTCGGCGTCAAGTACTCTCTTCCGAGTGTCACGGCAGAGAACGACTACGGTTCGCCGGGCAGCTCCTATAGCTTCAGCGACCCCCCGATGGTGCTGTTCAACGGAGAAACCATCACGGAATACTCCGACATATACCCCGGCAGTACCGTGGAGAATATAAAAACCGGCAGCAGCCTGACGGTATGCCGGAAAACAGCGGACGGCGGCAGGATGTCCGCGAAATATGGCAGAACGAGCGAGAAAGCCATCTGCGCGCTTCTCAAGTCCCTTTACCCGATTCTGCCGAGAAGGAGTCACAATGAATGAAAAACCGAACCCCCGAAGAAAGATATTTATTCTTATCTGGCGGTGTTGCTCTTCTTCGCCTTGTTTGTGGCAGGCGTCTGCGGCATCGTCTCGAGCAGAACCGCAAGCCATGAGTACAAGAACTCCGACGACGTGCGTGAGGTCAGCGCAGTCGTTCAGGATTACGAGCCAATCGCGATAAAGGACTCCGACGGCAACACAACCGATTGGAAGTACGAAGCCAAGCTGTCATTTGACGTCGAAGGAAAAACCTACACCGGAAAGGATACTTTCTACAGAGATATAAGCTCCGGGGACAAGGTCACGGTCGAGGTCTATCGAACCAGAAAGGGCGAGTATAAGCTCGCTCCGGAAGGCAATCCTGCGGATTTCCTTCTGTACTGTATGGCTGTTGTTGTCGGCGGTTTTCTGACTGTGGTGATGACACACAGCGTTGTGGCACCGGGCAAAAAAGAAGAAGCCGGGGAAAAAAGCGGTAATAACAAGAACAAGAGGTAGTTATGAGTCTGTCAGATGCATTCTGGATAGCGGCGGCCTTTGCCGTGATCTGTGCGTATTATATCGGCGAAAAGATCATTGATATCGATTTCTCGTGCTTTCTTGCGAAAAACAGGAAAAAGGCGAAGTATGAAAGACTTCTCGCAAAGCGTGAAACGCCGCTTGCAAATATGGGACTGCGCCGCAATATCCGAAACGCATATGAAAATGTTTTGTGCCCCCTCGCCAAAGCGGATAAAAGCCTGCTGCCGATCAGAATGGATAAAACCTTCCGCAGAAACATCGAGCTCCAGATCGACAGTCTCGCAAGGCACAGCCTTTACCGTGACATCCGCGTGGCTGACCTCAGTCCGGGACAGAAAATCGAATTCCGGACATGGGAGGACGACGGTAGGGAATGGCGTGAAGCCGAGCTTGAGTGCTGCGCACTTGAGCGCCTGATCTCCGCGAAGAACTCTGAGGTCGAGCACGAGATCTACCGAAAGCACGCCTGTCTGCGAGTCCTTCAGTCGCGGCATGTTCAGACGGTTGACTGCGGTAACGGCAAAAAAACCTTCTATGCCGGAAAAGCCAAGGTGATCTGCCCGTCATGCGGTGCCGAGGTCACGCTCAGCAGTCAGCAGGTAGTCTGCGAATACTGCGGCGCAAGGATTCAAACGGATTTTTACGACTGGCAGACCGAGGTTTTTGAGATCTACGAGCATATCGGGAACAATCTCAGAAAGTTTCTGCTGCTGCTCGGGTGCATGACGGTACTGTTTCTCTCCGAATTTCTCTGCCTCTACCTGATAAAGGATACCGAGATCTCCCTGGCGGCAGGTGTGGGCACGGCGATTCTGGTGCTTGCGGCACTGACGGCTCTGGCATTTGCCCGGAAGCTGAAGCACGATAAGCTGGCGAAGCGGATTGAGCTTTATTCGGAAAACTACCTCCGATCCTGCATAACCGAAGCTCTTTACAAGGACGCCGGCAGCGATGAGCTGCTTGACTACAGCGTAGGTACGATCATTCTGAAAAAAGTCGTCAACACGGAGGACACAACCACGATAACCGCCGATGTCTGCGTAAGCGAAACGTATCTCCCCGAAAACAAAAAACCGTACACGAAGAAAACCGGAAGAACACTCACTCTGCAAAGAGCAAGACACCCCGATAAAAGAAAGACGGACGGAAAGCTTTTCATCGAAAAGGACTGCCCGTCCTGCGGAGCCAATTTCATTCCTGACGAAAAACACTGCTGTTCGTTCTGCGGATACAGTCTCGATGCGGATAACGCCAAATGGGTCGTGCTGACGGCCGACAAAAAACAAGGAGGATCCTTATAATGGGATTATTTGACAAAAAATACTGTGACGTCTGCGGTGCTTTGAAGACCGTGCCTGTTGAGGCTGATGCGGCTCGGACTTCTGTCAATGAGACATGGGTCTGCCGTTCCTGCGGTTCTGAGGGTCAGTCGAAAAAATTCTGCGAGAACTGCGGATGCGCGAGGCCGGCTCCTAAAACGGTGCGCTGCGTATCCTGCGGCTACACCCCGGAGAATCAGGCAAAGCCGCCGAAGTTCTGCCCCGAGTGCGGCAAACCGCTGTCCTGACGCCATGAAATGCCGAAGATTATTGAGGGCGGTGATAATAATGTCTGCTGTTTTTACGGTATCCGCGCTGTTCGGCTGTGGAGGGAGCAGGAAATACACGGTCGATGATATCATTGCTTTCCACACCTCCTGCTGCGGCATGGAAAGCAATCCGGTGTATGCTTTCGCGCTGCGAAAACAGGATGAAAACTGGCTCTTCTCCGCAAGCTGCATGGTCAAGAGCCGGGAGGACTGTTACACATCCTTCAGTTCCTTCCCGATACCGACCGAGGAAGCGGAGAAATTCCTTGAGATCATCCGCGAGGAAGACGAGATCAGGCGGCTGCGGAAATACCGCAATCCGATACGCTTCTTCCACATAGCCGACGAGCCGATGCGCAGCTCCGGAATGACCTTCACCGACGGAAACAGCATTGAAAAAGAGACCAAGCTTTGCGACAGGGCTGTTGACTGCCTGCGCGACCTTGCCGACAGATATTATGAAGCCGCTGAAAAAGCCGAGCCGCCGGAGGATGTCGATGGTATTACCGATCGGAGTGTGTATTTCACGGATTTCAGCCTTGCCGGCGGGAGAATGATCAACTCATCCCTCCCCGTGCCGGATGAGCTCAACTGTTGCCTTTATGGGCTTGCGGGGGCACAATTCCTGACTGAGGTCAATATCAGCCGTGGCTGCATGGATCATTCCTCATCATACTCGTTCAGTCTCGAAAAAACGGAAGACAACTGGTTTCTGTCCTTCGACTGTGCGGCAGATTGCGTAGGATATCATACGAATGCGGAAAAGATTCCTGTCGATACCGAAGAAGCAGAGGAAATACTCCGAACAGTCAGGGAAAGACGTCTTATAAGTGATGTTCTGTCATATGAAGCACCGTCGGAAAGCGACGTATATGTTCTTGACGAAACCACATACAACACATCGTTTGCTTTTTCGGAAGGCAGCTCAGTACACGCCCCGATAAGCGCGGACAGAGAGTTGACCGACGCATTCTATTCTCTTGCGGGCAGAAAAATCAAAAAATAAGTCGGTTCTTTCGGGAAATGAAAAGGAGAACTGTAATGGCTGACAAGTGTGCGATTTGCTGAGCGGAAATTAATAAGTTCCAAACCCGGAAGCTTTAAGACGTAAACCGCATCTGCCCTTCACCTGCTTCTCCGGCTCGACGCCTGACAACAACTATACGCCGAGCCGGCCATATACGCTCGTCATCGGGTCGAACCACGTTTCAAACGAGGAGCCCGGCTGCATGAAGCTCTTCATCCCCTGCGGCGGAGCGTATTCCCCGCACCCGATAAAGCTGCGTCAGCGTGGTTCCGACGGCAAGTGTTTCCTGTGGGAGCAGTACCTGCTGACCGGCGTCCGCACACCGAAATCCGAGACCCCCGGGCATAACCCGCCTTCGGGATCAACGATAAAACGACCAACAGAGAGGAGAAATTACAATGAACATTATCGGAAAATGGAAAGTCAAGGAGCTGCTCTTCCCCACCCCCAACGGCATGGAGTCCTACACGCCGGAAAATCTGCCGGTGGGAGATCACGCTGACGAAATCATCATGCTGCTCATGAGCATAACCCAATTTACCGAAGACGGCCTCATGAAAACGCTGATGCGCGTACCCGAGGACAAAATCGAGCTCGCGAAGTCGCAGGGCGCCGTGATCGACGAGGACGGTTTCGCCGCAATCGAGCAGACCACCTGGAAAGAGAAGGACGGTAAGTTTTACTACGATACCAAAGTCAAAGGCGAGGTCCTCGGAGAGACGGTCGACCCGTTCGCCGAAATACCTGTGGATGAAAACGGCTGTCTGACCATCGCGTATGGTACGATGATCCTCGATCGCGTCGGAGACCGATGCGCCCCGGAGGAGTGATCCTCATGTCTGTACTGATAACTCCCGAGGACTGCGGAAAACTTCGGGAAAGCCGTACGCAGCCTGTGCGTCCGTATGACGGTGACGACATGATCAATGTACCGATAGATCAAAGCGTACTGTACGGCGTATGGAAGAACGACGACATCAAAGCCGTGATCGAGGTTTCAGGTGATAAACCGCATATGATCGTCACCGAAAACGGAAAACTCATTTTTGAGGGAGACGTAAGACTGCAGAAGTTCGGAGATCTCCGCTTCACCGACGGAAAAGACGGCGATGGAAATGAATCCCACGCTCCATACTCAGCTCTTACGTTCAGTCGCAACGAGAATGTCTACAAGTACCGCCCTCTCTTTGAAGGCACGGTGATCACATTCACAAAGCAAGCGGAATAAAAACCAAGGAGGTGCTGCTGCAAAATCAAGTCATATTTGCAGCAGCACTTTTCTTTTTAAAGTAGGGCAATCCGAGGGTGCCGAACATCAGCATTTCCCGGTTCAAGCGAAGCGGACTCATGCGGAAAGCGTGTTTTTTGAGTACGTCAAACAGACCTGCTCGGTCAACCCGCTTTATATCTGTTTTGTGCAAATTAATTATGTGAAAGCAACAAACCGGGCAACCCTTCTTGAGCTGCCCGGTTTTGTTTTCGGGGCTGATGCAGCAGCCCTTTGTTCTTCCTTAATACAGTCCTCTGCCGGTCCTCGTCCCTTAAGCAGGAACGGGAGATGCCTTTGTCCGTCTCAGCCGCTTGGCAGCACCGCAGTGAGCAGAAGCGGAAATTCTTTCCGAACTATGGTGTTTCTCACCCGGCAGGATAATCCGAGGCTTACCCCTTATCGGCGGCAAGAACCTGGTCGATGAGCTTTTGCAGCGTTTCCGCCTGCTTCTTTTCCGTAACTGCACCCACAATGGGCTCACCGACGATATTGCCGCTGCGGTCTACCACATAAGTGGTGGGGTAAGCGAAGATGTTCGCGGTGAATTTTCCGGCTTCACTGTCAGAGTCGAAGTACACGTTCCGGTATGTTGCGCCCTTCTTGGACAGTACATCTTTTGCTTCGGAAATTGCCGCTTCGTCTCCGCCCAATGTGAAAGAGTTGATGCCGATGAGCGCACCGCCCTTATTTGCAAGTTCTTTGTTCAATGCGTCAAGCTCGGCAATTTCCCCGACGCACGGCCCGCAGGTGGTAAACCAGAAATTCACCACCGTGACAGCATTGCGGGAAAACAATTCATCGCTGGTCACATCATTTCCTTCTAAGTCTTTTCCGACAAAGGACGGGAATTTTTTTGTACCGATGTTCCCCTCCGCAGGGATGCTTGTGGTGCTCTCAGAAGGCGTTTTTTTCGCAATCTCCGGGAATTTTTCCTCTAACTTTGTCAGTTCGTTTTCAATTTCCCGGATTTTTTCTGCCTCAGCCTTAAGCAGTTTCAGCTCATCTGCAGTAAACTGTTCTTTGGCGGATTCAATCGTTTTAAGCAAAAAATCTCCGTAATTTTTGCCGTCTTCAATCATCGCCATGCCTTTATCCGCTGCCATAAACACCTTATCCCAAAGCTGAGTGTTTTTCGACAGTATCGCGTTTTCCTGAGCCATGAGGTCTTTATGCATTGCAGAAGCCTCTTCCGCATTCTTGGGACCCTTTTTTGATCCGCAGGCCATCAGAGACAGCAGCACAGCGGATATCAGCAACATAATCAACCAACTTGTATAATTCTTCTTGACCATTTCTTTTTTTCCATCCTTTTCTTTTTTATTTTTTCACACAAACATTCGTATTGCATATCAGCACCGATGCCGGCATCACCGCCGAGACCGGCGCTGAAATTTTCTTGATTTCATGGGCTTTCCTCCTTAGCTCTTACTCTTTTTTTGATGTTTCCGCCGTCTTTTCCGTTTTTTTATCGGAGCCGAAGCCATAGCGGAAGCACACTGCGCCCGTCGGACAGGCATGTATGCACATACCGCAGCGGATGCACTCAGTGTGGTTGGGCGTTTTCGTCACATCCACATCCATCTTGCAGGCTCTGGCACACTTTCCACAGGAGACGCACTTACTCTTGTCCACCTTCATCTGGAAGAGGGACACCCGGTTGAACAGGGCGTAGAACGCGCCCAGCGGGCAGAGCCATTTGCAAAACGGCCGGTAGAACACCACGCTCAGCGCGACCACCGCCAGCAGAATACTGAATTTCCAGGTAAACAGCTTGCCCAGCGCCGCCCGGATGCCGGAATTGGCAAGGGACAGCGGGATGGCCCCCTCCAGCACACCCTGTGGGCAGAGGTATTTACAGAAGAATGGGTCGCCCATGCCAACATCGTTCACCAGAAGCGCCGGCAGCAGGAAAACCATCACCAGCAGCACGGCGTACTTCAGGTATGTCAGAGGCTTGAGCTTCTTTGTGGAGAGCTTCTTTGTAGGAATCTTATGCAGCAGTTCCTGAAACCAGCCGAAGGGACAGAGGAAGCCGCAGATAAAGCGCCCCAGCAGGACTCCCAGCAAAATGAGGAAACCTGTGATATAATAGGAGAAGCTGAACTTGGACGAGCCTACCACCGCCTGAAACGCCCCGATGGGGCAGGCCCCGGAGGCCGCCGGACAGGAGTAGCAGTTCAGCCCCGGCACGCAGACGGTCTTCCCCGCCCCCTGATACAGTCCGCCCTTGAGGAAGTTCGGCAGATGCAGGTTGGTCAGCAGCGTCGCTCCCGCCTGGATCCAGCCCCGGAAGCGGGACAGCACCTGAGATACGCCACTTTTTTTCTTATCCAATGCCCACACACTCCAGACATAATTTGATTGCTTTGCTCAGCACTGTCGCTGCCTCGCCCCGCCAGACGCCGAAGCACAGCATGGCGGCTCCCGCGGCCAGCAGGATCACCTGGGTCGCCGCCTTTTTTACATGGCTCATTTTTCTCACCCTTTCCGATTTTCTGCCCCTATCATAGCGCAGGGGAGTTAAAGTCTCTGTTAAGAAGAAAAATTTAACGCAAACCTTATCTGTTTTTGCTATAATGAAAGCAACACAAAAACGAAGAAATAAAAAGGAGGGCTCTCATGCACCTTTTAGTAATTGAAGATGAACGCGCCCTGTGCGAGACCATCGTCCGCAGCCTGCGGCGGCTGGCCTACAGCGTGGACTACTGTTATGACGGGGAAAAGGCGTTGGCACTTCTGGGCGTGGAGCGCTACGATCTGGTGCTTCTGGATCTGAACCTGCCGAAAAAGGACGGCATGACGGTGCTGCGCACCCTGCGGCAGACCGACCGGGAGACGCGGGTGCTGATCCTCTCCGCCCGCAGCGAGGTGGAGGACAAGGTCCAGGGGCTGGACGCCGGGGCCAACGACTATCTGGCAAAGCCCTTTCACCTCGCCGAGCTGGAGGCCCGCATCCGCAGCCTGACATTGCGGCAGTTCACCCAGCAGGATGTACTGCTGACCTGCGGAGGCCTGAGCTTTGACACCCGCTCCCGCACCGCCGCCGTCAACGGGCAGACGCTGACGCTGACCCGCAAGGAAACGGGGATACTCGAATACCTGATGGTGCATCAGGGGCGGCCGGTGAGTCAGGAGGAGCTGATGGAGCACGTCTGGGACAACAGCGTGGACAGCTTCAGCAATTCCATTCGCGTCCACATCTCCGCCCTGCGCAAAAAGCTCCGCGCCGTGCTGGGCTATGACCCCATCCGCAACCGCATCGGCGAGGGCTATCTGATGGGAGGCGAGGAAGCATGATGCGTCTTTCTTTGCAGTGGCGCATCACGCTGATGACCGTCCTGCTCATCGGCATCACCTGCGTGGCCATGAATCTGCTGCTCTGCTCCTCCGGTGTGTACTATATGGACACCATCGCGGACAGCTTACAGGGCGGCAGCACGGTGATCCTGAATGAGGGCGGAGTAGCGAGCTTTGACCCGCAGCTCATAGCGCCCAACGAGGAGCTGACCATCGTCGTCGATGGGGCGCAGGGACGCTTCCGCACCACCAACTGGTATATCACGGCGGCGGTGACGATCCTGAGCGGCATTCTTGCTTACTTCGTCAGCGGACGCGCTCTCAAGCCCCTGCGCAGCTTTGCCTCGCAGGTGGGGCAGGTGCAGCTGAACAATCTTGCCGATATGAGAATCGATGAAGATGTGCTTCCGGAGTTCAAGCAGCTGAGCCGCTCCTTCAACCAGATGCTGGAGCGGCTGAACAACGCCTTTGCCGCCCAGCGGCAGTTCACCGGCAACGCCGCCCACGAGCTGCGCACGCCGCTGGCGCTGATGCAGGCGCAGCTGGAGCTGTTTTCCGCAGAGCATCCCGATGTGCGGCCGGAGACTGCGGAGTTTCTCACCCTCCTGCGCGAGCAGACGGAGCGGCTGACACAGATGACCAAGACGCTGCTGGAGATGAGCAATTTGCAGCAGGTGGCGCGGAACGAGCAGCTCCAGCTCGCCCCCATGGTCGAGGAGATCTTCACGGATCTTGCGCCGCTGGCGGAGCAGCGAAGCATCACGCTGGAAGCGGAGGGCGACGCCGCTCTCACCGGCAGCGACGCGCTGATCTATCGTCTGCTCTTTAACCTGACGGAGAATGCCGTCAAATACAACCGCCCCGGCGGCTCGGTGCGGGTCGAGCTTGTGCAGGGGCAAGAAAAGTGCATCATTCGCGTTTCCGACACCGGCTGCGGCATTCCGGAGGAGTATCAGCGCAGTATCTTCCAGCCCTTCTTCCGGGTGGACAAATCCCGCAGCCGCGAGTACGGCGGCGCGGGACTGGGACTTTCTCTGGTGTGGGAGATCGCCGATCTCCACGGCGGCTCCGTTTGGGTGGAGGAAAGCTCGGACAAGGGCACGACCATCGCGGTGGAGCTGCCGGCAGGGACAGAAAGCGATCCCTCCGGCGCGGATATCCCATAACAGTCCTCGGCTGATTCATGGCGATCGTTTTTCAACCTCTACAACGTTATCGCAGCAGCTCTCGATCAACTCCCTGTCGTGGGTGATCACGAGAATGGTTCTGCCGTTCCGCGCTTCGCTTTTCAGTTTTTCTGCGACGAGGCGCATATTCTACCCGTCAAGGCCGCTGGTAGGCTCATCAAGGATCAGAATCCTGCGGCCGGAAAAGATGGCGCAGGCGATGGCAAGGCGCTGCTTCTGCCCGCCGGACAGGGCAGACGGGTGCGCGTCCCTGTACTCGTAAAGTCCAAACTCTTTGAGCAGGTTCCTTGCCCGGTCTTTGCTTTCTTCTGTCAATTCGGTATTCAGCAGCTCCTCCGCCACGCTTGCCGTGAAGAACTGCGTTGACATGTCGTTGCCGCAGTAATAGATCTCCCTGCGCCGGACTGCCGCTCTCGCTTTTTTCCTGTCTATCAGGATATGTCCCCTTGTCTGCCTTGCCAGCCCGCAGGGGATCTGCGCAAGGGTGGTTTTCCCCGCGCCGTTTTGCCCCGTTATGGCGGTCACCTTGCCCTCTGGAACGGACAGCGAAATATCCTCAAAAATAACTTCTTTGCGTATTCTTTTCGAGAGCCCTGCTGTCTTCAAGACGGCAGGGCTTTCGTCCAATACGGAGGGAGCGGGAAGGCACTTTCCCTCGTGCGGAGAGCGCAGGCCCATACCTAAGATGTCCGCTTCCGGCAGAAGGAGTAAATTCTCCGGTGTATACTCGGCCGCTATTCTGCCATCCCGCAGATATAAAAACCGGTCTGCGATCCCCATCAGCCAGTCGATCCGATGCTCCGCGATGAGCAGGGTAAAGCCCTGCTCCTTGAGCTGCCGTAGGGTCTGCGCAAGCTGCCGCGTCCCGGCGGCATCGAGGTTGGCCGTCGGCTCGTCGCACACAAAGGCCTTTGGCTTCAGGGCATATACGGACGCAATGGCCGCCCGCTGCTTTTCTCCGCTTGAAAGGACGTCAACTGCCCTGTCCTTCAAACGGGACAGCTTCAACGCCTCTATGGCGGCGTCCGTCCTCTCCCGTATCTCCCGGGCGGACAGGCCGTAATTCTCGCAGGGAAAGGCGACCTCTCCGGCGAGCTCGGAGGAAAAGAACTGGCTTTTGGGGTCCTGAAAAACGCTTCCCACCAAGCGTCCGATCTCCCACGTGGAAAGGCTGGGTATGTCCTTGCCGTCTATTCTCACACTTCCGCTGAAGGCTCCGGGATAATAGGACGGCGCAAGCCCGTTGACAAGCCTTGTCACGGTGGTCTTGCCGCAGCCGGAGAGCCCCGTCAGCACGACGCATTCGCCGCTTTTTACCGAAAGGGAAATGTCCCGCACGCCTCTGTCCGAGTTTTCGTATTGAAAAGAGACGTGTGTAAGCTCGATCATGCCATGCTCCTTTCCAAAACCAAATAGGAAGCCGTGACCAGCGCACATGCGGCTGCCGCGATGTGATCCCACGCCCCGATCCTTTTCTCATAATAGCTGCCGCGCACGCCCGGACGCTCTGCGCCCCTTGCAACGGCGGAAACGGAAAGCTGATCCGCAAGCTGCAACACCCGAAGAAGAAACGGAACCAGCACAAACTCCATGCTCTGCACGGGATGTGCGAGCAGCTGCCCCGCCGCGGTCAGCCCTCGGTTTTTCATGGACCTGCCCACCCCCTTTAGCTCCGTCCGCATGGTGGGGAAGAAGCGAAAGACCACAAGAAGCCCAAGAATGAACGAGGTGGGCATACGGAGGCGGGATAAAAACGCGGAGAGCATTCCCGGCGGCGTGGTGATCAGATCCCATGACACCAGAAAGATCGGCGACAGATTCCAGAACATCAGCACATAAAACTCCGAAAAGACCGGCATGTGCAGCCCGTGGAAGCGGATGCCGTAGAGCAGCAGCGCCAGCAGCAGATAAAAGCAGCCATAGGACGCGGCAAGGCGGAAGTTCCGCTGCAGGACGAGATAAAGAAGCGCCCCGCCGGTCAGGATGCAGGTGAGCAGCACATTCCCGCCGATGGTTACTCCGGCAAAGACGCACAGCAGCGCCCACAGCTTGACCGGCACCGCGAAGGATGCGTCCGCCCTCATAGAACGCCGGCCTTCTTAAAATGCCTCCGGATCAGCCGACTGCCCACCATGCAGCCCAAAAAGCCCATCAGCGTCGTGAACAGCAGAATAAAGGCCAGCCAGCTGGGAGAGGTGTAGTAACGCACATAGGAATCGATATAGCTCTGCTCCATGCCGCTTGCCAGCGCAAAATCGTAGTAGGTGTCCCAGAAGAACCAGATGGGCAGCAGATTGACCCCGTTGTATAAAAGGCTTGCCACCGTCCAGGCGGCGGTCAGCCGTTTCGGCTTTTGGCAGGAGCCTTCCTTCCAGAGAATCGCCTCGCAGAGGATCCCCACAAGAACATAATAAGGAAGCAAGAACCAGTTGCCCATCAGCAGGAAAATCACACCGAGGATCGTCATATAGATCAGCGTCACAAAACGCTTTCCGATCCGGCTGACCATGAGCATATAGACCGGCGCGCAGAGGAACATGGTGATCCCCACCGACAGCACCATGCTGACAAAGTCGTTGGCCATGCAGACCATGTTGACCACGAGCTGGATGACGATCAGCACCGCGGAGAGCAATACCGTTGTAATAACATCCTTAACTGTCCACTTTTTCTTTTTGTCCATAAATCCATTCCTCCGTTTTCTGTTAATTTATACTACTGTTAAGAATCCGAGCATCCACGCAGATATAATTTGCAATGCAAATAAAACAATCGTAAGGACCGATAGGGTCATTACTCTATCGTCAGTCTAAAATCACAGCAGTCTCCGCCCTGTCCGAGCGTCTTTGTCCGTCCCCATTTGAGCTTTGGATGCATATGCCCGTAGGCCTCGTCATCCGCGCGGCAAAAGCCGGCCACAATCTCCGGGCATCCGTATTTCACACAGGTGTCCTGATAGGGGCAGGCCAGCATGTCGAAGCACATTTCCTCTTGCTCTGTTCGTATCCAATTAGCCCGAAAACCGCAGTCCTCTCCAAAGGAGCTTTTTGTCATTTTGGCAAAGAACTTCGGCACCAGCTTATACAGACCCGGTATCCTCATTGCCCCTCGAATTTTTGCACCAACTCCCGCTGCCCGCTTTTCATAATATCTATTCAGAAAAGCCGCCGCTTCCTCACGGGAGATTCCATTTCCCGTCATGGCGTCAAAGGCGGCGATGGCAGGATAGATGCGTTTCCGCGTATGCATATACATCTTTTTCGGCTCGTCGGCGTTTTCATCCACGATTTCCGCATAACGCCTCCATGCATCTTCTATGATCGCGTCTGTCTTTTCCGCGCCATACTGTTTTTCCATTGCAGATACCGCTCCGGTCAAGTATCTTTTGTCTAACCTTCTATCCATGTGCTTTCCCGCCTTTCAGCGTCCAGCCGATTGCCTGGCTGCGCATTCCCACAAAGCGCCTGTACAGGCCGTCTTCGCGCATCAGCTCCTTATGGTTTCCGCGTTGAACGATCCTGCCGTTCTCCAGCACGATGATTTGATCTGCCGTGCGCACGGTGGACAGACGGTGGGCAATCATAAGGATCGTTTTGCCTTTTGTCAGCTCCCGGATGGCCTTTTGCAGCTCCTGCTCGTTTTCGGGATCCACGCTGGCTGTGGCTTCATCCAAAATGACGATGGGTGCGTCCTTCAGAATTGCCCTTGCAATGGAGATTCGCTGCTTTTCTCCACCGGAGAGGCTGGAGCCGCCTTCGCCGATCTTTGTCTGATAGCCATCGGGCAGCGTCATGATAAAGTCATGGCAGCAGGCTTTCTTTGCGACCGCTATGATTTCATCCTCGCTCGCGTCCGGCCTGCCAAACCGGATATTGTTCTCGACGGTGTCCTCAAAGAGATACACATTCTGAAATACGATGGCGAAATTCTTTAAAAGGCTGCCGCTGGTATATTCCCGCACATCCCGGCCGCCGAGCGTGATCTGTCCTTCCTTCACATCCCAGAAACGGGCAATCAGCCCGACCAGCGTGGTTTTTCCGGCGCCGGAGGGACCAACAATGGCGCAGGAGCTTCCCTGGGGTACGTTTAAGCTGATTTGATGTAATACCTCCTTTTCCCCATATCCAAAGGACATATTCTTCACTTCAATATCGAAATTTTCCGGCACAAGATCAGCCCCGTTTTCGTCCAGGGATGGAATGTCCATGATGTTATCCAGCCGATCCAGGGAAGCCTCCACCGCGCGGGCAATGGAGGACATACTGCCCGCCACCTCCACGGCGGCATAGATCATGAAGCTGGACACGAGAAGCAGCAGGCACTTCTCCGGTGTGATGCTTCCTCCTGCCAAAAGATAGGGCGCAAAAACCAGAATAGCCGCCCGTGCGAGCTTGAACACCGTCTGATAGAGCGCCGTCATTTTGGAAAACGCCTTTTCAAGCACGATATTTGCCTCTTTGCTTTCCTCGATTGCGGCGTCAACTGCTTTTCCGGTGCGCTCCGCCAGCCCAAACGCCTTGACTACGCCCATGCCCTGCACATATTCCAAAACGGCAGTGACCAGACCAGCCTGGGCTGCCTGACGGCGGGGCGCGTGTTTCCTGCCGACCTTGCCGATAAACGAATAAACAATGAGCGCCACAGCAAGTCCGGCCAAAGAGATCAGCCCGATCCGCCACTCATAGATCATAAGCCAAACGCCAATCACGATGGCGTGGATAAACCCGCCCGCCACATTTTCCATAATGGTAACGGACTGCTGCTCCAGATCACCAAGTGTGGTCGTCACCGCCGCAGTGATATCCCCGAGCCTGTTTTCATTGAAATAGCCCATAGGAGCCCTTTTCAGGCGTTCGCCGATCTCCATGCGCTTTTCCGACCCGAACGCGAAGCTGCCAAGAGTTCTGGCATTGGCAGAAAGATTGACAAATACAATTCGCCCTACAATGGAAACAATCATGATGCCAAGCGAAATCCAGATCGTGCTTTCAGGCATAACATCGCCGGAAAGCTGCTTCAGGATTCCTGTGAGCACCGTTAGAATGGCCATGATTGGGATCATCTCAAAGAATGAGCTGACAAGGTATGTAAGAAAAGAGCGGATAAGACGCTTTTTCTGTAAGCCCGAGAACAACAAAAGTCTTTGAAACAACCTTATCATCACGCCACCTCCTCTGCGGTATCCTTGCCCTGCATATGGGCTTTCCACAATTCCTTGTATAGATTGCTTGTTTCAAGAAGCTCCTCATGGGTTCCTTCCGCGGCGATATTTCCTTTATCCACGACAAGGATCTTGTCTGCTTTTGTAATGGTAGACAGCCGATGCGCAATGACAATTAAAGTTTTTCCTGCTACAAGCCCTGCGATGGATGCTTGAATAACGGCCTCATTTTCAGGATCAGTAAATGCCGTGGCTTCATCCAGCACCACGATCGGGCTATTCTTTAGGATTGCCCTTGCAATGGCGATACGCTGCCTTTCTCCGCCGGAGAGGTGGCTTCCCGCATCGCCCGCCAGCGTATCATAGCCCTCCGGCAGAGCGGCGATGAAATCGTGACAGCTCGCTTTTTTTGCCGCTGCTTCGATTTCTGCGTCTGTGGCCTCCGGTTTTCCGATACGAATGTTTTCCCGGATAGACAGGTGGAACAGGAAGTTATCCTGTGATACATATGAGACAAGCTCCATTATCTGAGGAAGAGGGATGTTCCGTACGTCCACGCCGCCAATACGGACGCCGCCGCTCTCCGCCTCCCAGAAGGAGGCGATGAGCCGCGCGATGGTAGATTTACCGGAGCCGGAGGGACCCACAATGGCCGTCATGCCGTTTTTTGCGCAGTCAAAGGAAATTCCATGCAAAACCTCCGTCTCTTTGTATCGGAAGGTAACATGATCAAAAGATACGTCGGTGTCCGCAAGGACAGCTCTCTCGGTCGGCCGCACAAGCTCCGGCTCATCCAGAAGATTCCCTACCTCTTTTACGGTGGAATCTACCATGGCCAGGCTGTCGGTGTACTGCAATGCCTGAATCAGTGGTTTTACGAGTCCAAGGGCAAGAATGATGCAGGTAATCAGCGTACCCGCCTCGACCCTTCCGTTTATAAAGAGCCAGCTCCCCAAGGGCAGCACGCCCACAAGCGTTGCCGTCAGGATGGAAAGCCCCATCACATAGTAGCCGTTGGTCTGCTTGAACCAGGTCACTTTGGCTGTCTCGTTTTCCGCCACGGCGTCGGCGTATTTTTTATATGAGCGTTCACCCTGATTGAACGTCTTCACCACTTCGATGCCGCCGATGTATTCCACCGTTGCGGCATCCATGTTTTTCCCTGCGGCAAGTACTCTGGCATATCTCTTCTCGTAATCCTTCATCATTCCCATATAGCAGAAGGCACCCACCGGAATCGTCACAAGAGAGATCAGCGCGAGTCTCCAGTCAAGGCTAAAGAGGTAAACGAGCATTAGAACTGGAATCAGGATGTTGGCAGTGAGCTCCGGTACCATATGCGCCAGCGGAAGCTCCAGCTTTTCCACGGTGTCCACGATGATCGTTTTGAATTTCCCGGATGGCGTATCAAGGATCGTTCCCATGGGGACACGGGAGAGCTTCTCTGTTATCGCCATGCGGATATTCCGCAGAATGATAAAGGCAGACTCATGGCTTTTCATTGTAGAAAAAGTTCCGAACCACACCTGCCCGAGATAGCCCGCAAGAGCAATCAATGCCAGAAACGCCAACTTGCTGAAAGCATAGTCTTCGTGGCAGATCATAATGATCCCGCGGGACACCGCGATATAGGGGATCATGCCGCAAAGCGCCCCCAAAACCGCAAGTACAACGGAGCCGATCAGTTTCCCTTTGCACGGCTTCGCAAAATCCACCAGAATCGTCATCGCCGAGTTTTCTTTTCCCGCCATCATTCCTCACCTCGCAAAAGTCTTACAATCTTTTCTTTCTGCCCACCGGAAAGGTCCTCCACGATTTCTCCGTCCCGGATGAACAGTATTCTTGTGCAAATCCGCATCATAAACTCAATATCATGTGTGATGATCAAAAGCACCTTGCCTTGCGCCGCAAGGCTTCGTGTCAAGGCACCGACCTCTTCCATGCTTTTCAGATCCAGTCCGCTGGTAGGTTCATCGAACACCAGCAGCTCCTTGCCGCAGATATCGCTCACCACAACCGCAAGGCGCTGCATCTGCCCGCCGGACAGCTGGTTCGGCTTCTTGTTGATGTGGTCGCCCAGCCCGACCTGTTCGAGGGCCTTGCGGGCACGCTCCCGCCGTTCGGTACGGGATACGCCGGAGATCGTCAGCGCGAGCTCCACGTTCGACAGAATCGTCTGGTGCGGAATCAGGTTGTAGCTTTGGAACACGAAGCCGATCGTGTGGTTGCGGTACGAATTCCAGTCACGGTCCTTGTACCGTTTGGTGGAGACCCCGTTGATGATCAGGTCGCCGCTGTCGTACCGGTCCAGGCCGCCGATGATGTTGAGCAGCGTGGTCTTGCCGGAACCCGACGGGCCCAATATCGCCACGAATTCGCTGTCGCGCAGGTTCAGGCTGACGTCATCCAACGCCTTCTGCACAAAATCGCCGGTCTTGTATTGCTTGGAAATCGACTTGATCTGCAGCACGATGCTCCCCTTATTACCCATGGGTGGTTCGTCGTATGTCTCCATGATTTGCGATATGACACCACTGTATCCGACCCGTTCCCCCAGCGCCTCGTGATTCACCGCAAGCATGGGGAATAAAACCGACAACAAACGACTTTGCGTCGCTTTGACATGACGGAACCGTGACGGCCCTCGCGCGTCAAGTGTGTGTATCAAGCATGCTTTGCGTTTTTTTAGCGCCCCCCTCAGCAGTTTTCCCATACAGTCGAAACCATGACAGGACTCACTACATCTGAAGTCGAAGAACGCCGCGCGCGAGGCGAGGGCGAAACCGGGGCGCGAAGCGTCACCAAATCGACAGGCGCGATACTGCGCGAGAACATCTGCACGCTGTTCAACGCACTGAACTTCGCTATAGCGATACTGCTGTTCGCGGTCGGCGCGTACTCCAACATGCTGTTCATCGCGATCATCATCCTCAACATCGTCATCGGCATCGTGCAGGAATTCAAGGCGAAGAAACTCGTCGACGAGCTGACGATCCTCAACCAGCCGCACGCGGTGGTGCTGCGCGACGGCAAGGAGACGACCATCGAGGCCGGCGACATCGTCAAGGACGATGTCATGGTGCTGGATTCCGGCAAGCAGATCTGCAACGACGCCGTGGTCATCGACGGCCGTCTGGAAGTCAACGAATCGCTGCTGACCGGCGAAAGCGACTCCATCGACAAGACCGCC
>ENA-OPBO01000695-OPBO01000695.1-human-gut-metagenome-genome-assembly--contig:-NODE-695-length-27460-cov-18.301660_pt1 | contig 27460 bp, 20 predicted proteins | sample MGYA00241071_ERZ501458 | MGnify/ENA primary metagenome ERZ501458 (study PRJEB25962, sample SAMEA2042509) | human gut metagenome | biome: human gut; feature: human-associated habitat; material: faeces... | reverse complement strand
TACAGCATCGTAGTTTTAACGACAACGGACGCCCTCTCGCTAGATACTAGCCGTGCGTCCCTACATTTTGTTACGCATCAAGTGACTCGGTGAAGATTGTTTGTGGTATCCATATTTTTCGTACCTTTGCATCACGTTTTAGCCCAAAGGGGGCGCGTATTAGCCCAAAAGAGGTCAAGCGTACACGCTATGATCTCAAAAATGAGGGCGAGCCGCTAGCTCAGCTGGTAGAGCACAACACTTTTAATGTTGGGGCCATGGGTTCGAATCCCATGCGGCTCACGGACGTTTCCCCAAGTACTTTATAGTGATACAACACTTCAGATGGTCTCTCGGTAGCTTACTGGGAGGCTTTTTTTGTATCTATGGCTAGGGGTAGTGCACTTATCGTTAGCCACCGCAGGAGTAGTAGCTGGTCGTGTGGAGGGAAATCCCGATCTCCACGTGGCAAATGAGAGATCCCCACGTGAGAACGAAAGATTATCCACGTAGGGGAGAAACATTTCCTCCGAAGTTTCATTTGATTCCTCCGAAGTTTTATTTCTCGCCTACGTGGATAATTTTCATTTCTCACGTGAGGATTTTCGATTTCCCACGTGGCGGTGATAGGTTAAGTGGTCGTCTCGGTTCTTTGGGTGCGATATTGTTCTGCTGCTTTGCGCTATATTTCTTACCTTTGCTCTCAGTACTATCAGCTACCTTATGAAGTCACTACTCAAACTGGTCCTCACGATACTTCTAGCTACGATAGCTTGTCCTCTAGACATGCTAGCGCAGCAGAAAGCATATACGGTCGTGATCGATGCTGGTCACGGGGGGCATGATGCGGGAGCCTGTGCCTTCGGACGTAAGGAGAAGGATATCAATCTGGCGGTAGCACTCTTGACTCGCAAGTATATTGAGGAGGCACACCCTGAGATCAAGGTCTATATGACCCGATCTACCGATGTCTTTGTGGGGCTACAGCAGCGAGCTAACTTTGCCAATAAGAAGAAGGCTGACCTCTTCATCAGTATCCATACGAACTCGGCCTCGAGCTCCAAAGCCGCTGGCACCGAGACCTATGTGCTAGGTTTGCGCCGTGCTAATGATAATCTAGAGGTGTCTAAGCGTGAGAACCAAGTGATCCTCCTCGAGAAGGACTACAAGGAGACTTACGAGGGCTTTGATCCGAATAGTACGGAGAGCTACATCATCTTTGAGTTTATGCAAAACGTCCACCTTGCGACTAGCATCGATGTGGCAAGCGAGGTGCAGAAGTCCTTTGTCAAGCTAGGACGAGGCAATCGCAGTGTGCGACAAGGGCCCTTCCTCGTGATACGAGAGACGGCTATGCCGAGTATCCTCATAGAGCTAGGCTTCATCACAAATAAGGCTGAGTCGGACTACCTCGCTAGTCAGAGTGGTCGCAAGGAGCTGGCGCGAGGTATCGCAGACGGATTCTCTAGGTACTATGAGAAGTATGTACGTGCTACTAGCTCTCAGCAACGAAAGTCACAAGAGACCGCATCTGACGAAGAGCCTGCAGCACAGCAAAGTAGTGCTACGACCTCAGAGAGTGGAGCGTATTACCGCATACAGATCGCCTCTTCTCGTCAGCCTATGAAGACGAGTGACCCATACTTTCGCAATATAAGCGATGTGCAGCGCGAGCAGCGTGGCCGGCTCTACCTCTATACAGCTGAGCAGTACAACACCCTCAGTGAAGCGCGTCAGGCTCAGCAGCGACTCGCTAAGCGCTACCCAGACTGCTACATCGTACGCTATCGCAAGGGCGTAAGAGATAAAGAAATTTACTAAGAGACACAGCTTCACAATGCCAGAGAAAAGACTCATACGACAGACCGTCAAGATAGGGTTCTTCACCCTCTTAGCGATCTTAATCCTCTATCTAGGGATCACTTACCTCAAGGGGCTCTCCATATCAGCACGCTCTAAAACCTACTATGTCTCTATGAATGATGTGACGGGGATCAATGTGGCTACACGTGTCTTCGTCAATGGATACAAGGTGGGCTCTGTGCGGGATATGAAGTATGACTACCACAACAATGGCGAGACGATCCTCACGCTCACGCTAGATCCTGACATCAAGCTACCCCAAGGTACGCAAGTGCAGGTCGCCCAGACGCTCTTTAGTGGTGCTCTGGTCAACCTAATCCTCCCTGAGGTAGATAAGGGAGTCTATATCAATTCGAAAGACACCATACCGATGTCCACGCGCGCATCTGCCAAGAGCTTGGAGCAGCTACAAGACGAGTTTGTACCACGACTCTCCACCACGCTCAGCCGTATGGATAGTGTCTTGCTACAAGCTAATGCGATCCTCTCGAATCCCAACATAGAGCCGACGCTCGCTGATGTGCGTCAGTCAGCTCAGCATATCAATGCTTCGTCCGCTCAGCTACAACAGTCGCTCCGCTCGCTTCCCTCGATTATGGAGCGTATAGATGGCACTTCGACAGATGTGGCAAACTTTGCCTCTAGGCTTGACTCGCTACAGCTACAAGAGACGGTAGCCAATCTAGAGAGTACTTCGCGTGAACTCAAGAGCTTCACTCAGACGCTCAACCAGTCCAATGGCACCGTGGGGCGCCTCCTCAACGAAGATGGACTCTACAACCGCATTGACAGTGTCACGACCAGTCTCGATGCCCTGATCCGAGACATCAAGGCAAACCCCAAGAAGTATGTCAAGCTCTCGCTCTTCTAACCGCTAACCTCTATGACCCGCAATAAAAAGAAGCCGCTCAATTGGCTCGATAAGACACTCTTCGCCCTGATGATCCTCGTTATCGTAGGGATGATCGTAGCGCTCTCTGTCGCTGATGGGGCTAAGCTCTACGTCCTCCTCGGTGGTGGCGGACTGCTCGTTCTCAACCTGCTTTTCGTCCTCTACTTCGCACGGCGCAACAGACTATAGGCGAGCTGGAACTATAAGATGCTCTGGAGACTCTTCATCACATTCGTACGCATTGGGGGCTTTACCTTCGGTGGGGGCTACGCTATGCTTTCGCTCATACAGCATGACGTCGTGGAGAAAAACCACTGGATGACCAATGAGGAGTTCATCGATCTCTTTGCTGTGTCGCAGTCGCTACCAGGGGTCTTTGCGGTCAATATGTCCATCTTCATAGGCTATCGCCTGAAGGGCTACCTCGGAGCGGTTGTTTGTGCTATTGGTGCGACCTTGCCCTCCTTTATTATCATCTTGCTCTTGGCAATGTTTTACCAAGAGGTCAATGACAACGTCTGGGTACAGCGGGTTATGTATGGCATACGTCCTGCAGTGGTGGCGATGATTGCGATCCCCGTCATCACCACTTGGCATGCGATGAAAGGCACCTGGCGCATCGTCTGGATACCGATCCTATCCGCTCTGCTGGTTTGGCTCATAGGTGTCTCACCCGTCTGGATCATCCTCGGCTCTGCCCTCGGAGGGATCATCTATAGTATTATGAGAAGGGATTAGGACGGCAAAACAATGATCTACTTACAGCTCTTTTGGGTCTACATTCAGATCGGTCTCTTCGGCTTCGGTGGGGGCTATGCTATGCTCTCGCTGATCCAAAACGAAGTGGTCCATAAGTACCATTGGCTCACCAACCAGCAGTTCACCGACATCGTAGCTGTGAGCCAAGTGACCCCAGGACCTATCGGGATCAACAGTGCGACTTACATAGGCTATGTTGTCACGGGCGGTAATATCCTCGGTTCGCTCCTAGCGACGACCGCAGTGATGCTCCCCTCCTTCGTACTCTGTCTCATCATCTCTCGAAGCTTCCAAGCGTTTAGGAACAATCGTTATGTCGATGCTGCCTTCCTCGGCATACGCCCCGCCAGTGTCGGACTCATAGCGGCCGCTGCCCTGATGCTGATGATACAGCCGGGGCTCTGGACGCTCCTCACACTCCCCGCTGGCACGCCGATCACGGTGGACAATATCATCGTCACGGAAAACTTCATCGACTACCGCAGCTTCATCATCTTTGCCGTGACGGGACTCCTCCTGTACAAGAAGTGGGTACATCCTATCCTGCTCATTGTCCTGGCGGGCGTTGCTGGTGCTTTGCTCTACTCTCTATGATGATCACCCCTCGACTACACCCTCTCGTTGGCAAGCGAGCTGCTTTCTACACACTGGGCTGTCGGCTCAACTATGCCGAGACCTCGACCATCGCTCGCCAGCTAGCGACCGTGGGCGTGGAGCGCATCTCTGACGAGCATCACCACACGACGGAGGTGGTCCCAGATATCTGCATCGTCAACAGTTGCTCGGTGACCGATACGGCGGACAAGAAGTGCCGCAGTCTCATCAACCGTTTGCACCGTGAGTACCCAGAGGCACTCATTGTCGTGACTGGTTGCTATGCCCAGCTACAAGGCGATCGGATCGCTCAGATGCCTGGCGTAGACCTCGTCGTCGGGTCGGGACGCAAGAGCGAGATCGTATCGCTTCTCACCGAGTTTTGCCAAAAGCGCAACCAGCCCCAAGCAGCTACGCCCCACGTCACCGCCCGCCGAGAGCTACAACACTTCGAGCCGAGCGTCTCTTCGGACGACCGCACGCGCCACTTCCTCAAGGTCCAGGACGGATGCAACTACTACTGCACCTATTGCACCATACCTGCCGCACGTGGTGTCAGCCGCAACGGATCTATCGCCTCACTAGTGGCGCAGGCGGAGCGTGTTGCTGAGATTGGCGGCAAGGAGATTATCTTGACAGGTGTCAACATCGGAGACTTCGGACGCTCCACGGGCGAAACGCTCCTAGATCTGCTCCACCAGCTGACACAAGTCGCAGGCATCGCACGCTACCGCATCGGCTCCATTGAGCCTGAGCTACTGACCCCAGAGATCATCCAGTTCGTCGCTGAGACAGCGCAGTTCATGCCACACTTCCATATCCCTCTCCAGTCCGGCTCCGACGAGGTGCTGCGCCTGATGCGGCGGCACTACGACACGGCACTCTTTGCCGAGCGTCTTAAGCTCATCTACGAGCTGATCCCCGATGCTTTCGTTGGTATTGATGTCATTGCGGGTATGCGGGGCGAACTCCCCGAGCATCACGCTGAGACCTTAGCTTTCCTCCAAGAGCAACCGTGGAGCCAGTTGCACGTCTTCCCCTATAGCGAGCGCAAAGGAACCAAAGCTCTAGAGATCAAACCCGCTGTGCCCGCAACCGAAAAGAAGCTCCGCACGAAGGAGCTCCTCGCCCTCTCCAGCGAGCGACACAACGCCTTCTGCGCACCCTTCGCTGGTTCCGTCCGTCCCGTCCTCTGGGAGGAGACACGCCACGGCGATATGATGGAGGGCTTCACCGACAACTATATACGCGTTGCCCAGCCGTACGACCCTGAGCTCGTCGGCGCCATCACCCCCGCACGGCTAGCGCATTGGAGCGTGCGGCGACAAACCTTCAGCACCAAGCCATAAGCCGACCTATGAGCCGTCCCGACCTAGCCATCGTCGTCCTCAACTGGAACGGGCGCAAGCTCCTTGAGGAGTACATCCCGCCCCTCGTGGCGCACACACCGCTTGAGGTGGCCGACCTCGTGGTCATAGACAACGGTTCGACTGACGACTCACTCGCTTACCTGCAGGAGGCTTTCCCGCAAGTCAAGCTCGTTCGTCTATCCGAAAACTACGGCTTCGCAGGGGGCTACAACCAAGGACTTCGTCAGCTCGACTACTCTTATTATTGTCTCCTCAATAGCGACATACGTGTCTCGCCCCACTGGTGCGACCGTCCACTGGCTTTGCTGAGGGAGGGCTACGCTGCCGTACAACCTAAGCTGCGCAGTGACCGCCAGCCCGAAGCGTTTGAGTACGCTGGCGCTGCTGGTGGTGAGCTAGATCGTTGGGGCTATCCCTACTGTCGGGGGCGTCTCTTTGACACCGTCGAGCTAGATCATGGGCAGTATGACGATGAGTGCGAGATACTCTGGGCGACAGGCGCTTGCTACTTCGTCAGTAGCGAAGCGTTTTGGAGGGTAGGGGGCTTTGACGAGAGCTTCTTCGCTCATATGGAGGAGATAGATCTGTCGTGGCGGCTTTGGCTCGCAGGCGGTCGTATCCTCTACACCCCCGACAGCGTCGTCTACCATCTCGGAGGAGCTACGCTCGAAATGGGTAGCCCGAGGAAGAGCTACCTCAACTTTCGCAATAACCTCCGTATGCTCTACAAGAACCTCCCCACACGGCATGCCCGTAGGCGCATCCTCCTCTGTCGCCTGCCACTAGACCTGCTCGCCGCCCTCACCTTCCTCGTCAAGGGGCAGCCCCGACACGCCACAGCCGTGCTACGAGCCGTGCGAGACTTCTACCGCACCCGTCGCCAGCTCGCCCTCTCCACCGACCAGCCTTGGTACCAAGTCACAGCGACCCCGCCTATAGCGCACTACTCGCTCCTCTGGCAGTACCACCTTCGTCGTCGGCGCACCTACGACCAGCTCCCCTCGTGAGCCTCCTACTTTAAGACTGTTGCATAAAGGCGAATCGCTGCGTTGCTTTCGGAATTCGGCTTCGGTCACATACGGAGGTATGCTCCCTTCAGACCTTACCCTCAGCGCCTTGCGCTTCATCCTTTCTGCAAAGTCTGGATAATCTTGCAAGCAAGATTGTGAGACTGTTGACTTTTGCAACAGTCTCACTTTAGGAAGACAAAGTAAACTGCTAGGACAAGGCAGGCGAAAGCGGCTAAGTGATTCCACTGCAACGGCTCTCCACGGAAGAAGATTACCGAGAAGAGCGTAAAGACCGTAATCGACACCACCTCTTGGATCACTTTGAGCTGCATCAAGCTGAAGGCACCGCCATTACCGACGTAGCCATAGCGATTGGCTGGGATCTGAAAGGAGTACTCAAAGAGCGCTAAGCACCAGCTCAGCAGGATAACTAGATAGAGTGGCGTGTGGTCGGTGATGACCCGCATCTGCTCCAGCTTGATGTGTCCGTACCATGCGAAGGTCATAAAGACGTTGGAGACCACCAGCAGAGCGACCGTTAACCAAGGATTCATAGATAGATCTGTAGATAAGACATTACGGAGTGCAAAGTTAGCAACCTTACCGCATTCTAACCCAAGCTTCACGGAAGAGAGTCAGGGCGACACATTATAATGGCTCTTCTTTGTTGACTGATGAAACGTTTTATTGCTACAGACGGACATTGCGTACATCAGAGGGCAGAACCTTATAGCTTGTCATATTACCTTTGCATAGTCTATATACTAGGGAAGTACAAGGCAACAAGATGCGCTGCCCACTGAGACTCATCTTAGTTGCGAGACTTAAGGCTAGAAGGGGTAGCCTACTGCAAAGTGGTAGCCGAGAGAATTGGCAAACTTGGGCAGGTTGTAGTAGCCCTGACGTGTGGTCTCGAAGGGGAGGTGTAGCCCTACTCCGACATCAAAGCGGATGACTAGGAAGTTGAGGTCGTAGCGTAGTCCTACGCCAGAGCCGAGGGCGAGCTGATTGAAGAAGTCCTTAGCATCGGTGATCTCTTGGAGTGATCCACCTGGACGGTTTTCGTCAGGACGAAGCAACCACACATTGCCCGAGTCGAGGAAGAGCGCACCATGGAGATCGCCCGCAAGACGGAAGCGGTACTCAGCGTTCATCTCTAGCTTGAACTCTCCCGTCTGATCCATAAAGGCGTAGCGACTATTACGTGGCACAAAGCGTCCTGGACCTATGCTGCGTACGGTGAAGGCGCGGATGCTGTTTGCTCCACCTACGTAAAATTGCTCACTATACGGAGCAACCGTCATATTACCAAAGCTGTAGATAGCGCCTACGCCTGCTCTCAGAGCTAGACTCTGATTGCGATCGATGCCGTAGGTGTAGCGTAGCTCTGCTGTACCCTTGACAAACTGTGCGAAAGGGACACCGAGGAGCTTTTTAGTCTCATAATAGTCGTGACCTGCCAGTGAGTAGATCCCATTGAGGATATTGCCAGCCTGAGAGACACCTAGATCGATGTGCAGGTGATGACTGCCTAGTCCCGTGAAGATATTGTCAAAGGTGTACTGGTAGCTCATCTGAGGAATCAGTTGGCTCCGCAAGCTCAGCCCCAAGATAGGATTGTCGGTGATGACCTTTTGAAAATTTTCGGACTGGCGAGAGAGTCGGTTGTAATGTATCCTCAGAGGGGTGATCATATGCTGATGCTGCGCCTTACGTACGCTATAATTGGCAGCCAGTCCTAGAGAGGTGATCTGGAAGTAGTGCGCACGATTGAGCATAGAGGCAGATAGGGTATAGGTGGTCTGCACGTCGTGTGTAAGGTGCAGGTCGTAGAGCCATGGCAGCAAGATGCGTGGAGCCTGGAGGTTGAGGTTAGAACCCACCTCGTAGCTGTTGATGTCGGATATGGATACGTCCTGATTGCTACGTGTACGATTGGTCTGCCACTCGTATGAGCCGTAGAGATCGAGCGAGAGTCGCTCGCCTCCTCCGAAGAGGTTGCGACGTCCGAGTGATAGGTTGAGTCCTGGACCGATGAAGTTGTTGGACTTGGTCGTGAAGACCCCAGAGAGCGAGGAGTCCCACGGCTTGTCTAGCTCAGCGGTGACGTAGAGGTCGAGGAGGTTGTGCAGCGTGTCACTAGCGACAAACTGCATATCGACATAGGAGAAGGCTCCCAGCCCCAGCAGAGACTGACGGGTAGACTGCTCGAGAGACTGCGAGTAGAGTTCGCCCGAGCGTAGCTGTATCCTATTGGCAAAGACTGAGGGACGCACTCTCGGATGCTCTCGGTAGTGTAGTGTGATACCCTTAAACTGCATAGAGTCCGTCAACGAGAGTCGATCGTCTTCGGTGAGTAAGACGTGAATGGAGCCTATGCGCCACGGCTCGAAGGTGTAGTTTGGATAGCCACTCTGCTCCCGTACCTGCATATAGACTTTGCCTGGGATAAGTAGCGTGTCTACCTGATAGACGAGCAGATCGGGAGCGTAGAAGTAGTAGCCACGGTCTCTTAGGTTCGTGACCAGCATGTTGCGGTCCTGGAGGATCTGCGAGAAGTTGAACTGGTCACCCTTGTGTATCCTTGATAGTTCGGCATGATTTAGTATCTCACCACTGCCTAGGAGCCACGGCTCCATATAGCTAATGCTGTCGTAGAGGTAGGGCGCTCCGAGATCAGCCTTGTAGTAGACACGAGCCTGCAGCGAGTCGCTAGAGGAGCGTGCTATACTGTCGGTCACGATAGCGTTAAAGTAGCCATGCTCGTGTAGGATAAACTGAGACTGCTTGGCTCGAATGTCGGGGCGCACGTCGCTGATGAGCTTAGGCTCCTCGGCAAAGAGCTTATAAAGGCGCTTGCCAACCCAAGTGCTGTCATTGACAAAGCCATTGTAAAACCAAAGTCCGATGGGTATGCGAAAGCGAGAGCGAGCACTGCCGAAGAAGGCGTCGTTGGGTGGCACGTTGAGTACTTTCTCCATATTAGAGATAGCTCGATCTGCAGCGTCACTGCCGTCGTCTCCTTGGATGCGTGTCTTACCGATACCTATATATAGTAGCTCTCCCTCGGGGATGTGCTGTGTCACGGAGCAACTACTCAGAGCTAGTATAGTGCCGAGCAGTAAGAGTAGCGCATAAGCTATGGTTAGTCTGCTGTAGAGAGTGCGGTTCATAGCTGTGGAGTCTGAGAGATTGAGTTTACGGTATCAGGAGCGATGGGGATAGCGTGTGTCAGGCTATCCGTGGCGATCGATACGGAGGTGCTGTCTGACGGCGTCTTGTCTAGTTCGTCAGGCTGCTTCTTAGGATCGGAAGGCTTCTCGGACTTCTTCTTTTGCCACCACATATAGTTGCGAGGATCGAAGAGATCCACGAAGCGACGTGCCTTGAGCTTGACCAGATAACCGACACCAGTCTCGGTCACTACGCCCTCGAGCATATTGTCGTTGTTACGTCTGTGGAAGAGCGTAACATACTGTCTGCCCGCCTCATCAAGACGATACTCAAAGGTTACGTTGTCGATGAAGGTCTGCTCGTAGTTGGTCGGCAGATTACCAGAAGCTACGCGCCCGCCGATGACGAAGCGTATGCGGTCGTTGAGGAAGCGACGGCTGAAGCTGTAGGTATAGTTGGTCTGCTGTAGTTGAGACTGATTGTACCCTCCTAGCTCCATACCGAGAGATAGATTCGTTCCCTCGAGGAGCTTGCCGGTTAAGCTGTTGAGCTCACTCATAGCGACGTTGCTGAGTACTTTCTCCATCGACATCTGTCCCATATCGGAGGCGAGGTAGGTGCCCGATAAGAGCATAGCTACCGCCTGCTTGCCACGCTCCTCCTCGCTCATAGAGGAGAGCTGAGTCTGCGTCTCTAGGTCTTCAGGGGCTGCTAGGTCGAAAGCGAGTGACATATCCTTTAAGTTTTCATCTGCCTTGATGGATACCTTAAAGTCTACCTTATTGGTTGTCTCGCCTCTGGTCACGTCGGCTCGTAGCTTTTGCGAAGCGATGAAGTGTAGGTAAGGATCTAGTGGCTCACCACTCCAGACGAGGTAGCTCTCGGGATCGATGTCGAAGTGTCGTCGTCCTACGACGGGGAAATCATACTGCACCTCTCCTCCATTGAAGTCGTACCGCCCTACGAGGCTCATCGTACCGAGTGGCGGATACTTCAGACGAAGATCTCCACCGCCCTGTATGCGTACGTAGTCTTGTCCTCGTGAGGAGAGGTCGACGCCGATCTGTACTGCAGGCTCGATGTGAAGCGCCACAGATAGATCCATACGACCCAGGGACTGAGTGCGCATCTCTTCAGGCTCCTTGACGCTGGTCGTATCGGAGACGTTGACAAACTCTACAACGCCCGACATATTGTCCTGTGCCTTGATGGTTGCTTGCGACATAACGTAGGTCGCATTGGTACCTCCATGTAGTGTGACAGAACCCAGTAGCTGAGGCGCTGTCAGGTAGCCCTGTAAGCGTAAGTCGGCAGAGAGGATAGCTCGGCCATAGATCGACTGCTTGTTGTGGTACTTACTATCGATCACCTGAGCATGATCGGCATAGAGGCGTAGGTCGCTCTTGAGCGCCTCTGGCCCAAAGAGGTATAGCCAACCATCGAGGTAGAGCGAGGTCTCCTTGCCTTGTAGCGTGAGCTTGTAGTCTTTGAGGTTTAGTCGGCTCTGCTCGATGTTCAGCGGACGGCTATCTAGTGTGTACTGATTGCCGGTCAGAGAGAGCGCGACCGATCCATCTGTAATGTGTGGCGCTCCATTGAGAATAGGACTCTTAGGCGTACCCGTCACAGCGATCGAGCCGTCGAGCGCACCTGATAGGCTGATGAGATTACCACCCATAAAGGGGTTAGCCAAACGTAGCGGGAAGGATTCGAACAAAGCGTTCATATCGAGAGCCTCTTCACCCTTACGGCTATGGTAGATACCGTCTACGGTCAGTGCTAGATTACCATTGCTACTCACCTGAGCAGTGACATATTGCGAAGCGTTGTCACGAGGCTCATAGAAGAAGGCGACACTCACGTTACCTAGATCGCCATCCATATAGGTCATATCATTGACAGAGAGATCGCCCGTGGCACGGTAGACGTTGTTCACACGCTCTATGCGCAGATCCATAAAGGTACGTCCACTCATATCTGGAAGGCGTAGGATACGCGCTAAGTCGCTTAGCTCTAGTCGCTGTACGTTGCAGAGCAAGCTTTGGATACTACTTGACTCATCTAGATCGCTGTGTAGCGAGAGCTTGGCACCTTGAGGGTTCGTCAGCTCAAGGTTGGCAAAGATTTGATTGTCTTCATGGAAGTAGAAGAGCGCATTGTCTTCATTCGCACGAAGTCGCTCGCCAGCGAGGTAGATATCTTTATTGGATAGGCTCACGCCAAAGCCCTGGGCATTGTAATAGCCACTAGCTCCTAAGCTATAGAATAGCTCATGGTCTCGTAGCCAGTCGAAGTCTAGGTTGATGGCGATGAGGTCTGTCTGAGCCGATCCAATGATTTTGTATGGCGGGCGCTGCTCTTGTCGCTCACCATCGAGGCTTAGATCTATCTGGAGCAACGGGTGTACATAGCGCTGAGCAAGTTCGTCAGAGCTAAACTGATCGGAGAGGTCAGACAGAAGTAGCGGTCTCATAGCCTCAGAGGGCAACTGCTGGCTCATATGGGTCAGATGGTCTAAGAGTATGGGACGACTTGGAGAGAGCGTCGTCAGCTGGAGGAGTGCGTTGTCACACTGTATCGTGTCGTACTGTAGCTGGTGTAGCTCGATACGTCCATTGATCCCTAGCTTAGGACTAGTCAGTAGGTCCGCATCGAGAGACTCTACAGATACATTGTACTTCTCTAGTAGCGAGCGAAGCGGATGCTCTGATCCCATATGTAGTGCTATGTGTGCATTGGGTAGGACGCCTATTAAGTCGCTGTAAGCGGTCAGTCGGGGGGTGTCAAATTGATATTCTCCCGCCCACTTGGAGATGCCCGAGATAGAGGTCAAGAGGTGGTTCAGCCCTTCCTGCGTAGTCACACGGAGGTCTATATCGTTGCCCGCTAACTGTGCTAAGACTTGTGTCGTGTCACTAGCTAAGCGTAGGTCGATCTGTTCGTTATCTATTCGCTGAGAGCCGATGGCGAAGTGTAGACCAGATAGCTCACCATCGATCACATGGGTCTCTGCAAAGTCGCTGTAGAGATCTGCAGTCAGCTTCACACGTCCCTCCATAATGCTATCGCTCAGCCCCATAGTTTGCAGGTCTAGGTGGGCGACATCTAGATCTATCTTACCCCCGAAAGAGGGCTGCTTACCAGCTGTGATAAGCGTACCCGCAAGATTCCCAACGAGCTGTGCCGAGGGGTCGTTAGCCTGTAGAGAGACCGCGACGGAGTCTCCACGCAGAGAGCCATCGAGTGCAAGGTTGTGGAGCGTATAGTTCTTGTAGCTGACCTCATCGAGGTCTACAGAGACGAGTCCATGCTTGTTTTTGGTATTTAGGGACAAGCCTGCGCCATCTGCCTTGATTGTTCCCGAGATCACCCCGATGGAGTCTCGTGGCATAAACTGAGCGACATCCAGACCATCGAGCTGACCATCGAGCTTGTAGCGCTGCTGATTTAGTGCGTATAGCCCGTTGAGGGCTAGCGACCCCCTAGGAGTACCTAGATGCAGATCCGCTGTGATCTGATCTCCGTGTAGTGTGCCGTCTAGGTCTAGGTCCATCCTATCTGGTAGCGTTACAGAGCCAGATGTTTCGTCTATACCAGCTAAGGCTAGAAGTAGCTTAGCTGCAGGCTCTGTCTGTATATTACCTTGTAGGGAGGCTGTGCGTGCTCTTTCATCGAGTAGGTTAGTCGCTTTCCCACTAGCAGAGAGTGCGACGAAGCCCTCTTGTTGTAACTCCAGATTGTATATGTCTAAAGCACGCAGCGAGCCTCGTGAGCGCAAGTTTATCGACAGAGGTACATCGGCCAGTTGCCTGTGAGCTCCAGGGCTATAGAGCATACTGTCTAGGCTAATGCGCGTGTAGTAGTATAGGTCTTGTGGCGCTAAGGTTCCCTTGAGCTCAGCCGTGACGACCGCCTCTTCATCACCAGAGAAGAGGTCTAGGGGTAGGATCAGATCGCCAGCTAGCTTACTTGTGGGGGTAGCTAGCGAGAAGTTGCGCATATCGATCACTTTGTCCTCTAGCTTAAAGTATCCCCTAAACTGCTCCATCTGCGCTCCGCTCTGCTCTTGTAGACTCAGCTGGTTAATGTCCATCTGTACCAATCCCTGGCTATTGATGGCGAGTCCATCCATATCCACATGTGCATCACGATAAACCATATGACTGTAATCCACGTAGGGAAGCTGGACTATGGCTGTATCTCTCGCATAGGTTGCCTTGGCAAGGTCTAAGTCGATATGATCTATGAGTAAGTTAAAGTCAGGGAGCTCTACCATCACCCTGTCGATAGCACCCCGATCGATCAGAGCATCGGTGTGTACTCCAGAAGGGTAGAGGTGTATGTAGCTGGCAAAGCGCGTGAGATCCACACGATTGACATTGATGCTCATCGGAGGCCCAGGCTCGCTGCTCTCCGTCGTATCAGTCTGGGTGTAAGCAAAGAACCCGTCAGCTAGTGAGACCGCAGCGATATCTATATCCATCGAGCTCAAGTCTACCTGCACATGTCCCGCCTCCATATCCCCTAGGCGAGCATCGATACGGCTACGATTGAGACTATCTAGAGGCATCGCCACGACCGCATCTTGTAGCTTCAAGAGGGGAGCCTCTATACGCTTGTTAAAGAGTGGCATCAATGGCAGACTGGTGCGTAGCTCGTCGACCCATATAATCGTATCACTGCCCTCCGTAGCGAGTAGCTTGTCAACACTTACTCGTAGTGGGAAGCTAATGCGCATCTCCTCGACAGTGATCTTCCAGCCTGTCTGCTCCTCAAGGGTCTGTACGAGACGATCCACTGCCCAGCGCTGTACTTTAGGTAGATAGAGCGACCCCACCAATAGTAGAAGTACTGTCAGTGGGACGAGGAGCAGAATCCAAAAGAGTTTACGACGTCTTCGTGCGGAGTTCATGAGCTAAGTTTGGTGCCTAAATAAGTCGAAAGCGCCCTCGGTAGTGCTCTGAGCGAAGCATCCCTAGGACGAAATGGCTAGACACGCACAAAGGTACGAAAATAGGAGTTAGAGATTAGATATTAGAAGTTAGAGCTAATTCCTCTTTTGAGGAGCTGGACCAGATCTAGGTCGGCGTATTCCAATCAATTGAGACTATAAAACAGAATAGCCACGTGGAGAATTGACATTTTCTACGTGGCTATTTTTTATTCTCCACGTAGGGGAGAAATGATTCCTCCGAAGTTTCATTTGATTCCTCCGAAGTTTCATTTCGTCCCCACGTGGAGAATGTTTATTCCCTACGTGGGGATTTGAAAATATCCACGTTAAGAAATTGGCGGGGTTAGGGCTTTTGCTCCTTCTCTTTAGGAGCTGTGACCGCTTCGTAGGCTCCAACGGTATAGCCACCGAGCCGATTCTTGCGTCGAGGCAGACCCGTACGATCAAGGTCGCAGGTCGTAGGAGCTATAGGCGACAACTCTTGCAGACCAGCCGTCTCTACTGGATGAAAGTCAAAGTGAAAGTGATACGGGGCTTGTCTATTGTTACGATCCTTGTAGTCTTTGCCTAGCATCCAGTAGCTGTCTACAAAGGGTATGGAGGCTCGATGACAAGTCGGAAACAGCTCATCGATGAGCCGCTTAGCTACGATAGAGTCCTGCTCCAGCCGTAGGTAGCAATGCTGCAGATTTAGTTGTGACTGAGCCGAGGGGTGCCATGCTAGCTCGCCTGAACGGCGAAGCGTATCGCTCTGCAGTGCGATCGTCTGCCGTCCGTCTACAATGCTATTGATCATCTGGAGCTTACCCCCCTTACCTACATAGAGTACTGGAGTGCGTCTATGGTCAAATAGGTAATCACTCACCACCGTCAGATGCTCTGCCTGTACAGAAGCTTGCTCCATAGATAGGCAGGTGCCACGTACATTGCTTAGCTCACTGTTTCGCAAGGTATAGCTACCTCCAGCGAGGATTAAGCCATCTCCGCCCATATTGGTTATGGTGCTGGACTGGAGGAGTAGTCGCTCTGCTAGAGGATCGCCACCCTGGACGAAGGTCACGCCTCCTCGTCCATTGCGAATGGTCGTATAGCGTATCTCATTGTCCTGGCTCTCAGCGGTAAACTGTATGTAGTCCCACTGATTCGGTAGGAGACGATAGGAGACATCTGAGGTGAGGTTGTCTCGCCTGATACCCTCTATAAGGATAGGACTGGAGGCAGAACCCGCTAGTGTCAAGGCTCCCCTCACGATGATTCGGCCTCCTTGAGGTAGCAATAGATGCGCTCCCTCGGCAATCGTTAGCCGCACACCAGGCTCTACGGTGATGCTATCGGTGATCAAGTAAGGTCTGTCGCTACTCCAGAGGGTATCTTTCTCTATATGCAAGTTGGCGGGTAGGGTAGAGATGTTTTGCCTATAACCCTCGATGCGGGTGTAGTGTGTGACTCCATTACAGCGCCATAGGAGCGAGTCGGTCACTAGCGTCGGCAGATCCGAGTCCCCAGCCGTAAAGGTCGCCTCCACAAAGATGTAGATGCTATCACGAGGAGGCAGCGTGATGTCTCGTATCTGCGAGCCGCTACGTCCGTCTACGTTGATGCGGTATCCCTTGTTGCCACCACTCAAGAGTGCCACCTCGTCAAGAAGTAGTGGTTGGTCGTGCTGATTGTAGATCATCGCCACGTGGGTCGCTGAGGAGAGCGAACTATAGAGCGTGTCTAGTCGTATCGTGTCGACAGATAGATAGGGCTGGCTTCCCTCTGAGCGGTCATACTGCCAGGGCGACCGCACGCATGCTATCAGCAAGAGCGTAGCGCAGAGTGCGCATAGGGGTATGCGAGTCAGCCGTGACAGGGGACGGGTAGTTCTTCTTATTTCGTTCATCGGATGGTGGTAGTCATAGGTAGGAAATATGGAGTAAAGCGAGCTTAACGTCGCAGAGCCATCAGCAACAAGGCTCCTCCTCGCAAAAGTACTGAAAATAGCAATCAGCACAACCGCTCATACTTTGCAGTCAGCGGGTTACTCTTCACCTCCAGCGACTCAGTTCATTCTGACCCTCTTGCCTGGTTCTCTAGATTCTCCAGCTTAACTACGATCTCCTAGACAAAAACAAACGAGTGCAACCCAAACTATTGGATTGCACTCGCTAGGTGAATGGATGCACAGTACGCATCGTAGTGGTCCCACTTGGGCTTGAACCAAGGACTCCCTGATTATGAGTCAGGTGCTCTAACCGACTGAGCTATAGGACCCGAGATCCTGCCTCTGAGGCGTGTCTCTTTGTAGGCTCTGAGGAGCCTCGTTGCAGAGCTATTGGGCGATAATCTTAGTCGTAGGAAGTGCCGTTCGCTCTGTCGTGGTGCAAAGGTAATGCTTTTTTCTGATATAAGAGCCTTTCCACAGAAAAAAACTCACTGAGAGTGGGTATGGCGGGGACTATCTCAGGTGAAGCAAAATAGGTACCTTTGTCTCTACGAGATTTACATCAAGACACAAGTACTATGAATAAGAAGATTTCTAATCTACCCTCTGAGTGCACGACCATCATCGTCGGCAGTCAGATGAGTGCTGATGGATCACGCATCGTAGCGCGCTCAGAAGACTGGGACGCTATGTTTGCCAAGAACCTGACCATCTATCGTCCAGGTGAGCCTGGGTCGGTCGATCCTATGCGCTTTGACGCATTCGATAGCCCCTTCGCTTGCGATCTGCCTGGCGAAGCGCAGAGCTACTCGGCTCTGCCTCCCTATCATTTGAAAGGGCACTGGGGGAGTGCGGGCTTCAACGAGTCGGGTGTCGGCATGAGTGCTACGGAGTCGATCTTCAGCAGTGACGCTGCGCTGGCTGTCGATCCACTTGTGGAGGATGGTGTGGCTGAGAACTCAGTCTTCAACATCGTCCTTCCCTACATCCACACGGCTCGTGAGGGCGTGGAGCGTCTCGGCAAGCTTATCGAGGAGTATGGTGTCAGCGAGGGCTTTGGCATCGGCTTCGTCGATAGCGATGAGATATGGTATCTAGAGACCGCCTCGGGACATCGCTGGCTCGCTTGTCGTATTCCTGAGGCGCAATACTTCGTCACGGGCAATCAGAGCCGCTTCCGCCAGTATGATCCCAAGGACAAGGAGCACTTTATGGCATCTAGCGACCTTGTTGAGTTTGCCCAGGAGCATGGACTCTATGATCCGAAGGAGGGTGCTTTTGACTTTCACAAAGCTTATATCCGTGACGTGGAGCTAGACACTACGTACAACTATCCACGCGTCTGGGGTCTCCAGCAGATGTTTACCCCTCAGATGAAACAAGATGTGGCTGTCAACGACTTCCCTGTCTATGCTAAGGCTGAGAAGCCGATCACGATGGAGGCTATGCGTCACGCCTTCCGCTTTCACTACGATGGTACGGAGCATGATCCCTACCTCCACAGCAATCCGCACGAGGTGTATCGTCCTGTCTCTATCTTCCGTACTACGCAGACGCACATCTTGCAGGTGCAGCCTAAGCTCCCTGTAGCTGTCGGGCGAATCAACCACGTTTGCCTCGGTATGGCTGATCTAGGTCTCTTCGTGCCGCTCTTCCAGGGTGTGACCTCCTATCCAGAGCCTTATACAAAGGGTGGGGGAGAGTCTTCACAGGAGTCGGCCTATTGGACCTTCCGCAAGGTGCAGGTACTCGGTATGACCAACTATAACAAGTATGCTCCGCTTATCAAGGCTCGTTACCACGCCTTCGAGCTGGAGTGCGATGAGCGCATTGAGGAGATACAGCGTCGCTACTGTCATATGCTAGACAAGGGTATGACGTATGCTGCTCAGGATATGCTACAAGAAGCTTCGGACGCTATCTTGTGGCGTGCACTCGATGTGGCCGATGCGCTGATTGAGGAGCTCTTTACGCAGATGACACGCGATATACAGGCTGAGTACCTCTTTCACGGAGCTTAGCCGATAGAGTATATTTACATAGAAGAAAGAAGACCGCTCACCATTGGAGAGTGGTCTCCTTTTTTCTAACCTCCAATCCATTGTAACGCTCTTCTTTTTGTATCTTTGCACGAGAGTAAGTAGGAGAGGGTCTGTGGAGCTTCTCCTTCTGATTCTATAGATACATGTTGATTATAGAGTACATATTACAGTTGGTCGGGGGCATTATCATAGGTCTCTGCATCTCCGCACCTATGGGGCCTGCTGGTATCCTCTGCCTACGGCGCGCTCTCGAGCAGGGGCGGCGTGCAGGGGTCATCACAGGGATAGGAGCTACGCTAGGTGATTTGGTTTATGCGATTATGACCTACCTTTTTACAGGTATCTTGCTGGACTATATAGATCGCAATATGGTTCCCCTGCGTATTGTGGCTAGTCTGCTCTTCATCGGCTTTGCTACCTATCTATACTTTAGCACACCACGCCTAGAGGTGTCGCAGCGTGTGGTCGCAAAGATTAATCAGCGCAACCTCTCCCACCTAGCTAGTGGCTTCCTGCTGACTATCCCCAATCTGCTTATCGTCCCTGTCTATGTGGTTCTCTTTAGTCAGTTCAACTTCGTCTATCCGCTTGGCGAACCTCCCTACGGGATGTTTGCTCTAGGACTTATCTCCATTGCCCTAGGGGCTCTCATTTGGTGGCTCTTTATTACTTACATAGCGACTCGTCTCAGAGACTTAGTGAGTCAGCGCAATCTGCGCATCTTCAACCGCATCTTTGCTCTTGTCTTTGCTGTGATAGCGGTCGTCTCGCTGTTTTACACATTTGTGGCTTTGTAAAGGCACACCACAAGACTTATAATATATTATGACAAAAGCAATCTCACGCCCCACACGGGGCTTCTGGTGTGGGCTACTGCTGATGGCAGCTTTCGCAGGTGTGGCTGTCTTACTAGCGCAGCTACCCCTCTTTAAGGAGACGCTCCGCATCTCTCCGCTTATCATAAGCGTCCTAATAGGCATGATCTATGCCAATACGCTACGGCACAAGCTTAACCCAGCTTGGGTGCCTGGGTTAGCCTTCTCATCGAAGCGTATCCTGCGCTTGGCGATTGTCTTCTATGCTTTTCGCCTTACGCTGACAGATATCTATGCAGCTGGGCTCACTGCCTTCGTTTATGACCTCATCATCGTCTCTTCGGTGATTCTCCTCGGGGTACTCATTGGTCGCTGGCTCAAGATGGATCGCAACACTGCCATCCTCACTGCTTCGGGTAGTGCTATTTGCGGAGCTGCTGCAGTGCTAGGCACGGAGCCTGTGCTGGGCGCTAGCTCGGAGAAGACGGTCATAGCCGTTGCTACGGTGGTGCTTTTTGGTACGCTCAGTATGTTTGTCTATCCACTCGTCTATGCTACTGGGTGGCTGGGACTGACGGAGCATCAGATGGCTATCTACACTGGGGGTACGCTCCACGAGGTGGCTCACGTGGCGGGTGCTGGTGGCGCTATGGGCGATGCTATCGCCTCGACAGCGACCATTACGAAGATGATCCGTGTGATTCTCTTGGCTCCTTACCTCCTGATCCTCACCTCCGTCCTGCATCGTGGTGGGCGTGGAGGAGCTACAGCGCAGCGCAAGGTGTCGATCCCTTGGTTTGCCATTTGGTTCCTCATTATGATCTGTGTCAATACGCTGATCGTTTACCTTGTCGATCAGCAGGGTATGAGTGATCTCTACAGTCAGATCTGTGGTGGAATTCGCTGGGTAGACGACTTCGGACTCTGTATGGCTATGGCGGCACTCGGTAGCGATGCTTCGTTTGCTCGCTTCCGACAAGCTGGAGGCAAGCCCTTTCTCCTAGCGGGTGCGCTCTACCTATGGCTCACCATCGGGGGCTACTGCCTGATCCGCTTGATAGGGTAGGCTAATAGCTATGCTGAGTGCTGGGAAAGAGCTAAGGCGGTAGATTATAGTCAAACGCTACTTGACGATAGCCACGTGGGGAAAGTCAAATCTCCGTGTGGCTATTCTTTATTCTCTACATATAGGTGGGAGCGTATCGGGGACACGAGAGAGCCTATCTATAAGGTGTCTACGCTGTGCATCACTCCAATATCTCAAAATGAGACTGTTGCATAAAGGCGAATCGCTGTGTTGCTTTCGGGATTCGGCTTCGGTCACATACGGAGGTATGCTCCCTTCAGACCTCACCCTCAGCGCATTGCGCTTCATCCTTTCTGCAAAGTCTGGACAATCATGCAAGCAAGATTGTGAGACTGTTGACTTTTGCAACAGTCTCTTTTTGCCTTCAGACGAATAGCTTCGCTGTCAAAGAATAGGGGCAATCGGCCGATGAGCCGACTGCCCCTAAGCATTTCTAGTTAGACTGTGGACTTAGATCGCATCTGGACCAGAGACGTACTCGAAGTTGCCACCGCCGAGACCCTTGTAGGTGAAGGTCACGGTGCTATTGGTATAGTTTTGCCGTAAGCCTGTGGTGATGACATACATCTGGTCGATGCCGTTGGTCTGTGCAGGCTTGTCCGCATAACGTGCCTTGAGGATGAGTTGGAGACCCTCCTTGATGCGCTCTAGACGTAGCTTGAATAGCTCCTCGGTAGACTTGCCCTCCTCATCGGGACGAGCGCCGAGGCTCTTGCCACCGTCGAGGTTGAAGTTCTTGTAGTAAGCACTACCGCAGAACCACCACTCCTCATTGTCGGGGTATTTCTCGCTGATGTAGTCGGGCTTATTGGCCTTGACCCAAGCGTGCAGTATCATAAAGTCGTCGGCCGTCAGCGTGAAGCGAACCGTCGGGTCGAAGATCCACTGCTTGCCGATGTTGACAAACTGGCTTGCGGTCTGAGCTACACGCCACTGATTGCCCTCGAGCTTGAAGCTCTGGTACTCAGGCGTGGTGACCTTGTTGTCAAACCATTCGTAGACCACGATAAGCTGGTTACCTGGCTGAGCGTACGGCATGCTCTGCTGCAGTAGCTGCGGAATGTACCGCTCGGGGAGCATCGAGCTGCTGAAGTTGCCGTACTTACTGCCCATAGCTGCGTACTCAGCGGGTGAGATGACCTTATAGATACGATTATCGGCGAGACGCTCTCCGATGAAGAGCATGTTGCGCTGCCCATCAGCGAGAGCAACTTTCGCTAGGTAGCTGGTGCCCTTCTCAGCGTAGGTCGTTGCGAGGTACTTGCCGAGCTTAGCGATCTCATCTTGAGAGAGCTTGTTAGGATCTGTTGCCGTGAGCCCAGCTTTGGTCGCATCGTCGGCGGAGACCTTGACAGAGATGAGCTTGTCTAGAGCAGCGTCCTCTGCGGGGTGCTGCTGCATAGCGTAAGATACGGTCACGGCAGAGCCTTTGCCCCACTCGGGGTACATCTTAGCCATAAGGGCTGGGACATACTTCTCCGGAGAGACCCACGCAGTGAGCGTGCGGTTTGTCTTGACATAGTTCGCCTCGTGCTTGACCTCTTTCATAAACTCCTCCTTGTTTTCGACACTTCGTTTTCCAATATTGCACTTGGAATTCTGTTTATCTCGCAACTTTCTACGCCGTCCACTCCATGCTCTCGCTCTGGAGCTGCGCCATGTGGCGGAACAGGCCGCTCTTTTTCAGCAGCTCCGCGGGAGAACCCATCTCAACCACGCGGCCGCCGGAGAGCAGGACGATCTGATCGGCGTTCATGACGGTACGCATGCGGTGCGCGATGACGAGCACCGTCTTATCCTTGATAAGCCCGGACAGCGCCGCCTGCACCGCCGTCTCGTTTTCCACGTCCAGCGAGGCCGTGGCCTCGTCCAGCAAAATCACCGGCGCGTCCTTCAAGATGGCGCGGGCAATGGAGATGCGCTGCCGCTCACCGCCGGAGAGCCGGGAGCCGTTTTCCCCGATCAGGGTATGGTAGCCCTCCGGCAGCCTGGATACAAAGGCGTCGCACTGCGCCGCCTTCGCCGCCGCCAGCACCTCCTCGTCGGTGGCGTCCCGCTTGCCGAGGCGGATGTTTTCCATCACGGTATCGGCAAACAGCACCACATCCTGAAATACGATGGCGTAGTTTTTCAGCAGTGCCTCGCCGTCCACCGTGGACACGTCCACGCCGCCCAGCCGCACCGTTCCCTCTGCAGTGTCCCAGAAGCGGGCCGCCAGCTTGGCTGCCGTGGATTTGCCGCCGCCGGAGGGGCCCACCAGTGCCGTCACCTGCCCCTGCTTTGCCGTAAAGGAAACGCCCCGAAGCACATCCTCTTTTTCCCGGTAGGCAAAGGTCACGTGCTCAAAGCGGATGTCGTAGCCGTCGGGATCATATTCGGTCAGCCCGGTCATGCGCTTTTCGTTCTCGATCTCCTGCATACGCTCGATGCGCACCTCGCAGGCGAAAACCGCAGCCATGTTGGCAAACATGGAGCCGATGGGGTCATATACCCGGGTGGCGGCGATAAGGAACATCAGGAACGGGATCAGCGACAGGTCGCCGCGGCTCATGAGTGTCACCCCCGTGAGGACGGTGGTGGCGATGCCCAGCTTTAGGAAGGACTGTGCCGCCGTGACTACGGAGCCTGTGAACAGCTCGCCCCGGATGGTGTCCTGCTCCGCCTCGTCCAGCCTGCGGTTCAGGTCGGCGATATACCGCGCCTTCTGGTTGCACGCCTTGATCTCCGGCGCGCACTCCAGCACCTCCTGCATGGCGTCGGTGGCTGCGCGGCGGGTGACGAGCCCCTTTTTTATATGCCGCTTTTCCATGCGCCGGGAGAGATAGACCATCAGCAGCGACGCAGGCACCACCCACAAAAGAGCCAGCGCCATCCGCCAGTCGTAAAGCAGCATGCCTGCGGAAATCAGCGCCGTGGAGATGAGCGCGCCGTGCATGGCGGGGTAAAAGTGGGAGAAGGCCTTTTCCAGCGTCTCCGTATCCCCCATGATGGTGGTGGTCAGGTCGGTCAGGTCACGGTTTCCAAAGAAGGACAGCGGAAGCTGGCGCAGCACCTCCGCCAGCCGGATGCGTCGGTTGGCACTCTCCCGGTAGGTGGCTTCGTATAGGGCTTTGTACTGGATCAGGAAGGTCACAAAGAGCGCGGCGAGGGCAAGAATGCCCGCGACCAGAAAGCGCGTAAGCCCCGCCCCTGGGTCGGTGCCGTTTGTCAGCGCCTCTACGATGCCGGAGAGTGCCGTGGCCAGCACGCCCACCGGCAGCATTTTGCTGATGTTGACCAGTACGGACCAGAACACGGCGGACACATAGTCCCTTGCGCCCTTCTCCGTCATGGCGTATTTTTTTCGGATGCGTTCGATCATGCGGCACCTCCTACCTTCCACTGTGCGGCCTTTTGGTATTCCTCCCACATGGCGGCGTATACGCCGCCCTTTTCAAGAAGCTCGTCGTGCTTTCCTTCCTCGGCGATCTCGCCGTCCCGGATGACAAGGATACGATCCATGTTCCGCACCGTGGACAGGCGGTGGGCGATCATTAACACAGTTTTGCCCTTCATCAGCGCCTCGAAGGCCTTTTGTATCTTCGCCTCGTTCTCGGGGTCTGCAAAGGAGCTTGCCTCATCCAGCACCACGATGGGCGCGTCCTTTAAGATCGCCCGGGCCAGCGCGATGCGCTGCATCTCGCCGCCGGAGAGGTACACGCCCTTGGCGCCGATCACGGCGTCCAGCCCGTCCGGCGTCTTTTCCAGAATATCGCTGCACTGGGCAAGCTGCGCCGCGTGTAATATCTCTGCCTCGGTTGCGTCCGGCCGGGCGGCGCGGATGTTGTCGCGGATGCTCTTTTTGAAGAGCCTCACCTCCTGAAAGACGAAGGATATCTGCTCCATCAGCTCCGCGGTGGGGATGCTGCGCACATCCCGTCCGCCCATGAGCACCGCCCCTGCCTGCGCATCGAAAAAGCGCGGGATCAGCCGGGCGATGGTGGTCTTGCCGCCGCCGGAGGGGCCCACCAGCGCCCACGCCTCCCCCTGCGGCAGATGGAAGCTCACATTCGTCAGCGCGGGCCTGTCCGCGCCGTCATAGGAAAAGGTGACGTTTTCAAAGGAAATGCTGCTGTCCGCGGGCTTGCTTCCGCTGTCCGCCGCAGGCTCGGGAAGGGGCGACTCCCGGAGTATCACCTCCAGCTTGTTCACTGCCTCGGCGGCCTCCATCTGTGCGTTGACCGCGTACATCAGCCGCTCCATCATAAAGGCAAGCTGGGGCGCGAAGAAGATGTAAAACACCAGATCGGCCAGCACTGCCCAGCCGTCTGCCGCGCCGCCGATGAGAACCATTCCCAAGGGCATGAGAAGCAGGAACATGGCGTTCAGCACCACCGTAAGCAGGGTGTAGGGCATACGGCACATCATGGCGTAGCCGCTGGCAAGGTCGCGGTAGCTGAGGATGGCGGCATGAAAGCTCTTGAAGGAGTAAACCGTCTGCTGGAATACCTTCACCACCGGGATGCCCCGGACATACTCTGTGGCCTCGGCGGAAATGCGCTCTCCTGCCCGCTGGTATTCCTCAAAGAACTTCATGCCTCTCCCGGTCATCATGCTCATCAGGCAGACAAGCCCGATAATCATGGGGATCAGGCAGGCAAGCCCCATGCGCCAGTCAAAGACGAAGAGCAGTCCCACCGCCAGTAACGGCGTTACGATCCCGCCCACCGCGTCGGGGATGGTGTGGGCAAGTAGCGTTTCTGTCAGTGCCGCGTTGTCGTCGATCTGCTTGCGCAGCCGTCCCGTGAGGTTGGCGTTAAAGTACCCCAGCGGCAGGTCAATGAGATGGGCGGCCGCCGCCTTTCGCATATTTGTCGCCACCCGGAAGGCCGCAAGGTGCGTACACATGAGCCCGGCGAAATAGATCGCCGCGCTCAGAAGTGCCGCCGCCAGCGCATACCAGCCGTAGCGGGCAAGCCCTGCCGAAACGCCGCCTCCCGGCGTCAAAATGCCCCGGGCTGCGTACCAGACAAAGACGAACGGGAAAATACCGACCGCCGCCGAAACGCCGGACAGCCCGCAGCCCAATACGGACAGCCACTTATGCCCTCCGGCGTATTCCAGCAGCCTGCCCAGCACCGGCGGCTGCTTTTCTTTTTTCTGTTTGCTCATATTCCGTGTTCCTTTCTTAAAATATATAGGTTTGTTGGAGGATGCGCCGCGCCAGTTAGAGATGACTAACCGACAGTTATTTTTTAAGGCTCATTCGAGCCTTAAAAGTCCGCTCCAGCCGGAGTGGAAAAAGATAGCCAGTTCATCGACATATTTCATGGCTTCCTCTCTCGGCATATCGTGGACGATGGTTTCACACACCGCCGTAAAGTAAGCTCTTGTGATCATGTGATGAAGCTGACGGGTCATGCTCCCGGAGAGCATGCCGTTTTTTCTGAGGAGGGCGTAGTATTCTTCGGATCGATCGACCTCCAGCTCTACCAGCACCTCGATGAAATCCGCATAGCCCGTTCCCTCCGCTCGGCAGAGGATTAGCTTGAATTCGTCGAAATGGTCGTACATGAACGCGACAAGCTCGTGCAGGTGCTGGGTGGAAAGCTCCAGACTGTCTTTTGCTCTTCCCTCTGGGATAAGGTCAAAATAATCATCCTGTGCCGCCTTGAAGCGGGTGAGCAGCTCGCTTGCGGTCTCGCCCACAAGGTCTTCAAACAGAGCGGTCTTATCCGGGTAGTAGCCGTAGAATGCACCCTTCGTGAAGCCTGCCTCCGCGACAATTTGGTTCAGAGATGCGTCCTTGAAGCCCTTCTCCAGGAATTCTTTTTTCCCAACTTCGAGGATCTTCATTTGGGTTTCCGTTCGTTCCATGTTCTACGCCTCCTGATATACCGGTAGTATATACTTCTGGTATATTATAACCGAGCATATTGAGTTTGTCAATGAGGCTTGTGATTTTTCTGTTTGCCCAGTTCAACACAGAGCCTCTCTGTTCACATGTCTTGGATGCTTGAGCATATTCTTTTTCGATACTCGCCATAGCGCAAGGCAGGAACACCGCAAGAGGTGTCCCTGCCTTTTCGGATAGACTGTTTGGCAAACGCAACCCGCGCAATCTGCCGCTAAAGTTACCGTCAATGGCAGGCATCATTTTTCATTCCACCAATGCCTTGCCCAGAGCGCGGCAGGCCTCGAGCGCCGCATCGTCGGGCGCGTCGCAGCAGGTGACGCTCTCGCACACAAGGTTCAGTCCCGCGTCGCCGCAGTCCTTCTCCCAGCTGCGCATCCACTCGCCGTCGCCCCAGCCGTAGGAGCCGAACAGCGCCGCACGCTTGCCGCCGAGGCTGCGCTTGCACGCGTCGAACATCGGCTGGAATTCCATTTCCTCCAGCACCTCGCTGCCCATGGCAGGGCAGCCGAAGGCGATGGCGTCGTAGGCGTTCAGATCGCCGGGCTGTACCTTGTCGGGCGTGAGCAGCACAGCCTCTGCGCCCGCGGCGGTCATGCCCTCGGCAACGGCACGCGCCATTGCCTCCGTATTGCCCGTACCGCTCCAGTAAATAACAGCAGTTTTCATGTTTGTAAACTCCTTTCTTTTGATGATTTTATATCATCAAACCGCGACGGCAAGCTGCTCGAGCCTCGAGCCGCTTTGCCAGAGTGCGCAGTATATCTCCGTACATTTTTTGTATTTTGCGAACAGCGCGCGTGCTTTTTCCTCGTCGCCGTAGACCTTCCAGAGCCCCGCGCACTTAAAATCGTTTGCGCGGTGGGCGATGAAGCCCTTCACGTCCTCTGGCGGGTAGCTGAGGAACAGCCCCACCTTGTGCGGAAACTCTCCGCTCTCGCGGAAGCGGCAGGCAAGCCGCGCCACACAGCGCGCGCAGCTCTCGTCCTCGTAGCCCGCCTGCCGCAGCAGCTCGGACACCCGCGCGTCCCGCAGGTCTCGCCGCAGCTCGGCGGGGCGGTAGAGGTAGAGGAGCGCCCGCCCCGCTAAAAAGCGGATCGG
>ENA-OPBO01000694-OPBO01000694.1-human-gut-metagenome-genome-assembly--contig:-NODE-694-length-27462-cov-5.682891_pt1 | contig 27462 bp, 21 predicted proteins | sample MGYA00241071_ERZ501458 | MGnify/ENA primary metagenome ERZ501458 (study PRJEB25962, sample SAMEA2042509) | human gut metagenome | biome: human gut; feature: human-associated habitat; material: faeces... | reverse complement strand
GCGTGGTCAATCCTGCTCTGGTGCGCCCGAAACCGGAAGGCGGTTATGAAATGGTAGCAGGACACCGGAGAAAATTCGCCAGTGAACTTGCCGGGAAAGCAGTCATGCCCTGTATCGTGCGAAATCTGACAGATGATGAGGCTACGATTATCATGGTTGACTCTAACCTGCAAGTCATGGATAAAGGCGGGATTTACTGTGGAATCAATGCAATCTCCCACAATCTGATCCTGGTAAATCGTGGGCTGCTGCTCAATCCGTCCGCTTTTATCTTAGGCGTACCCGGAAGTGGAAAGTCTATGCTGACGAAGATGTTCATTCTGCTGATTATCCTCTCCACTTCAAAAGATCAGGTGCTTGTGTACGATCCGGAAGGGGAGTATGAACCTCTGGTACAGGCACTGGGAGGCGTGAGCCTTCCGATCTGTGCCGGTACTCTCATTTATTTAATTTGTGTCCTCCGATATACAATAAATAGAATCGGAAAGATTAGGCAGAACAAAATCAGGTACAAAGGAATAATGACAGATACGCTACCAAGTATATTTCCGCCAATATGATATAGACTGAAATCCTCCAGATTTTTATTGATGGACAATAACTGATCTGGGAACAAAGTCATAACACGCGCAAATGGCTCAAGCCGTCCCACAAAAGGCGGGATACAAGTGATTATAAACGGAATCGTAATTGCAAATACCGTAGAATGCGTTTTAGCGGAAGACCCGCAGGTGCTGGTGTTGACTACTTGTTCTTCGGAGTTTACCGACGCAAGAACTGTGATCCTGGCTTTCATGGAACCGAGTACAGTAAGGGAAGATGTGAGGAATATAAAATGAAGAAGAAACGATTCGGAGTCATCGGAATCGCACTGGCTATACTGTTTCTATTGGGAGCAGCCCCGTCGGTTTTAGCTGCCGGCCTGCCATCTGTTGCCATACCGGTCAAGGTGGAGGTGGAAGGAGCGGCGCCATCGGTTCCGGAGGAATTTGTGGTTCAAATGGAGGCGGAGGATCCTTCCTATCCAATGCCGGAGGGAAGTGTGGATGGAATCTTTGAAATGGTAATTTCGGGAAATTCTTTTATGTCTTTTCCCTCCATGTCCTACACGGAGCCGGGCATTTATACTTATACCATCGAGCAGATAGCGGGTTTGAATCCATTATGCGCCTATGACCCATCGGTTTATCATCTGAAAGTATCGGTGACAAATGCGCAGGACGGTTCAGGACTGACGGCGATGGTTGCGCTCCGTTCGGAGGATGCGGACGAAAAACTGGCGGAGGCAATGTTTACAAACCGATACGGCACATCGCCCGTTCCACGCGATTCCAACCCGCCCAAGACTGGTGATGAATCCAATATATTGCTGTATGGGTATTTGGCGCTTGTAAGTATCGCCGGCCTTGTGGTGAGCGTCGTCATACAGAAAAGGGGAAAACGGCGCTCAAGCTGATATTGGGCGCGTTGGCGCAGGAAGGTATACGGCGTGATACTTGCGCTGTTTGCCCGAAAACTGGATTATGCTATGGAACAGCGCCTTGTGATGCTTATTACAGGGCGCTGTTTTGTATGGGCGGCGATGCGTATGCATACCTCAATACAAGGAAAAGAGAAGACGTGAGACATAGGGTTATGGGAGAGTTACTATGGAGTTCAAAGACGTTCTAAACCGATATATGGAGCGGACCGGATGCTCCGCCAGGGATCTGGCGGAACGCTCCGGCCTGTCCACAGCTACAATTAGCCGATATCGCTCTGGAGACCGTGTGCCGGAAGCAGATTCCAGGCAATTGGAGAATTTAGCCAAGGGGATTGCGGCGATAGCAGCCGAAAAGAAAATTCGGGAGATGGAAGAGGAAGCGGTTCGGCAGGCGCTCTCCGAGCAGGCACAGGGGCCTGGTATCGAGATAGAAAAACTCAGATTGAATTTTGATACCCTGCTGAAGACATTGTCCGTCAGCGTATCCGATCTTGCGCGTTTTTTGAGCTACGATCCTTCGTACCTGTCCCGTATCCGAAAGGGGCAGCGCAAGCTGTCCGATCCTCAAAAATTTACGGCGGATGCCTTTTTAAAGCTTGATGCAAAAACAGAAGGTACAAGGTGGTCAATCCTGTCATCCCTGCCGCTCTACACGGCCGACGATGAGCTTGTCTTTCAGGTTTTGAGGGACAATCGTGTTTCGGAGAAAAACCAGATCAGGATCATGGAACATATTGCTTTTCAAAGGGAATTGACGGAAGAAATTCTATCCCACGACTCCATCTTTGAAGCGTATCCCAACTTTTCAAAAGATGAGTTTGCCCAATACCCCATGACGCTATCCTTGGCTGGCGCTTTTTATGAAGAGGATATCGTCTACACCTATGAGCAATATCGGGAACATCTGGAGATGATGAAGCGCTTTTCTCAGATGCAGAAAAACTACCATATTGAGGAAAACAAATCTCCTGCGTTCCGCCATATCCAAATTCTTATCCATGAGGGAAGCTGGGCGATCGTGTCCAAGGAAAAAACGCCGGCGATTCATTTTGTTATCCGGCACCCCAAAATGCGAGAAGCCATGGAAAACATCACAATGCCCATTGTGGAAGGGGAAGAGTATATTAGCTGGATACAAGTAAGGAATGCCTGGTTTTGCGATGTGCCTTTTTTACTCCATCGCTTCCCTGTACTCTGGATATGTTTCTTGGATTTTCCGCGCCAGATCCCAAATCTCCTCGTCGCCGGAAAGCACATAGGATGTTCCGCCGGCGCCATGGAACCGGTTTTCATCAAACCAGAAGAGGCAGGTATCCCCATCCGCTGTCTCAAACTCCAGGATCCGGCTGTCTGTAGAGCCGCTGAAAGCTTTGGATACAATGGTCGTTTCCCGTAATGCCTGCAGGATTTCGGAGATGATTTCTTCATCCGTCGTTTCGTAGCGTCCCAGGATGTTATCGTTGTGACGATAGGTAAGCGCGACCGGCAGCTCTTCCAGCGACTGATCCAGAAATTCCTGCTGGCTTTCGGTACAATAGGCCCGAAGCGATGTGTCTTTTGGGGAACACCCCGCCAGTACGCACAATAATACCAGCAAAACAGCAATTTTAATCCTCTTCATCCGAACCCCTTTCTGGCTGTCATGGCCTGCGCTGTTTTTCTATGTAGAGCTGGTACAATCCCATGCGTGATTTTACACCCGCTTTCTCATAGATTGCTGCGATATGCCGCTGACAGGTTCGCCGGGATAGATACAGTCCATCTGCGATCTCCTGAATACTTTCCTCTGAATTGACCAGCTTGTCAAATACTTCGGTTTCCTTGGGCGTAAGGATAAACAGCTCCGACAAAAGACGGAACGCTTCCTGAGGGTCCAGGTCTGCCGGGATATCCTTGGGGGCGCCGGATGAAACCGGCATCCAGGCAGTATAAAGATAGATGACTACGCTGACGGCCACAAACAGGACCAGTGCCAGAATGATGGACGCCATGCCATTGCTGTCAGAAACAAGCAGCGCTACAGAGGCGTTGGCAAGCAAAGCGGCGCTCACGTTATTCATGGCGCGCCCCATACCGGCCCACAGCGCTGGCGTGGGCATATGGCGGGCAAAATCCAGAAAGCTGGTGGTGAAGAATACCACAAAAAATCCAGCCGAAAGATAAAATACGATCAGGCCGATCAAAAACGGGCCGCCCAGCTTGAGTACTACCACACAGATGACGGACATCAGCATGACGCAGTACATCATCATGGTCATAAATTTCCGCTTTCGGATATCAAAAAGAAAGCCGGCAGAAAGGCCGCTTACCGCCAGCAAAAGCCGCGGCCATTGCCCGATGTCAGTGCCTGCTGCATGATGCATGGTGACCGCGTTGTCCAGCGTGCTGAAGATACATGCCATCAGGATTACAAGCAGTGCAAGGAATCCGCCGGCGGCGATCTTCTTTCGGGTTCCCTTCCCATCCTCCTCTATGGCCTCTATGGCGGGGGACTGGGGTTCTTCCGCTTCTGCATTTTCCTGGCGGCAAAGCCTTTCTGCCTTCAGTAACAGCGCTAACGCTACAAGGGCAAAGAGTGAAAGTATCAAGGCTTCCGCAGTTTCTAGATCCACAAGATTGTTATTTAGAAACTGCAGGAAGATCCCAAGGGCATAGGAGATACCAACCATACGCGCCAGATGCGTGCGATCCTTCGCCAGTTTGAAAAACAGGTAGTGGGCCGCGCTTCCCAATATCCCCAGAAACAGGAACAATGCCATTCCGGAGAGCAGAGTGGACGAATAAGAAACATGTTTTTGAACCAAAAAATTGCATACTGCCGCTGCTAGTGCAAGGATAAAAAGTCCAACGATTTGTACCCGCCTTTTCAAAAAGCGATGAAACAGCGGATAGAGCAAAAAACCGACAGCGCTTATTCCTAACGCGTAGTTTTGCGCAATCACCGTTTTTTCTTCCCCTGCCGTAAGCGAGATCATATTCACATATAGGTACTCGGTGCCAAGAAATAGAAAAGTAAAAATACCAAGCAGCAGAATCGCATAAATGGATTTTGGATTTGTGAAGCTTTTCTTTATTATTACCATACGTCCCATTCCACCCCCCCCTTTCTCCGCAATGGTACAGTTATAAACTATTATACTATAAACGGCATGGATTTTCAACGATTTCGGTCGGTTAGAGACTTTTTTCGCTGACGTTTTTGCGGAATATACAATCCTTCCTGTTTGACCTAAACCAGGGATTCTCCTGGATAAAACCGTATATTTTTGGAGCTGCGTTCCGCATCCGGGAACTACCGGTTTTTTGCGCCCGCACATGCCGTTTTACCGCGGCCACACGGTGTAGCTGCGGTAAACAAGGAAATATCCTGAATGAGAGAAGCTGTCTAGTAGGTGATATTGTGGACGTAAAAATAAATCAGCAGGGCACCCAGCCCAGCGCCGCTTATCAGGCTTGCCCACGTCCAGAATAAAGACAGCAGAAGCCCCAGGAAAATAAACACGCAGAACACCACGACAAAAGCGTCTCTCTGGAAGAGCATGATGAATTTGATACAGGCGATCACAACCCCTGCCATCATAACGAGAGCCCCAAGAAGAGCCAGAACAAAAACGTACACCCCCGCCATCTGGAGAATTGAGATCAAGATATTAAAGCCAAGACCTATCCCCGCGATCAGGCTGCCTACTTTGATGAGGCTGTCACGGGTAGCGCTGAACGCGCCAAAGAAAGTAGTACGATGTGGAAACTGCCAAGCTAATAATGGCGGTGAGGGCAGTGAGGAACCCACCGATGGCGCCAATGAGATGGTACGGCCTGAACCTTGCATACATACGATATATCCCCTTTATATCCCCTTTCTGATCCTGCGTTCCGAAAAGGCCAGCTGAAGCTTTTTGGACATTCTGTGTCCTGGCCGGCCTTCCATCATGTGAACTTTTCGTTTTTTATCTTTTATCATAGCAGGAAGCTGGTGTTTTTAACAGGCCGCTTTAGCACCAAACTAAAAAAACACTGTGGCGCACCTGCGCCATTTTGAGAAACGAAGCTTTGAGCGGAAAATTGAGGCCATCCACCCTGTACAGAGTGTAATACCTCTTAAGTTTACAGGACGTAGCAGGCCGCCTGTCATGATCGGCAATCCCTTTTGCACAATCAAGGTGTTTTGGAATTTTCACACAAAAAATAGATTGGCGCAGGTGCGCCATGCGTTTTTTGATAAATTGGCGCGAAAGCAGCCTGCACAGATCCTTAAAAAACGATACAGTAAAACCATAAAAGGACAAAAAAAGAGTTTGGATCGCCTTTGGCGTTACAGGCCGAGCAGCAAAGCGATTCATGAGACCAGGACAGAAGAAAGGAGGCACGAATGAAAAAAAGAGGGGCAGCGGCACTTCTGGCAGCCATCTGTTTGCTGGCGGGGTGTGCAGCATCAGATCCTGCGCTTCCGGCAGAGACTCCGACCCCGACAGAGACTTCGTCCCCGGCATACCAAGGGGACTCCCTTTTTGCTTACTGCACCGAAAAGCAGCGGGAGCTTTTGGAGCTGCCCCATGAGGAACTGCCGGTGGAACTGATCTTTCACCATTGGACAGAGACGGCGGCGGACTACGAGACAAGGGACGAAACGGTGATCGCCGGGGTCTTGCAGGCACTGCGGGATGTGTCGGCGGAATCCGAGTCACCCATCGTCTCTACAGATACCCGGGGGCTTACATTTGTGACGGCGCAAGGGGATACCTACAGTTTCTGGTTTGATAAACGCCGGTTCGAAGGGGTGGATGGCAGGTGCTATGTCCTTTCCGAAGATGAAAAGCTTTGGGAACTGGTGTGGGGGATTCGGGCGACAGACCCAGACTATCAGGATCTAATGAGATAAGCGGTATTTCCCCATGATTTCCGCGAAAAATGCGGATTGGCGCAGGTGCGCCACATAATTTTTGGGAAATTGGCGCTAAAGCGACCTGCACAAATCCCGAAAAAGGCGCTACAGTAAGTCTTGTTTGACAAGGAGGAGAAACCAAATGCAAGCAAAAAGGAAACTGACGGCGCTGCTGCTTTCCCTGTGTATGCTGCTGGGGATGCTGCCAATGACCGCTTTTGCGGCGGGTGTACCGGCTGCGCCAACAAATCTGAAGCTGGAACTGACAGAAACCGGCTTAAAAGCCAGCTGGGATAAGCCGGAAACCACCGGCGGGCTGGATATCTTTGAGTATGAAGTGACCCTTTACGGACACTTTGACGGCACTGCCGGAGAAAAGACAAAGGTAGAGACAAAGACGGTTCAGCGGGAGACCACCTGCACCTTTACAAACACAGGAAATGCAGAAGGCGTTATCAATCCTAACTACGAGGTAGAGGTAAAAGCGAGAGAGGGCGTCTCCGGCACCGGCGATCCGGACAATCTGGGGAACTACCATGTGACGGAATGGACCGATTGGAGCAACGCGAGTACAGTGTCGTTAGATTGGCCGGATGAAAAGCAGATCGTGAATGCCGTCAATCTGGTGAACGTCAGCATAAGTATGGAAATGGGGCTGACGCCTGCATTCACAGCGGAGGTAGACAGTAGCGATCAAGACAAATATGAGGTTTATCTTGAGCAATGGAGCGGCAGCGACGGCAAGAGTATCACCAGCGAGGAGTCTTTCAACAGCAAGATACCGGAAGATGAGAGAATCACGACTTTTGAAGAGGGCGTGACCTATCGCTATTCCGTATGGGTGAAGGCGAAGGAGGGATACGCCATCTCTGAGGAGGCATCCGTCTATCTGAACGGCCGTCCTGCCAATAAAGGTTATACCCTGACGAATCACGATGAGCCAAAGAGACCGGACGGCAGCTTTTTAAGCGGCACCTTCAATAGCCTTTTTGTGATGGAGTGTGTCTTTGACCAGCTTAAGGTCAATGGCATAGAAGTGACTTCGGCAAACAAGGACGATATTCTGGGCGATGCCGACGGTTTGGGCGCTACGGTGTCCTATGACCCGGATACCAACACCCTGACGTTGAATAACGCAACGCTGACGGTGAGCGAAGACTTTGCCGCCATACATGCGCTTATTCCGAACCTTACCATTGTGCTGAAAGGCGAAAACCAGATCAACGGCAGCGGCAGCACCGAAAACGGGATTTATTCCAACGGGAACCTGACCATTACGGGAGATGGCATCCTGAAGACGGAGGGCACCGGTTTCGGCCTTTACGGCAACACTACCATTACGATTACCGGCGGCGCAGACGTGAATATTCTCGTTACATTTTCCAGCGCCAACGCGCCTCAGCCGTATTCGGCGGTACGTGCCCTCCGCGGGCTGACGGTGGACGGAGCCGACTTAACCGCATGGAACAAAGGAGAGAATGGCGAGGTCTTTGGCGCTCCCGGTATCAGCGCCTCTCTTACGGCGAAGAACGGCGCGGATGTGAGAATCGTTTCCACGAACTATGACGCGATTCCGCACTCGCTGGCTGCCAGCGGAGAGGGTACCAAGGTATTGGCTTTTTCTGAAAGCAGTGACCATTACGGAATCGGAGCGGACGGGGTCGAGGGCACCATCACCATCTCGGACGGGGCGACCGTAACTGCTCGCGGAGGAAAGGGCGCCATGAAGAGTAAGCCTGACCTCACAGGCTATACAAACCCTTATATCAAGGCAGGAGCCTACAGTGATTCAGCCACGGAAGTGACCGATCCGGCGAATACCGACTATCATATGAACACATTTGTAGAAATCAAGGCGGGAGAAACCCCGATCGATAGCTTCACATATGAAATTAACGGCGAAAGCGTGACGATAACCGGGTACACAGGAAGCGAAGGGAACGTCACAATCCCGTCCGAAATAGAGGGCAAGCCTGTCACTGCTATCGGTGAGAGGGCGTTCTCTCAAAATAAAACCTTGACGAGCGTAGCGATTCCAGACAGCGTAACCTCTATCGGAGTAAAGGCTTTCTACAAAAGCGGTTTGGAAAACATAAATATTCCTGCCGGCGTGACAACGATTGGAATAAGCGCGTTTGAGGAGTGCTTCAATCTTAGCGGCGTAACCTTTGAAAAAGATAGCAAGCTCACCGAAATTAAGAGCGGTACATTCCTCGGCTGCGGCAAGCTGACGAGTATAGAAATCCCGGCAGGCGTAACCTCCATTGGAATCATGGCTTTTTATTTTTGCAGTGATTTGACAAGCGTGACCTTTGAGGAGGGAAGCCAGCTTTCTTCAATCAGGGAAAGCGCATTTGAGAGGTGTACGGGATTGACTGACATAACGATTCCGGATGGGGTAACCTCCATTAGAAGTAGAGCGTTTAATGGATGTGAAAAGTTAGGCAGCATAACCTTTACGGGTAATACGGCCCCCGAGCTGGAGGCAGATGACGTATTCGGCAAGTGCGCCGCCCTCACCGCCATTCATGTGCCTTGCGGAGCTGACGGCTACACGGCGGCAAAAGGCTGGCCTGAGGATAAGGTGCAAAAGAGCGAGCACCTCATGGCTCGTCATCTCAGGGTACCCGCAACCTGCACCACCGACGGAACCATCGAGCACTGGCGGTGCGCTTTGTGCGGCGGCTACTTCTTAGATGAAGCGGGAACGAAGGAAATCAGCGAAGAGCAAATCGTGGAAAAGGCCACCGGCCACGACTGGGACGAGCCGGTGTGGAACTGGTCTGATGATGGCAAGACCGCTACGGTGACCTTCACCTGCAAACGAGATGAAAAACATACAGCAGAGCCGGACGTGACCGTCACACAGGAAGTGAAAACCCCGGCCACCTGTACCGAAAAAGGGGTAGCAGTAGATACGGCAAAGGCGGTTCTTGACGGGAAAGAATACACCAGCATCAACGAAAACTCTGCGGTAGAGATAGCGGCTCTCGGACACAAAGCGGAAAAGGTTGAGGGGAAAGCCCCCACTGCAACCGAGCCGGGCAATATTGAATACTGGTACTGCCCGCAGTGCGATACTTACTTTAAGGACGCAGACCTGACGGAAGTTATCACAAAGGAGCAGACGGTTTTAGCCCCCACGGGTGAAGCGGAGCCTTCCAAACCGGAGGAAACCCCATCTGCACCAACGGATCCGCCACAGGATAAGCCGGACAAAACAGACGATACAACCGAAAGCCCGCAGACCGGGGACAGCAGTAATCTAGCGCTGTGGATCGGCCTGATGCTGGCTTCCTGCGGCGGCGTGCTGGGAATGCTGTTCTACAGGCGGAAAAAGGCGGCGGCCGGGAAATAAGACTGAGAGATAAAACAAAACCGGCAAAAGCGCCTGCGGGCGGGCTTCGTGCAAAAACCACAGCCCGCCCCGGCGCAGCCGGTATCCTTTTCAAGAAGGAATATCCCTTCTATCCTTTGGTATGCACCAAAGGATAAGTGACTCTGTTTGACAAGAAGGTATTCACCGGCTGGTACAGGGATAAAGCCTGCACCGCCGGCCCGGTAACAGGGCTTAAAATCCTTGAAGAGCTGAAAGAGCGCCCTGTCAGGGAAGCGCCCTATGCGCCGATGGATCTCTACGCCAAATGGGAGACGCAGGAAAGCTGAAAACGCAGAAGGGATATCCCTTCTTTATGCTTTGGTATTCACCAAAGCATAAAGAACTTTAACTGCGGCAAAGAAGGTTATTCGTTCCGCCCTGGCTGCCTGAACCGGCGCACCGGGGAACGGATGGCATAGAACACCGAGAAAAAAAAGGGGGGGGTGACACACCAAAAAGAATGATCAAACCCGTGTATTCACATAAATGTTATCTTGAAAGGAGAAAAATCAATCATGAAACTAAAGCGCAAACTTCTTGCAGGACTGCTGACGCTTTGTATGGCTGTTGGAATGGCTGTGCCGGCATTTGCGGAGAACGGCCCCTCGTTCGGGGACATGAGCTCCGCATGGGTGCAGCTGTATGATAGCAGTGTAGCAGAACCCGATGGCAGCTATGTACTTTATAGCAACGGCGGCGAGGCTGACACGGTGGAGGGCGCTGTCTATGACAAGGCTACCAACACCATCACCCTGACAAACTACAACCACCCGGATATGACCCTTGCCACCAACGAGATGGGCGACGATTTGAAGCTTCATCTGGTGGGTGACAATCATATCGCCGAACTGGTTGTATGGGGCTTCGGCTGGGGCGGCAATCTGGAAATTACCGGAGACGGCTCCCTGACCATCAATGAAAACAAAACATCTCAGATTGCGGCGATCCGCTTTATGGCTGAGGGAACACAGGGTCTGCTCAAGGTCGGCTCAAACGCTTCTGTGACAGCGTATAAGAGCGCAGGTGAAAACATTTATTCTGCGGCCTTTTTATCTACTACCTCCTCAACCCTTCCCTTCCAAGGCAATCTGGAAGCAGCCCTTACCATGACCCCTGACTCCGGCGTGGAAGGCGAATATGCAGTGGGTGCAACTGTTATTTATGAAGAAAGTTATGCTAACAGAACATGGCAGCTTGCCACAAAGGACAATGACGGCAAACTCTACGGCATTTACTTCTTCGAGGCTAATGAGTATTCAGAGGGTCAAACTGATGTGTTTGAGCTTGTAAAGGTTGACGGACTTGCCAGTGGAAATGAATATCTCGCGGTAGCTGTCAGCCAAACCGCCGGCGTAGCATGGCCCGAGGGCTATATTAAGGACCCCGAGGGAAAAACCGTTGACGCAAATATTTCAAATACAAAGACCATGACCTTACTTCAAAAAGACGGCGAAACCTTCTATTGGGGTTCGGATAAGATTGAATATCCTCCTGAAGGCGGAGAAGGAACACCTTGGTATTCCGTTTACAAGGGACTTACCGACAAGATGGAGATTGTGGATCATTGGGGCGATAAAAAAGAAGCTGTAATTGCAGCTCCTGTTGAGGGTATGAGAAATCTTACCAAGGATCATAAGGCAATCCCCGAGGGCTACAGCCAGGTTATGAAAAAAACAGGTACATTCGATTACTTCTGCACCAACGATGTAATCAAGGCAGTACCCGTTAAAGACCCGGTAGAGCCGACTCCGACGCCCGGTGATGAAGGAAAAATTAAGGATCTGACCTATTCCGAAACCGGCGTTTCCATCTCCCTGACCAACGGCGTACCGGAGGGTGCAGAGCTTTATGCCGACACCATTGCACAGGAAAGCGTGCTGGGAAGCCGTCCGGAACTGAAAGAGGAGCTGCCGGGCCTGCTGTCCATTTACGAGATCAGCGTTAGAAAAGACGGTAAAGCTCTGGAAATCAAGGATAACCCCATGACGGTCAAAATCCCGATGAACGACCACCTGAAGGGCTACAAATACTACCAGGCGGTATATCTGGGTGACCCGCTGGAACGCTTTGATGCAGTGGTGGAAGGTAACTTCCTGGTGTTTGAGACTACCCATCTGAGCCAGTATGCTATCCTTGGCTCCAACACGCCGTTTGAAACCAGCGAAAAGCCCACCGACCCCACTACTCCTACAGACCCTACAGACCCGACTGACCCAGCCAAGCCCGAACAGCCTGACAAGCCTTCTGAGAAAACAGAAAGCCCCCAGACCGGCGATAACAGCAATATGTTCCTGTTGGTCGCTCTGCTGTTTGCCAGCGGTGGTGTTCTGACCGTGTTGGGTGTTACAGACAAGAGAAAAAAGAAAGGGATCACTAAATAACATTGACAAACCCGAAATAGCATTATGATAAGCGGGCAGTGACCGAAAGACTGTCACTGCCCGTTTTCAAAAAACTCGATGTGAATATATGCTGGAAGTGAACATTTCTCGCTTTCGCAAAAAGCAGTCACGCAAACTGATTGAAAATTGAAAGGTTAAAGATAAAGGTCGGTGACGGTAAATATGTCTCCTGAAAAAAGAATAGACAACCGGAGTCACTCTCCAGCATGATTTTAAGACGCTCAGCAAGAAATTACTTGCTGAGCGTTTTTCTTTACTCTCTCGACAAAATGCCGTTCCTTTCAGCGCGAAAACAGGCAGTTCGCCAAAAAATTTACTTAAAGGCATTAGAAATCCGAAAATGCCGTCGTTCTTATTTTAGAGAAAACCATCTTGAACAGGAGGTGAACCCGATGTACCTTGCGTCGTTGCTTGAAAACATAAAATATGGGATTTTGCCGTAAGAAACGGCGTTTCCGCCGTCCTTCGGTGACAAGGTAGGAAATGAGAAATAACACAGGAAAGATACAGGTGTTGAAATAGCAAAGACTGTCTTTGCGCAGACACACAGACACCTATATTTTTTTGACCTTCCCGGTCGACAGAATTCAAAACAATATCCGAGAAGCGCCAATAAAAGCACCGAAAAAACGGGAATTTTACTTGGCTTGACTTTTTGCGGCCTTTACGCCTTAAAACAGCGGCAATCCGGCAGCTCTGTCGGCTGCCGCAGCCCTCCGTATCAATCGTTTTTGAAACCAACCAAAAACGATTGAACGGAGGCACATAACCTTGAAAAAACAACCCAAAGCGGTTTATATCATAGAAAACGGCGGGTACACGGAATTGACCTATGAGGAATTCTGTCGCCGTGAGCAAATCTGCCCGTTATATGCGGACAAGCTGTTCCTGCCTCTCTACGGCAGGCTTATGGAGGTATCCAAAGAGGATTACGCAGAATTCTACCGAGCAAAGCGTCGACAGAAATATCTGGACGAACGCTCTGCGGACAACGGCGACTTCTCTTACGATATGCTGACCACCGATGAATTCAGCGGCGAGGACATCCTCATCGCCGAGCAGCCGGATGTATGCGACGCCGTAGTGGAAAGCATTATGACGGACAAGCTCAGGAAAGCCATCCTCAAGCTGACCGATTAGGAACAGCTCCTCATCTACCGCCATTATTACGCCGATATTTCAGGCACCGACCTTGCCGAAATTTACGGCGTATCACAACAGGCAATCAGCAAGCGGATCGCAAAAATCAGAGCAAAGCTCAAAAATCTTTTAGAAAATTAAAAAACTTGGTTGTAGCCCCCTCAACTTTTCGGCATGGAAAGTGAGGGGGCTTTCTCTATAGCCTCCGCCCGTTCTTTGAAAACCGAATAGTACAGCGCATCCTTTACCTTCCTTCTGCCGTCGGCGAAGCCGATAAGCCACACGACCTTTTGAGTCGGACGGTGCGGCGCATCCGCACCGAAGGCCATGAAAAGCAGAAGCAATAATGATACTTGCGTCCAGTCACAGGCCGAGCGTTGAAGCGGTATGAACAAAATGCCGTGAGCCGTCGCAGCCAATGAGGGCGCCTCGCAGAGATCCTGGGAGTGGTGGGATTCCAATGAGGTCAAATGCATGACCGGAGGATGTGTTCCCTTGTTCGGGGCGTATTGTGCAGAGGCATGGTACGGTCATTCTTTGGTGTGAAGGATACATAGAACAGTTATAAAAGGCTGTTGTAATGTGGATTTAGTATGTTATACTGAATGAAAGGTGCAGGCTCACTCGCTGAGGAAATTGTAATGGTCGGTTCGGGCATTCTATCTTAAAAATAATCATGAATCATTACCTTTAGTGAGAAATTTGCAAGAGGATTTTTTCTCGAATTGGCTTACGCTTTGTAAGCCAATATCAGAATGATATTGTCAAGATTAGTTGACACATTTTTCTCAAGGATATCACTGACTATGCAGCCACCTCCAAAGCCTCATAGTACTGCCTGCGTTTTACCATGGGAGGAAGGCCGCCATTGGCAGAGCAGATCCTCCGGTTGTTCCAGTAGCTGAGGAAGTATCTCCAGATAAGTACCTTTAGTTCTTCTACTTCCATCTGCTTTGTGTCATAACGGTCATAAAGAAGCTCCGTCTTCATTCTGGCCCACATGCTCTCGCAGCGTGCATTATCATGGCAGCGCCCTCCGGCACTGTTCATGCTTTGATGGATATGATGCTCCCGGATGGTCTGACGGTAGGACTCGCTGGTATACTGTGTCCCGCGGTCACTGTGGATGACAGCGCCTTCCAACGCAGGATAGGCAGTCAGGGCGTTTTCCAATGTATGGATACATAGATCGGCTTTCATATTTGTTTCCATTGCCAGACCGAGGACACTAAGATCAAAGCAGTCAAAAATCGCAGATACATACAGTTTCCCATTGGATGCCGGAATCTCCGTGATATCCGTAATACATTTTTCTAATGGGGTATCAGAACGGAAATCCCGTTTTAGCAGATCATCCGATTTCATGGCTTCACGATCAGCCTTTGTGATCCCGTTGGGTTTTCTCTTAGGTCGATGGCTAAGGCCAATCTGATCCATAACTCGGTATACGGTTCTCTCACTGGGAATATGCACTCCTTCCGGCTGTTTCAGCAACAATGCCTGGTACATCCGGATTCGACCATAAGTATCGTTACATTCATCTTCACTGACGATTTCTTTCATGGCATCTGCCAAATCCTGGTGCTTCCAGGGACGGTCTTTATTTGCGAGATATTTATAGAAGCCTTGGCGGCTGACCCCAAGCATTCTGCAGTAAAACGAGATTTTCCCGGTAATCCTGCCGTCTTCTGTCTTCAGGGCCAGAAAGATCATTCTCTGGTTTTTGCCGACTTCCGACGGCTGGCGGCGAAAAAAGCACTGGCTTCCTCCAGGAATTCGTTTTCTTCCTTCAGGCGACGGATTTCCTTATCCTGTTCCTTTACCCGTTTGCGCAGCATGGTAATTTCTTCTGCCAGGCTCATTGCGCTGGTGGGAGTATGGGAGCCTTCTCCGATATCCAGCTTACCGGCTCTAACAGCTTTCAGCCAGGTATGGATGGTTCCTTCTGGGATTCCTAATTCTTTAGCAGCCTTAGCGCCGCCGATTTCCTTGGCAAGTTTTACTGCCTGTACTTTGTATTCATGGTCATATTTACGTGCCACTTTGAATGCCTCCTTATTCTCTTGGTTTTATTATGAAATCCTTGAGAATAAGCTGTCAACTTTTTTTATACCACACCAGATGGATACCGCACAGCGTATAAGATCGTGGAGCAATATAAGATAGAACTGGAGGTCTGGAAACAGAAGACCGGGCAAAATGATATTCAGCCTGAAAGGAAAAAGAGTGTTCTGGAGCGATTGAAGGAAAATGAAAAGCGTGTAAAAGAAAGAGAAAGACCAAAATCCATAAACAAACAGAAAAGACACGATTGGGTGGAACGGTAATAAAAAAATATTCATGCATAAAATAATCCCAGGCAACAGAAGAAAAGTTGTTGTCTGGGATTATTTGTCGTGTGTCAGACCATCGAAAATAGTGTTGAAATCTGTATGGAAAATTTCCGCAAGTGCAATCAGCTCGCTGATACGAATATTGTAAGTTCCGGCCTCAATCTGGGAATAAACACTTCTGGATGTAGAAAGATTACGCAGCTGCAATTGTGCTACGACCTGCTCCTGAGTAAGATTGGCTGCATTTCTCAGTTTACGAAGATTATCTCCGATGGAAATATCATTAATTTGCTTTAATTTTTGAGCCATAAAGATTTCACCTCTTTCCATTTACACGAATTCCTTGCCATTGATTTTAGTATAAAATTCTCATATAATTGCAATGTATAGATTGCGAATAAAGAGGATGTAATATAATGAAAACGAAGAGAAAGATTAGAAGAAAATGGAAGATGGTTGTTGCTGTAGTGCTTGTACTTGCAGTAATGATAGGAATCGGTCTGGAGGGGGAAGAAAGGAGAGTTGAAGGAGAACCAGATGTAATCAGTAGTATGATTGTGAACAATGAACAGTATCTGACCGTTGTGGCGAATCGTAATGAAATAGAAAATGAAGAAGAGTTTAAGAAACTGCTGATTAGAATGTATGAAGAGAATTCTTTTCATTCTGTTAAGTTTTCAACGGATATTTCTGATCCAGAAAAGGTTTATATGAAGGTATATCCATTTAGGGAAACAATTAAAGAAAAAGAAACGGATCCAATATTAGAATTTAAATATAATCGGCTATTTATCTAAAAATTTATGGTATCTGATTTATACAATGACATATTCCGATGTTAAGAGTATAATTGTATTAAAAGGGATTCTTAGTGATTGAGTAACAAATTATGTAAATGATTGATATAGAAAAATAGTTTATATGAGAGAAAAGATATGAAATATTTTATGAAAAATGATTCGATAAAGGAATTAGCTCTTTCGGGGAGAACGTACAATACATTGATGAGGGTGGGTATTACAACAATAAACCAACTACTTGCACTTTCTATAGATGATTTAGAGTCAATAAAAAATTTAGGACAAAAGGGTTATGAAGAAATAGAGCAGGCAATCAGAAATATAAAAGTGATTGATAAAAATAATTTAAAAGATAAATTCCAGGAATCTGAACAACAAACGTTTTTGGGAAATGATGGAAAAAAGTATAAGGATGTAGAAATTTCAGAACTTCAATTGTCCAATAGGGCATACAATTGTTTGAAGAACAATGGTATATGCTACCTTTCACAGCTGTTGGTAAAAACAGAAGATGAATTATTTCAGATGCAGAATATGGGGAAAAAGTCAGTTCTTGATGTGTTAGAACAAGTGAAAAAGGTTCAATTAATTCCGATAGAGTCTTCAGATATTCCTGAATCACTAGAACAGAAAATGTGTCGAGATTTAGTAAGCGAAATTAATGAAATTGTTCCAATACAAATTAAAGGTGTATATCCAAAACTTTCTAATTTACTTGAAAATATTAAAGACATTAATGCAGTTGACTCTCACGATATTATAGTTTCTGAATTATATAATATGGTGGAAGTTAATCAGGGGCTAAGATGTTTTGTTTTTCAATTCATTGAGAAAAAAGAGGATGGCGTTTCAGAGCGTAGATTGTTTCAGCAATTACCCAATTGTTTAAAGAATAAGGACTTTTTTCATCAATTTATGCTTGATATGCTACAGGATAAATGTTTAGTGCTTAATGAAGAAAACCTATATGAAAAAAAGTATCCTACAGTTTTAGAGTATGTACAAAATATTGAAGATGAGAGAGCATCGAGAATATTATTGCTTTTATTGGATGGCATGACATTGGAAGATGTTGGAAAACAATACAATGTAAGTCGAGAACGGATTAGGCAAATAAAGAAACGATATATAAGTAAATCTCCAAAACTACAGGAAGATAAATATGCTTATATATTTCAAAAATATAATCTTTTGAGAGAGGATTTTCTGTTAGGATTTGATAATAATGTTGCAACATACAATTATTTATCAATGGCATATAAACGTGGAAATGAAAATGTAGAACAAATGCTAGAGGATCCCGGGCTATCAGAACACGAAAAAGTATGTGTGGAAAAAATTATATACAAAAATTATGTGACGTTGAATGGGGAGAGAGTACTCAAAACGCGTTCTGGTTTAAGCGAATATTTATTAAGAACGATTGGTAAAAAAGGAATAACATTTGATGAATTTAAGGAACTCTATCAAATGCTGCTTGAAGATTTAGGATTAGAAAACAATTCTAAGTTTACGTTAATGGATCGTGGTTATGAAAATAAAATGGCTGCAAGTAACCATGTGTTATGGAAGCATCATAAAAAGATGAGATATTATAATATAGATTCTTACGAATATGATGATTTGTTCAAGACATTAAATTTCAATCAGTATAATAACATTGAAATTTCTGCATTAAAACTTTTTAGGGAAAATCCTAAAGTAATGAGGGAATATGATATCCAAGACGAATATGAACTACATAATTTGTTGAAGAAAATTTGTCCTAAAGATATGGATATTAGTTTTAAACGTATGCCAAACATAGAGTTCGGAAAAGCGGATAGAGATAAGCAAGTTATGGACTTGCTCTTAGAAATGGCACCTGTTACCAATACTGACTTGGCAGATGCGTATGAAAAACAATTTGGGGTTTTGGCATCAACTGTGCTTGCCAATTATTTCAAAAAAATTTATAAATATTTTTTCAATGGAGTTTATAAAATTGATGCACCTAGATTGTCAGAAATAATGGTGGATAAACTCAGCAAATGCCTTGACAAAGAATTCTATTTATTAGCGGATATTAGGAAGGTATATAATACAATATTTCCAAATGCTGATCCGAATATGTTAAATCCTTTTACGATCAAAGAGTTGGGTTTTAGAGTATATTCTAATTATGCCGTGAGCAATAAATATACATCTGCTGTAGAATACTTTAGAACAATACTTACGGCACAGGATTTAATTGATGCATCACAATTTCCAGAAGGAATGCTGACTATTATAGCATATATGTCTGAGGTGTATAGGCTAAAAGCATGTTATGAAATTATTGAATATCGACCTCAGAAGTATATAAATATTCGGAAACTTTGTAGTGTAGGAATGGGGAGTGATGTAATAAAAGATTATTGTAAATCGGTATATGCTTATTCCGTTCCGACATACTTTACCGTTCATTCCCTGCATAGAATAGGGTTCGAACATGAATTAGATGATTTGGGTTTTGAGGAATGGTTTTATTCATCGATTTTAGTTGAAGATAAAGAACATTTTTGCTATAGACGAGTAGGGAAAAATCGTCTGTTTAAAAAAGGACAAGGGGAAGTATATTTAGCAGACTTCATCGAATGGATTATTTATTCAAAAGACACTTTGTCTATGGATGTATATGATTTATCTGATGAGTTATTGAATGAATACAATATTAGTATTGAGACATTTAAATTGGTTGAAGCCACCAAAGAAAATTCTTTATACTATGATAGAATTACAGAAAAAATCTACGCAGATTATGAAGTATATTTTGATGAAATCTAGGAGGAAAAAATAATGAATTTACTGGTAGATGGGTTAGAAGAAAAAACAGTCTTTAAAACAGAATTAACAAAGCAATTGTCAATAGATAATCATACAGAAGTGTATCCCGTATACAAGATCAGATTGGACAAGCTGTATTATAATGATCAAAATGACAGAATTGCAACATGGATTAGCCAGTATAAAGCTGATAATAAAATCAATAGTATTGATATGAAAAATAAAGAGGAATATAACAATATCATTCATCAATTTATTACTGAGAGCAATCCAAAAGCTTTGTCAAAAACGCAAAAAAATATAGCTTTAGTTGGCCAGGAACAACCAGGAGTAGTTTTGGCAGATGGCAGAATTGTAGATGGAAACAGACGTTTTACTTGCTTGCGTAATATTCAAGAAGAAACAGGTAATACTCAATACATGAATGCAGTAATTTTGGAAAGAGATATTACAGGGAATGCAAAAGAGATAAAGATGCTGGAGTTATATCTTCAGCATGGCGTTGATAAGCCGGTTGACTATGATCCGATCGACCGATTGGTTGGAATTTATAATGATATTGTAGATAAGAAATTGCTGTCTATTACAGAATATGCAAAAAGTGTGAATTTGTCTGAAAAAGAAATAAAAAGGGAAGTTGATAAGGCAAAATTAATGGTAGAATTTCTTGAATTTATTGACGCACCGAAGCAATTTCATTTAGCACGTAAACTCAATATTAATGATCCATTAAAAGAACTGAATACTATTATGAAACAGTGCAAGGATGAAGATCGTCGAGAAGATTTAAAAAATGTTTTTTTTGCGAATCTACTTATAAGACCTAAAGGAGATGCTACAAGGTACGTGCGTGATATCAAAAAAATAGCCATAGATACTAATTTTTTGGATAATTATCTTGAAGAGCAGATGGAACTAACTGAAAAAGTATGTGATCTTTTGGAAGAATGTGGCGATATAAATGAGGAGGTTATAAATGAAAAAATTTTAACTAAAAATGAGTTACAGAACGCATTTGAGCATTCTACTGAGAAGTGGGTTACTAAATCTAACAGTAAAGCAAGTAAAACATTACCGGCACAATTGATAGAGAAAGCTTATGAGCAGTTAGATAATGTGGATACGAATGTATTCAAAAAATTGTCAGATGATGAAAAGGATAATATACGAAGTAAATTAGATTTAGTGCAGGAAATGATCGATAGTATCAGAGGCGAATTGGATGTTTAAAGAATTGAATCTAAAGGCAACATATTCTTCATATGAAGATGACATAGCAACTGAATTTTACATTCCGACATTAAAAACAAGTAAAAAATACGATAGAGCAACGGCATATTTTTCTGCAAAGGCACTTGCGAGCTATGCAAAAGGGATGGAGGCATTTGGGAAGAAGGGAAATCACTGTAGATTGATAGTTTCAGAGCAAGTATCAAAAGATGACTTTGAGCAGATAAAGAAAGGATATGAACTGAGAAATTCTATTAATCAAGAAATGCTCTCACAATTAAAAGAAGAATTATCATTGGAAGAAGAAAGGAACATTTCAAATCTCGCTTATTTAATTTCTTTGGGGATAATAGACGTAAAAATTGCTTTTACAGAAGAAGGTATTTTCCATGATAAGTTTGGGCTAATGGAAGATGAAATTGGCGATATTATTTGCTTTAGAGGTTCTAATAACGAAACGGCAGCAGCGTTTAATTTTAATTACGAGGCATTTGATATTACATGTAGTTGGCAAACGTCTGAGTTTGATTATGCTAAAATCACCAAATGTAAAGAGGTATTTGAAAAATTATGGACGGACACTGAGAAGAAGATAGTTGTTCGAGATATAGACGATGTTGTGCTAAATGAAATATTATCATACAACAGAGGACAGATAATTGTTGATAAGACTCAATTAGAAAAGGACTGTTTTCTACTAGATTATGATACGGAATTAAAATTAGAAATGAAAACAGATTCATCGATATTGCTGAATAATAGAATATATAAGCTTAGATTGAAAAGATACATTGATTCACAAAGAAGCAATGATAATGTTTTAAGGTTCAAAAGTCATTATACTTATGTGGCATTTAAGAAAATAATAAATATGTTGGAAATAGACTCAAAAAAGAGAAATTATAGATTTTTTGTCACAGATCGTTTGAAGAGATTCATCTCTGAAAAGGAATTATTTATAGATAAAAGAGCTCAGATAGGATTGGCAATTAAAAATAGAGATGAAATTGTAAGAAAACAATATGAAGACTATAAAGAAATCGTAGATAAAGAGTTTGAAAGAAAACTGAGAGAAAAGCAAATGTGGGATTCATTTTTTATGTTTACCATGAAAAAGTGCAGTAATTTTTCTGTTCCAGGATCAGGAAAAACAGCATCAGCATTGGGAGTATATGCTTATTTACATAAAAAAGGTCTGGTTAAAAGAATTGTTATGATTGGACCAATAAATTCATTCAATTCGTGGATTGATGAATTTAAAGCATGCTTTGGTGGAAAACAGGAACTTTCTGTATTTAGTATACAAAACAGTACGTTGCATTCTACAGCAGACAAAAGACGAGCTATTGCATTTAACACAGGAGGAAGCAATTTAATTTTATTTAACTATGAAAGTATCGGGTCTTTTATCTCAGAAATAGAAAAATTAGTTTCAAAGGATACTTTACTTATATTTGATGAAATCCATAAGATCAAGGCAATAGGAGGTGTGAGAGCAACTTATGCATTAGAAATAGCTCGGAAAGCTAGTTATATTATTGCCATGACGGGTACGCCTATTCCTAATTCCTATACTGATATACGTAATTTATTAGAAATTTTATTTCATGATGAGTATGATGATTTCTTTGGATTTTCTATGCAACAATTGAAGAATCCAGATGAACAAGATATACAAATAATAAATAAAAAATTGCAACCTTTTTTCTGTAGAACAACAAAAAAGCAGTTATTAGTCCCGGAAGCAAATGACGATGAGATAATAGTTGTTGATGCCAGTGAGCAAGAAAATAAATTGTTTAATATTTTGCGGTTGAAGTATTCAAAGAATAAATTAGCATTAATAATTAGACTATTACAGTTAGAATCTAATCCTAGTTTACTTCTTGAAACTTTGGATATTTCTGAATTTGCTGATATTTTAGATATATCCAGAGATATTGATCAGATAGATTATGTTGATTTTTCTGAGGATGTTTTTAATCTTGTAAAAGAAATAAGTGTTACAAAAAAATTCGAAAAATGTATAAGTTTAGCAAAGAACCTACTTATGTCTCGTAAAAAAATAATAATCTGGTGTATTTTTAAGGATTCTATGAGTAGATTAAATAAGTCTTTATCTGCTTTGGGTTATTCATCAGAAGTTATATGCGGGGAAACTGATAAAAACGATCGCCAAGAGATTATTACAAAGTTTAAAAGTGGGGAAATTGATTGTTTAATAACAAATCCACATACTTTGGCTGAATCAGTTTCGTTGCACAATATATGCCATGATGCAATATATTTTGAATACAGTTACAATTTAGTACATTTGCTTCAATCAAAAGATAGGATACATAGGCTTGGGTTACCGGACGGGCAGTATACGCAGTATTATTTTTTAAAAGAGCAGTATGTAACAAGTGATGGAGAAACATTTTCTTTGGATGAAAAAATATATAATCGCTTAAGAGAAAAGGAACAAATTATGTTAGATGCAATTGAAAATAATGTTTTAGAGAAAGGATCTACAACGCAAGAAGATTTAGATATTATATTTAAAGATATATATAGATGAAATATACGGATGTTAAGAAATTGATATTGTAGGTTGTAAAATATAGGTGGTAAATATGGATTTGATAGAGAAAGAAATAGAAAAAGCAAGAAATGCTAATAGCTTTTTAGGAGCATTAGTATTATCATTAACACTTCCCAGTGTTTGTAGTTATTATGAATATAAAGATAAACAAGTTGTACCGGAAGAAAGCAAACGATATCCTAATTGGTATAATCGATATGTTCATGAATTTACAAGTATATTAGATGGCAGAGAATGTTATGCACTTAGATGTGCTTTATTACATAATGGAAATGACCTATTATTGAATCAGAAAATTTTAAATAAAGATTTAGAAAAGTATGGAGACAACGAGTATCATTTGCATATACCTTATGCAGGTGATGATTATGTATTAAACTATACAGTTGGGGAAAATAAAATTGAAAGGCCGTTTTGTGCAGTGGCGCTTATTGTTCATATACTTACGGGCTATGAAGAATTAGAGAAGATTATCCTGATTTTAAATATCCACTTGAATACAGAGAAGGCTGATGATTAATAAATCTGAATATGTTCAATAGAAAGAATAATTGAGAGAAAATGTCTATTACTTGAGCGTAAAATAAAATTTAAAGGGAAGTGATTTGTATAGGGCAGCCCAGTAGTAGTGAAACAGCCGAATTTGACTCTACAGAACATGTTAATGTAAGAGTTAATTAAAACGGCGTTTAATGCTAAGTGTACTATAACTTCATAAAATGTCATTCCTTAGAAGAATGTTGAATCCTATTGTAAATTTAGCAAAAACAAAATGAAAGAAGTTGATAAAATGATATACGATTTAGATGAAGTGAAAGAGATGTTTGCTGATGCTGATAGTATAATCAAAGAGCGCCCGGAATTATTGTCAATGCATATCGATGACATTTTTGACGAATTCGATAAAACACCGGAGATGAGACATATTCGGTGGGGAATTATGACGCGTGCTAAAATGACAGAAATAAAAGAATATACAAGTGATAATATTATTGATTTTATGACAAATATTACAAAATATGATTTGTTGTGCGAGTATATAGGATATGTATTGCAAACAGAGAAGCATATTAGTTTGATTAAATTGTTAATAGAGGCATATAAAAATAGTGTGCATCGAGAAATTTTACCTTTTGTTGAACCATGTTTAGAATATGAACAAGAGTGTTGTGTTGATAAGATTGATATTATTTTAGATATATTAGGTTCGGTGAATGATATCTCCAAATCAAGATTAGTACACGGTTATTGTTCATTGATCTCAAAAACAAATAATGAAGAATTTATATTTGAAAAATATTTCGAAAACTATTCGGAGGTTCTTGAGAGCATAGTTGGATGTTTAGCAGGTGGTTTATACCCTGAAAAAGCAGAGATAGCTAAAAAATGGATATGTAAATATATGGAGGAAGAAAAAGCTCATTGTAAAAAAGCAGGTATACATTTGATACATAGTAGCCTGACTTATACCATAGCAATTTTTGAAGATTATTTTGAAGTATTAGAAAAACTAAGTGAGGATCAGGAGTATTGGGAGCGATTAATAGGAGTATATATACAATATATTGAAAATGAAAACAATATGCTTTATAGAAAAAAGATCAAGGAAAGATTGATAAGAGTTAAAGATGGGAGTCTTCAAGAAAAAAGAATATGCGTTCAAAAGATGATCTATAAGGTAAAAAGGGTAAATGAGTACTTGGAAATTATAGAAAATATAATACAAAATCCTTTTGATAAGGATAGAATAATTTTGGAATCCTTAGATTATTACTTTGATTATTTGCTGGACTTAAATTTAGTTAAAACTGTAAATATGTTATACAAAGTGTATGAAGTGAATGGATTAAGAACTGATGATGAATTTTTGGAATATTTGTCACAAGCTAGTATCAAGCTAAATCATAATCAAGAAGAGTTATTAGAGATATGGTGGAATAAATTTTTACATGGGAGTATATCAAATTTCTTTTTATCGATTGAGATATTTCGAAGGATATTATCACTAGAAAAATTAGAAAATTTCTTGTGTGAGAAAGCCGTTTCTAAAGCAGATGCATTGTGTTTATTGAAAGGAGTATTTCTATATACTATTGATGAAAAGAAAATTGCAAATTTGTCGTTTATAATAGCTGCATGTATAAAAAATAATGAACTTTTTTCTGATTATTGTATAGAAAACATATTTGTTAATTATCCGGGGGCACTGGTAGAGGCGGCCCAAAAATATATTGATAATGAAAATATTTATAAAAAGGTTTTGGCAGAATATATTATTGATTACTATGAATTATTTGACGAAAAAATCAAGAAGGGATATGCGGATAAGGATTTTGTGCCAACGACTGATAGAAGAGTAGTATATCAAAAATTTATGGTTGAACATAATAAGGAAATATTAAAAAGTGCTAATGAACAGTCGATTTTTGCGAATCTCTTTCCCTCTAGGAAAATGAAATATGGTAGACGAATTGCGTTTCTTCAGATATATAAAAAGGAAGAATATAATTATAGTGTAAGTGAGTATACAAGAAATACCTTTTCAGCAGAATTACCTAAATGTTTTATCAATGATCCTATGAGATATGTTTATATGAGAGCAGATTATTTGAAAGAAAGAGAAAAAAATGCGATTAATAGTTAAAGAATATATATCACAATTAAAAGAAAAAGATGAGCTAGATATTTTGCTGGGTGAAATATTTATTCAAAAAGGATACATAGCCGATAATCAACCAAAAACCGGTAATAGACAGTATGGGGTTGATATTCAGTTACATAATAAGACAGAACTTTTGTTATTGGTTATTAAACAAGGAGATATTAATAGAGAAATTTGGGATGGCAGTATTAATGCAGTGCGGCAAAGCCTAGATGAAATCAAAGATGTGACAATTAATTCTTTGACATATGAAGAACGAACCAAGAAAGTGAGAATAATCGTAGCAACCAATGGAAAAAAGGATGAAGCTATTAAGCTAAATTGGAATAATTATGTAAATAACAATCAAGAGTGGGGTGGTATTCCTATAAAGATTGAATTTATGGGAATAGATAACATCGTAGAAGAAGTGATGGATAACTATTTCAACGAATGTTTATTTGAGAAAGAAATGCATAGCTTGATGAGAAAGGCGTTGTATTTTATTGATGAAGGAGATTATAAAAGTATCTACTATGAACAAATTGTTGATTTAATGATTCCTAAAGTTGCTAATGCAGGAAGTAGTAAAAAGAAATACAATAAAGCATGTTCTGCAATGTGGCTTGCAAGTCAAATGATTTGTCAGTATGCAAATAATGTAGGAAATACAAAAGTGGCAATCGAGGTTTCAGAATATGTAATAATCAGATATTGGAAACTGCTGTTTGAAAACGAATTACTGGGCAAGATTCATTCAATAGAATGGCTACATAGATTTTGTAAATGCTATGAAGATTGGAATGAAAAATATGTAAAAAAAATAGAAAGTGTAGTGAAAAAAACAGTAATTTTGCCAAATTATAATGTGGTAGAAAACAGAGTCTTATTATATGAAATATTAGGCTATTTAGCATCCTACGGAAATTATTTATTGGATGTGAATGAAAAAAGAGCCGAAGTAGTTTTAAATTATATTATAGGATTGATGAATGAATACCAATATTTTGTTTATGCACCGTATGATGTCAGTATTAATGTTATGATAATGATATTTAGATTATTATCCCACTTCAATAGACGGGAAGAGATAATTTATTTAGTAAAATTTCAGACAGATACTTTAATGAATTTTTATAGGATGTATAACAAATTTCCGGCACCTTCTGACACCTTTGAAGAAGCTATGGAAATAGAAATGAAATCAGGAAGTGTTACCTATGATTTTTCTGCCTTATGGGGGTATTATTTACTGATTATTTTCTATATTGATGAGAAAGAACTCTACGGGCATTTACAAGGATTTCTAAATGTAGAGTTATCTAAGGTTTCCAAGTGTGTATGGTTTTTGAGAAAGTCGGAAGAAAAAATGTTTTATGATGCTTGGGCAATGAATACTTCTGGAGAAGGAGTAGCAATAGATGTAGAAAAAAATTTCGATACTTTTAAGAAGAAAATGGATTTCATCAATAAACAGTATGATGATGTTTTTTCGTTTGAAGAGTACTGTTTCTCGGGACTTGAAATTATGATTTGTCGTTATTATGACTATATTCCACGGGTAAATGCTCATGTACGGTAAGGAAGCAAGCAACCGAAAACAAGAGATAGACCGCCAGCACTACACTATTCCGAACCAAAGACCAAAAGATAAGCATTGTGGGAAAATCTAAACTTTTGGATTTTCCTACAATGCCAACTACGGCGGAATCCCTCCCACTCCTTATATCTTTCTGTATACATTGAATTTGTATTTAGTAAAATGCAGACAACACCACGGATC
>ENA-OPBO01000693-OPBO01000693.1-human-gut-metagenome-genome-assembly--contig:-NODE-693-length-27480-cov-2.491887_pt1 | contig 27480 bp, 21 predicted proteins | sample MGYA00241071_ERZ501458 | MGnify/ENA primary metagenome ERZ501458 (study PRJEB25962, sample SAMEA2042509) | human gut metagenome | biome: human gut; feature: human-associated habitat; material: faeces... | reverse complement strand
TTCATCATTTTCATCACGATGGTACATAAAATACACAGAAGTGATATACGTCCACATTCCATTAGGAGCATAACTAAGTACGAACAAACGCTTTAGAACTTTATCTGAGAAACGTTCTGTTTCTTGATTGTTAACATCTTGCCAAAATTTGGCAAGGCTTACAAGATTACTCAATGTCTTTGGCTGATGCAAAAGAGGATAACTGCCATCTCCTTCATAAAACTTGCGCAAAGCTTCTGTTGTTGATGATTTTATCTCTGCAAGTGCTCGTTCATAATACATATATCTTGTAAACAATTCATCTAATGGTGTACCATAAATTGGATGAAACACTTCGCTAGTAATCTTATCTAGATTTTTCCACGTTTCTATAAATTCATCTTTTTTGCCAAATGATGAATAATATTTATAAAGTTGCGCCTTAAAAATATCTGCATCAGAGAGAGGTTTCCCTCTATCATTCAAGGTTGAGAAAATTCTTAACGCCGTATTTTGTGATTCTGCCTCTATTGGTAAAAGGACACAGTTATTCAACACACGAGCCGGGAAATATGCAAAATAAGATGGATAATTACTTAGAAAAGCATCTATCTTTTCAACGAAAAAATTGAAATTCTTTGCGTAACGACTTTTTTTGCCAATTCCTTGTCCATCTTTCAATATTGCAATAAACTCTTCTTTATCTTCATCTGTAGCAACTTGTGAATTGATTTTCAGAGCAGATGTTTCAAACTCCCCAAATTCATTAGCTCTCCAAATACATTTTTCAATATCCTCCTTCATCCGTTTTGAGCGAGAGTCTTTCATACTACCTAGTTTATTATAAAAAGCCCTTAACAAAAGCATAAGTGTCGTTAAACGTTGCTGCCCATCAATTACCTCCATTTGGTTTCTATTCTTAAATGTTACTATGGGACCAAGAAAATACTCTTCATCGTCAACAAATTGGTCACAGTCATCATTTGGGAAAGAGAACGAAAACAAATCGTCCCATAAAGTTTTACACTCCATCTCACCCCACGCATATGGGCGTTGGTAATCAGGTATAAGGAAGTTGTATTTCGATTCTTGAAAAAGGCTTTTCACCTTTTTCTGTTCAATATTTAAGTTTGCCATCTTATTGCTTATTTTTATATTCTAATCAATTAAACTCAATAATAACATCAGAAAGGCTTGTATATTATTACCTATCTTTTTTATCAATTATTAAGTCCTTCAAATCTACCTGCAATATCTCTGCAATCTGTTGTAGAATATCCAAATTAGGCTGAATCCGATTACAAGCATAGGCATTTACCATGCTGAAACTCTTATCAAGCTGTTTCGCCAACCACGTCTGAGAGATACCTTTTTCCAAAAGAACCGCCTTTATTCTATTTAGCTTCACTGTTTGGTACGATTTTATAATGCAAATGTAGTGAATTATATTCAATATCTGGATTATTATTGTACTTTTGTAGCTATATGAATCCCCAACTTATGGCGTGAAAATCAAAAAGATGATAAGAATATGCACAACATAGTTCGTAAACATATAGAAGGAGAAATTTCAATGGACGAAGTTAGGCGATTGATTGACGAACTATAAAAAGAAGCAACATTAACTATCGAATTGTACAATTAAAAAAACAATGGAATTAGTCTATTAAAAAAAGATGAATCACAACGGCATATTCTCACTATCTTTTCCCGAAGCCAAGACAATTATTGTTTCTGGTGATATTCATGGAAACTTTAATCAGTTGGTGTTCAAACTCTGTATCCAATATCAGCTTACAGACACTTTGCTAATTGTAGCCGGGGATTGTGGCTTCGGCTTCGAAAAGAAAGAGTACTATGAGCAGATAGTTAGACGAAACGCCAAGCGAATGAACCAAGACAACAATTGGATTGTGTTTGTGCGAGGCAATCATGATAATCCTGCTTATTTCGATGGCGCAATGCTCAACTTCAAACGCTTCGTTGCTGTTCCCGATTATTCCATTCTACAAGTTTGTAATCATACCATCCTTTGTGTAGGTGGAGCTATCTCTATTGACCGTATCTATCGCATAAATGAATGGAATAGAAACAAATACCGTGTTCATTCAAATGAGTCGCAAGAAAATGATATTTCTCGCAATTTATATTGGCAGAACGAAGTTCCTGTTTATGATCCAAATAAGATGAATGCCATCCCTGCTAGCTTCCTGATTGATACAGTTGTCACACACATACCGCACCTTCACATTGTGAACTATTCTCCAAAAACAACCTTAGCCAATGGACTATAAACGATCCTTCATTGATTGAGGATATACAATTTGGACGGGAAACGATGGATATGCTTCTGCACCATCTCAAAACCGACAACCATCCGATAAGCCATTGGTACTATGGTCATTTTCATCAAAGTTGGCATTCTGCCATTGACGGAATACTATATTAAATGCTCGACATTATGGAGTTCAGTCAAATCTATTGATTTATACCATTTCAGGTATAATATTGGTATAACAAACAGAATTATACCCGATAAGATATAATAGTTCTTGCCTGAATATAATTGTTCCTGTTAGAGCATACAAACATTTTCCATAGTGGACAAACGGAGGAAGTTACATTTTTCCAAACGAATAAATCTGATTTATTACACTTTTTCCAACGGCCAGCTCTACTCCTATACCTTTTCTTTCAGAGATGAGAAAAATAAACATCAACGACCTTTACTCATCCAAGGATACTTGGCAAGATACCATCAAATCAAAAGCTCAGAAGGACGGTATAGGGATTACACTTTATTCACAGAGTTCAATGAAGAGCAGTCCATGTTACAGAACATTTTCCACATTTCTGCTTTACTCCTAGCAACATCCCATTATGAAATTCCATGAAACTTTCATTCAACCTCCTCACATTCTTCTCACTCGTTCCGCTTCGCATCATCACCTGCACCCATACTCTCAAGATACTGCAATTCCCGTTCCGCAAACTCACGATTCTCCTCCTCTCCCAGCATTTGATAGAGCAGTTCCCTAGCTTGCGAATAATATTTCAAGTTTACTAATACTTGTGCTGCCCTGCGCCGAAGAAAATGATAAAGTGGAAACAAGGTATTCTTTTCATCACCATACATCTTTATCTGACTGCCAACCAAACTCACCATAGAATAAATATACTCAAGAGCTCCTGTATCCTTCATTTCGACGAGACAGTTGGTAAAATCACGAATCGCATGAATGGATGAATTTCTTTTAGCATTAGTCAAATAATAATAAGCCTTTTCAAAATGCCCTAATGTGAGATAAACAAAACCGATATGATAACAAATCACATAATATTCTTCCTTGCCACGCTCCGGCAATTCTGTCCAGTGGACTTGATAATACCGAAAAATAGAAAGATAACACCCCAACGCCTGAAGATAACATTGCTGCCTGAAAAATTTCTTCCCCCAATAAATAGTAGTCTGCAAGGTAGGCTCGGTATAAGCCAGCAACGCCTGTTGTTCCTCCGTCAGTTCGTCAAACTGTTTGTTTGCCGCTTTTTCTTTAGCATCGTCCAACATATATTTCAACTCCCAATAATCATCATGATCCGTTGTCAATCTTACCTCAATCATACTACTGAATACTCTGCCTTTTTGGGTTTCATCGAAAAAAGCATCTACCCTGTCCGTCCGCATAGCCGACAACTTATAATAAAGAGATCGTTCATTACTGCCTTCAGCTTTCTCCAACGCAATCACCAACTGCCCTTCGGCAAGTGTAATACAGATCAGAGCATCTTTTCCCGCCTGTCCTTTTTCATCCATCACAGCATCTTTCAACCGAAAAGAAAGAATAGACAATAATTCGGTACGCCTCTCTATCCGCCCATTGCAAACCAGTGTCATTCCCTTTATATCTTCCTGTTTCACTGTACCAAAAAGAGAAAGAATATCCTCTATCTGATCCATATCTTGCCGGGAAACATCGACAGGTTCCAACAGCTTACCATGTCCAATCTCCAATTTTCGTCTCAACAAAGCCAAGCGATTTTCGAATTCTTTTTTCACCAACATGTCTTGTATTGAAGCAGATTGTTCTGCCAACTCTTTAAAACTACGGGCTATCATAAAAGATGACTCAAGCAATACCCGCAAATGTTGTTTTAACTGAGTTTCACTGCCCGACAAGAACAGACAGGCAGACAGACAAGCCGTAAAAGGTGTCTCACTTTCTCCATCCTCATGACTTTTACGCAAATAGCAAGTCCAAGCTGTGTATCGGCAGTTAATGTTGTTAATGTCAAAAACTATTTTTTTAGACTGTTCATAGCTACATGCGTAAAAATCTTTATAATATAACTGAATATTCTGACCTGTTTTTTCTCTTAACAAATGAAAATAACCTCCTTGAAAACCGATGATAATGGCATCAGCATCAATTCTCTTCACTAGTTCACAGTGCATGGACTGCACGAACCTGATAAGTTCATCGGTGTTCATCGCCGAATAAATCTTTTCTTGCTGCTTTTTCGGCTTTGCAACAAAATAATAAACTGTTACGAAAACCACCATCATAGATACTAAGACGACAGAAATAATCATATCTTGTTACAGTTAATCTTTGTATGTCTGTAAAAATACAAAATTAATCGGGAAATGTTAGAAGTGATAGGATATTTTAATGAATTCCCCTAAGAAGTTACTTAAAAATCCGGTTCAATCAATTCCTTCCGATGCATCCGGTGCCACCTCCACAAAATCATAAGACATAGAGGAAATTCCATTGGAGATATTCTGAAATACCTAAAAATAGGGATTGTCCATATCCATATTTTCATCGAACTTTGCAACCCCAAAAAACGAATAAATGAAGAAACTTTATATAATACTGTTTATACAAATAGGATGGATATTCCCGCTCTCCGCACAAAAACAAGATTCCATTTATATCGGAACGCGTCATACATTGTTTTCTGAAATACTGAATGAAGAAAGAAAATATTGGATTTATGTACCTGAGACCAAAGCTGGTGAAAAAGGAAAGGCTTATCCGGTTCTTTATCTATTGGATGGAGATTCCTTCTTTCATTCCGTGGTTGGTTTTACGCGTTTCTTCTCTTCTTCTAAAACCTCAAATTTACCTCCTTGCATCGTTGTTGCTGTCTTAAACACAGACCGGACCAGAGATTTCACTCCTACTTGCTCAGCCGCCCGCCGGGATGGTACCATTTGTCCCTATGATAAGCCGGCAGGTGGTGGAGCTGAACAGTTCCATCGCTTTCTGATAGAGGAACTACGTCTGGAAGTGGAAAATAAAGTTCCTGCCAACGGTACAAACTTTCTTGTCGGACATTCATACGCAGGTTTATTTACCCTACAGACACTGTCAAATCATCCCGAGTCTTTTGACTCGTATATAGCAATAGACCCAAGTTTATGGTGGGACCGAGGAGTCTTTCTGCAACAAGCAGCAAAGAATGTTTATCAAAAAGACTTCTCCGGCAAACATTTGTATGTTGCTTTCGCCACCCGCCAACGTCCTGCAATCAAACTTATTCAGTTTTCATTGGCCGACAGCTTAAAAAATAAGATCATCCCTGAAATGAAAAACAAGCATTTGCATGTCGTTTATAAAAAATTTCCCGACGAGGTGCATGGCACCATTGCTCTTCCTGCCATTTTCGATGGATTAAAATCTCTATTTCATAACACTATTTCAACCAAAGAGGCAACATGATAATTTCTTGCAGTATTCAGTTTCTCACCTGTTGCAAATACGCTCCGGTTACTATTGGTAAAAATAACATAACTGATGCCTATATTGTAGCCACTCGCTCAATTCCGGGGTATTGCACGGCTATAATTCTCACATCCCCTTCTGTTTAACATCAATTTAAGATTTCAAATTCTATACTTATCATTTTCTAGAATAACAGATTGAGACATTGTATCAACCTTGGCTACAGATTTATGCTATTCTTTCCGGAAATCATGTAATTAGGGTTATAACATCTGTAATTTATCTACACTGTATTTTCAGTCATGTACTTATCTTTGCATCAAGATTCTGGAATTCAAAACTTAATAAAATCAAGTGATAATGAAACGTATACCAGTCATCATGATTGCAAGTTTATTTGTTATAGGAATACCTGCCATAACACAGTCCGATCCGGTTCCCAAGAAAAATGGTAATAAGTATGTGCTTTACGAAAAACGTACAGATAACGGGGCGGTCTGTCACCTATTTCAAGCGCAACAAGCGAATGGATGTTTGGAAAAACCGATGGTAAAGGGTACACTGTTTCGCTGTGGTGTATGGCACATGGAAGAAATCAAAGGAAACCCGAAATCACAAGAGGCATACAAAACGAGTAAACAAGTATAGGAAAAAAGAATATTATGACATTAGATGATTTTTTGAATCATATTGAAGCCGGCGGTGCACTCAATACACCGGAAATCTATCGGCTGATGGATGAAATGAGCGATGAAGCCCGGCGCGTTACCTGTGAGATAAACAACTCGTACCATTCACAAGAAGAATTGCGTGCGTTCATGTCGCGCCTGACCGGTAAACCTGTGGACGAAACATTCAAGATGTTTCCTCCGTTCTACACAGACTTCGGCAAGAATATTACCATCGGGCGTCGTGTCTTTATCAATGCCGGTTGCCACTTCCAGGATCATGGCGGTGTGACGTTGGGTGACGGCTGTCTTATCGGGCATAATGTGGTCTTTGCCACGCTCAATCACGGTACGGCTCCCGAAGACCGCGGGGCGATGTATCCGGCGCCTATCCGGTTAGGCAAAAATGTATGGGTAGGTTCCAACTCCACCATCCTGCGGGGTGTGACCGTGGGTGACAACGCCATTATCGCCGCCGGATCTGTGGTGACGAAAGACGTAGCGGCCAACACGGTTGTAGGAGGTGTACCGGCAAGGCATATCCGAGATATCGACAGGAACGAAAAGTGATAGCCTATGGAATCGGAATCACTAACCAACCATACTGCCATCCTTGTCAGATCCATCCGAACGGTACACCATACTGAACGGGTTGTGCGGATTGGTTCTACCGGGCATTACACTGACCAACTTTCCGGAGTTCTCGTTGTATTCCCTTCTTCCGGTTGAAACGACGAGTGCCATGCCTACTGCCGGAGTCGACCGTATCATAATCTGCAATACATCTTTATCGACGGCAGATTTTGCACAAGACTCTTGCTACTGTTCGATATCGGTTTCTCCATCATCATCATCACCAATGCGGCAAGAAAAAGAGGCTGATTTTCCTGATCTGCTTGAAGTGGGAACGTTGGATGAGATGCATGTAAAATAATGTCTGTAATTGAGGTTATACAATCAGTAATCCATCTACCGGCTTTTCCTGTAATCCGCTGTAATTTTGCACTATGAAAAGAAAACAAGAAACAATAAAAATTTAAATTACATCGGTTATGAAACGTACAACTATTTTAATGGCTGCTTTCCTCTGCCTCTTCAGCCTGACGGAAAGCCCGGCACAAAACACTCACAAAAATATGGAACTGTTAAATCTGACACAGGAATGGGACAAGACGTTCCCGAAGAGCGACAAGGTGAACCATAGCAAAGTGACTTTCGTAAATCGTTACGGCATCACGCTCGCTGCCGACCTGTATGCACCGAAAACGATTTTCGGAGGTAAGCTGCCTGCTATTGCTGTCAGCGGTCCGTTTGGAGCTGTAAAGGAACAGTCGTCGGGGCTGTATGCCCAGACATTGGCCGAACGAGGATTCCTGACGATTGCTTTTGATCCTTCATTTACTGGTGAAAGCGGTGGACAGCCTCGCAGCGTAGCTTCGCCGGACATCAACACCGAAGACTTCTCGGCGGCGGTGGATTACCTCGCGACACGTCCGGATGTGGATGCCGAACGAATCGGCATCATTGGCATTTGTGGTTGGGGTGGTTTTGCTATCAATGCGGCTGCCAACGACACACGTATCAAGGCAACGGTAGCTTCCACAATGTACGACATTAGCCGCTGTACAGCAAACGGTTACTTCGATGCCGCTGACAATGCAGATGCACGTTACAAAATGCGTCAGGAGTTTAACGCCCAGCGCACGGAAGACTACCGTACCGACACTTATCCCCGCACCGTGACGAACCCGGAACCTACCGGTGATGCGCCGCAGTTCATGAAGGATTATTATGATTATTACAAGACCGAACGAGGTTATCATCCTCGTTCCATCAACTCCGGTTTGGGCTGGAACAAAACCTCCAATCTTGCATTTCTCAACGCACCTATCCTTGCGTATGCCGATGAAATCCGCAGTGCCGTGTTGCTCATTCATGGAGAAAAAGCTCACTCCCGCTATTTTAGTGAGGATACTTTCAAGAAGCTGAAAGGCGATAATAAAGAACTGATGATTATTCCCGATGCCGTACATACGGATTTATATGACCGGACAGACATTATTCCATTCGATAAGCTGGAGGAATTTTTCAAAGAATACTTAAAATAGAAGGCTTCAAGAAAAAGGAATTGCCTATATCCTGATTGGCTTCAGTTCGCGGACGTAGCAATGTGAACATGACTTTTAAAATTAATAATGACTGACAACTAAAACAATATATCAAATGAAACTGATTAAAAATGCTGAATTCGGGGGCGAGCGTCCCTTGTTCGAGTCCCACGACCTTCGTCTGGAAAATGTGATTATTCGTACCGGTGAATCGGCCATCAAAGAATGTAGCAATATCGAAGCTGTAGATTGCCGCTTTGAGGGTAACTATCCCTTCTGGCATGTACACGGTTTCAAAATCGACCGTTGCTATTTCGATGTCGGAGGGCGTTCGGCATTGTGGTATTCCGATCACCTGAAGATGACCGACACGATTATCGACGCACCGAAGATGTTCCGTGAAATGGACGAAATAGATATCGAGAACGTAACGATGAACGATGCCGACGAAGTATTCTGGCGTTGTAATGGTATCCGCATCAAGAATCTCAAGCTGCACAGCGGAACTTATCCTTTCATGTTCAGCAACAACATTTATGTGGACGGACTGGAAAGCAACAGCAAGTATGTGTTCCAGTACGTGAAAAATGTAGAGATTCATCATGCAAAGATTACAACGAAGGATGCCTTCTGGGAAGTGGAAAATGTGACCATCTACGATTCCGAACTCAACGGCGAATACCTCGGCTGGCATTCGAAGAATCTACGTTTGGTCAACTGCCACATTACCGGTGAGCAACCGCTTTGCTATGCACACGACCTTATTCTTGAAAACTGTACCTTCGGACCTGACTGCGACCGTGCCTTTGAGTACAGCACGTTGCAGGCCGATATTCACGGAGCTATTACAAATATCAAGAACCCGATGTCGGGATGCATTGTGGCTGACGAATTCGGTTCCATAACCATAGATGAGAACATCAAGGCTCCTGCCGATTGTGAAATCCGTCTCCGGGACGAGCGTACCTGTTTTACCGATTAAGATGAAGATATGAAATACAACTTTGACAAACAAATTTCAAGACGGGGAACCGATTCCTACAAATGGGATAGCGCAGAAAGCGAAAATGTATTGCCGATGTGGGTGGCTGACATGGATTTCCGTACAGCTCCCGCTATCGTCGATGCTTTACGCCGACGGGTAGAACACGGCATTTTCGGTTATACCCGTGTGCCCGACAGTTACTACGAGGCTGTTACAGGCTGGTTCGCACGTCGTCACGGTTGGACGATTGACCGTGAATGGATAATTTACACATCGGGCGTAGTCCCAGCCATCTCGGCAGTCATCAAGGCTTTGACCGTTCCGGGAGATAAGGTATTGGTGCAGACCCCGGTCTATAATTGTTTCTTTTCTTCAATCCGTAACAATGGGTGTGAAATGGTATCATCACCGTTGGTCTTTGCAAGTAATACTTTCACCATCGATTATGAAGATTTAGAGCGTAAGACTGCTGATCCGAAAGTGAAGGTGATGCTGCTGTGCAATCCTCACAATCCTGCCGGAAGGGTGTGGAAACGTGAAGAACTGGTACGTATTGGTGAAATTTGTATTCGACACGATGTTACGGTCGTTTCGGATGAGATTCATTGCGAACTGGTTTTTCCAGAGTACCGTTACACACCGTTTGCTTCCATCTCAGAAAATTTCCGTCACCATTCTGTAGTCTGTATATCTCCCAGTAAAGCGTTCAATATTGCCGGATTACAGATTGCGAACATTATTTGTGCTGATGCTAACCGTCGAGCGAAAATCGACCGGGCCATTAACGATAACGAAGTATGTGATGTCAATCCTTTTGGTGTAATTGCGACTCAAGTAGCTTACAACGAAGAGGAAGAGTGGCTGAACCAACTCATCAAATATTTACAGGCCAATTTTCTCTATATGCAGGAGTTCTGTCGGGAACATCTGCCCGAGTTTCCTATCACGGTATTGGAGGGAACCTATCTCGTTTGGATGGACTGTCACAGACTCGGCATACACTCGCAGGAACTCGAACAGCGATTGGTTAACGAAGCCGGATTATGGCTCAATGCAGGAACAATGTATGGGACTGAAGGAAAAGGATTCATGCGCTGGAATATCGCCTGCCCACGTACTACACTGGCAGAAGGATTGAAACGTTTTACTGGTTTCGTAAGAAATCTTTAAGAGATATATACGGCAAATTCATTTTTAATAGAACGCAACTATATAGTTTACCATACCAAGCATTACGTATAACAAAGTAAATAGTTGCGACTTAATTTTTTATCTCATTTTTTCTTTTCTTCCACAACTGATAACTATTGATGATGTTCTGCCACACCACATAACTACCCGGACCGACAGACGATAAAGGATTAAGATACGTAACCGCCATCCAAATAGCTAGTACTGTATTTTTTTGCCCCAATGCCTGTCCTGCACTTATACGGTCATTATATGCACTACCAATTCTTTTACCAAAATAAAATTGTAAACAACAAGTTACTAAACCGGCAAAAGCAATCAACATCTCTACCGTTACATCAGCAGTACTGTTAACCAAAGAGCGAGTAGTCTGCCCCATTACAATGGTCAATGCTACCGCCCATAAATAAAAAGCCGAAGTATGATATTTCAGTAAAAACTTGTGGAGCCGGGGAATATAATAACGGAATAATAAAGCGATAAAAAACGGTGCAAGCAACAATGGAAAAACCTTACTTAAAATCTTAAGAAAAGCAATACCAAAAGTAACATCTGTATGTGGTTCAACCAATGGAAATATCAAAGGAACTGCTATTGCAGCCAAAATATTTGAAAGCAATGTATAAGTAGTCAAACTGGAAGCACTTCCACCTAGTTTTCCCGTAATTACTGCCGCTGCCGTAGCAGTAGGACAAATAAGACAAACCATAGCCGCCTCGAATATCTCCTTATAAGATTCATCCATCGGACAAAATATTAACAACAACGCAATAATACCACAAGAAATGGCTTGAATAGCCAACAACCAGCCATGCCATACTCTAGGAACCAACTCTTTTGGTTCAATTTTACAGAATGTAAGCAACAATTGGGCAAAAATCAAGGAAGGAGTTAAAAAAGAAATCAACCCATTCATAAATGGCTTTGTCGGCTCCAGAAAAGTGAAGTTGGCAAAAACAAAATAACCGATAACTCCTGCAAGCATCGCTAGAGGTAACGTCCAATTCTTCATAAACTTAAACAAATCCATCTTTTAATATTTATTTCAGAATACAAAATAAAAGAATTTAGTCCAAACACTCGTCTATTTTTCGGGTTTTGTGGCAAGTTTCGAATAAAAAACGCAAAACTTAAAGACAAAAGCCGAGTTTTCACTAAAAATCGCTACATTTGCAACTTGATTGATATGAAAACCGATAGACTTAAAATAATATTCCTGTTGTGTAGCCTGTGGCTGGTCTTTCCCTGTTTCTGCCTGGCGGCAAAGGGAAAGGACTTTGTAGTCGTCATTGATCCCGGTCATGGCGGACATGATCCCGGTGCTATCGGCAGACGTGGAAAAGAAAAAAACATCAATCTGAACGTAGCTTTAAAAGTAGGACAACTGATCCAAAATAACTGTAATGACGTAAAGGTAATATATACCCGGAAAACAGATGTCTTTATCCCTTTGGATCGTCGTGCACAAATAGCCAATAATGCCAAGGCCGATTTATTCATCTCTATACATACTAATTCCATAGCCCGTGGCAGAACTGTACGGGGAACAGAGACTTATACGTTAGGACTCCACCGTACTGAAGAAAATTTAGAAGTTGCTAAAAAAGAGAACTCGGTTATTTTGATAGAGGATAATTATGAACAACGTTATGCCGGATTCAATCCAAATTCTTCTGAAAGCTATATTATTTTTGAATTTGTACAAGACAAAAATATGGAGAAGAGTGTAAAATTAGCCACTCTTATCCAAAAACAATTCAAGAATACAGCCAAACGAATAGACAAAGGAGTACATCAAGCCGGATTCCTAGTTCTACGTGCCACTTCCATGCCTAGTGTTTTGGTTGAATTAGGCTATATCTCAACACCGGATGAAGAACAATATCTTTTATCCGATGCAGGCACTACGGCGTTATCTAACAGCATTTATAAAGCATTCCTCAATTACAAGCGCGAACATGACGCCCCCATCGGCCGCAGCAGAGTACAAGAACAAGAATTACCGGAACCAGAAAACAAACCGAAAGAATCAAGAATAGAAATACAAACTGCGGAACCGGACACTGCAACGGAACCGGACAAGGTTACCAAAAAGTCTGTGCCTGCCACACAAAAAAAGATCACAGGCGACCAAGCCCGAACATCTGCCAAGCCTGTATTTAAAATACAAATATTGGTATCAAACAAAATATTGCCCAAAGGAAGTAAACAACTGAAAGGTGTATCACCTGTTAGCTATTACCGCGAAAAAGGACTTTATAAATATACTTACGGAGAAAATACGGATTATAATAAAATACTACGCATGAAACGTAATATTACTCCTAAATTTAAGGACGCTTTCATTATCGCTTTCAAAAACGGAGAGAAAATGAATGTGAACGAAGCCATCAAAGAATTTAAAAAGAATAGATAATATAAAAGGTATAATTGAAATGACGAAAGAGGTAAAAATAGGATTAATAGGCATCGCTGCATTAGCTATGCTGATCTTTGGTATCAACTACCTGAAAGGAATAAATATGTTCCAATCTGCCAATTACTATTATGTAGAATATACAAATATAAACGGATTAGCCGGATCAAGCCCCGTCTTTGCCAATGGTTATAAAGTAGGTACAGTAAGAAATATCAATTACAACTATGCAAAACCGGGACATGTCACAGTAGAAGTGGAAGTGGACAAGGAAATGCGTATCCCCAAAGGAAGTACAGGAGAACTGGTTACAGAAATGCTGGGAACGGTAAAGATGAACTTACTCCTTAACTTTAATTCTACAGAATACTATCAACCGGGAGATACCCTGCCCGGCAAAACGAATGCGGGGCTCATGGGAGCCGCTGAAGAAAAGCTAGTTCCTCAAATAGAGCAGATGTTACCCAAAATGGATTCTATCCTATATTCATTAAATAAAATATTAGCTGATCCTGCATTGAGTGCAACCTTGCACAACGCAGAAAAACTGACAGCCAATCTGGATGTGACAACACGTCAATTAAACATGTTAATGCAAAAGGATCTTCCGCAACTTACTGGAAAATTAAACACAATTGCTGATAACTTCATTGCTATCAGCGACAATTTGAAAGGTATTGATTATGCTTCAACATTCAATAAAATAGACTCCACTTTATATAATGTACAAATGCTGACAGAAAAACTCAATCGCAAGGACAACAGTATCGGATTGCTATTCAATGATCCTACTTTCTACCAAAATTTGAGTGCGACGACAGCAAACGCTGCAACCTTATTGGAGGATTTGAAAGCGCATCCTAAACGTTATGTACATTTCTCTTTGTTTGGCAAGAAAGATAAGTAACAGATTTGCTAATTTAAAAATATTCTAAATAAGTCTACTCAACCATTTTTCCACTTATTTTCAGTAAATGACTGCAAATAGGGAAGAAATACCATGTAGACTTATTTCATTTAAAATAAATAAAAGCCTATTTTGACTGATAGTCAGCTAAGAATCAGTCAATTATCAAACAACAAGAATCTTTCAAAAGCCTTTAGATAGAGGTTTTTATAAGTAACTGAAACTAAAGATATTACTCTTTAAAAATAAAAAGCAAGAAAAAAGCGATTTGTTTTTTCAGAAATTCATTTCGAAATTTGCATTGTAGAAGTTTCGCTTTTTATAATAAATGTTTCATATGATTGAAAACGATCACGTCGTTTTATGGGGTCGTTGCCTGAACCTTATCAGAGACAACGTACCAGAAACGACCTTTAAAACGTGGTTTGAGCCTATCGTACCGCTTAAATATGAGGACAAGGCACTGACAATTGGCGTCCCCAGCCCATTCTTCTATGAATTTCTAGAAGAAAAGTTTGTGGACTTGCTGCGCGCTGCCCTATATAAAGAAATTGGGGAGGGAACGCAGCTTATGTATTGTATCTTGACCGATAAGACCAACCATATAACTGTTAACATGGAGGGAAGCAAACGCTCTTCAGCACTACCCACACAAACAGTTATACGAGATGGTAACAAGGCACCTAATCCAATGCAGGCACCGGCTCCGCAGGATTTAGACCCACATTTGAATCCAAATTACAATTTTGAGAATTTCATAAAAGGAAATAGTAATGAGTTCTCACGTACAGTAGGAGAAACTGTAGCTAAAAATCCGGCAAAAACATTCAACCCTTTGTTTTTGTATGGACCATCCGGTGTGGGCAAAACTCACTTGACTAATGCTATTGGTACCCGCATCAAGGAATTATATCCTGAAAAAAGAGTATTGTACGTATCAGCACATCTGTTTCAGGTGCAATACACTGACTCTGTTCGTACCAATCATTTCAATGATTTCATTAGTTTTTATCAAACCATAGACGTTTTGATTATTGATGATATTCAAGAATTCGCAGGAGTAACCAAAACTCAGAACACGTTCTTCCACATCTTTAACCATCTGCACCAGAACGGTAAGCAACTTATTCTGACTTCTGACCGTGCGCCGGTAATGCTACAAGGTATGGAAGAACGCCTTCTGACCCGCTTTAAATGGGGCTTAGTGGCCGAATTGGAAAAGCCGGACGTAGAATTGAGAAAGAATATCTTACGTAATAAAATACGTCGTGACGGTTTGAATATACCGGAAACAGTAATTAATTATATTGCTGAAAACGTAAATGAAAGTGTACGTGAATTAGAGGGCATCATTAATTCACTTTTGGCACAATCCATTATTTTCAAGCGTGATGTTGATTTGGATTTGGCTGAAAGAATTGTACGAAAAGCTGTACGCTGTTGTGAGAGCAAGCCTGTCACAGTAGAAGATATCATACAGAAAGTATGCAGCCATTACGAGATAGAAGAATCTGCCATCCATACTAAAACAAGAAAAAGAGAAGTGGTACAAGTACGTCAGGTAGCTATGTATCTGGCCAAAAAACATACAGACTCCTCTTCTTCCAAAATTGGTCAATTAATAGGTAATAAAGATCATGCAACCGTATTGCACGCTTGCAAAATAGTAAAAGACCAAGTAGAGGTTGACAAAGCATTTAAAGCGAATATTGAGGAAATTGAAGCTTCTCTCAAAAGGAAATAGAATAAAACCACAGAGGTGCGCAAAGGGCATTTTCTTTATTTCCCTCTGCGCACCTCTGTTTTAAGATTGATAGTTCCCGGCAATTCACTTCTCAAAACCCTGTTTCTTCAAGGTTTCTTTCAAAGTTACAGACATACATTCATTATCCGACTTCTTGTATCTGACCTCAGTAAATACCTGAGCCAGTGTTTCCTTATGATTTTCTTTAATAAACTGATGATTTTCCGGAAGTGACTCTTTATATCTATAAATACGATCAATATCCTCTTTGGTATAATCATGATACAATTCTTCATGCAAAATACCCTCTATAGGAAGACGATCGACTTGTGGAGGGCATTCATCCGGATATCCTACTGTAATAGTAGCCACCGGCATAACCAATTCCGGCAACTGAAGGATATCAATAATTTGATCAGGATTATAAATCGTTGTTCCCAAAAAACAAATACCTAATCCATTTTCCTCAGCCAATGTACAAAAGTTCTGAGTCACAAGCAATGCATCCGTAGCAGCATTCAAAAAAGAAATGGGATTGTCATAACCCGGTACCGCCTTACGCTCTCTGCACCATTTACTAAAACGGTTAAAATCCGCACAAAAAGTCAGTACAACCGGAGCACCTGTTACCATCGGTTGATTAAAATGGGCAGGTGCCAATCTCTCTTTCATCTGCTTGTCACGAGTCACAATCACACTATATAATTGCATATTACCCATTGTAGAAGCACGGAACGCCTTTTCAAGCAAATCATTTAACAAAGAAGCAGAAATATCTTCCTGCTTATATTTACGGATCGTCCGTCTATTATTTATCGATTCCATATATATTTTTCTTGCAAAGATAAAAAAAGAAAAGAGTAATAATGCATTTTTTGCAAAATATTATATGCTAAGAATCTGGCCTTTTCAACTAGTCAATCACTCATCCCCTCCATCAAAATTTTCAAAACAGAAAACTTCTACAAATAAGCAAGCATATATATCTTTTGATAATCAATAAATTAACAAATATTCTTGGATAACTTTCAATTTGTTGAAAACTTATCTGCTTTTTATTTTGTTAATTGAAAAAACATATATAGCTTTGCCGAAACTTTTATTATAATGAGTTGTAACTTCTACACTAAAACAACTTATTGATATTACAGTAAATCTAAAAATAAAAGTGGAAAGACAAACGTACACCTATGACGAAGCTTTTGAAGCATCTTTACAATACTTCAAAGGTGATGAACTTGCTGCAAGGGTTTGGGTAAACAAATATGCAGTAAAAGATTCTTTCGGGAACATTTTCGAAAAGTCTCCCGAAGATATGCATTGGCGCATTGCAAATGAAGTAGCCCGCATTGAAGCTAAATATAAGAACGGGTTAAACGCACAGCAGCTTTACGAATTATTGGATCACTTTAAATACATTGTTCCGCAAGGTAGCCCTATGACAGGTATCGGGAACGACTTTCAAGTGGCTTCCTTATCAAACTGCTTTGTCATTGGAATTGATGGAGCAGCCGACTCATACGGAGGTATAATCCGCATTGATGAAGAACAAGTACAATTAATGAAACGTCGTGGTGGCGTAGGACATGATTTATCTCATATACGACCAAAAGGTTCTCCGGTTAAAAATTCAGCACTGACTTCCACCGGACTGGTGCCCTTCATGGAACGTTATTCCAATTCAACACGTGAAGTAGCGCAAGACGGACGTCGTGGTGCTTTAATGTTAAGCGTATCCATCAAGCATCCAGATTCAGAAGCATTTATTGATGCCAAAATGACCGAAGGCAAAGTAACCGGTGCTAATGTATCCGTGAAACTAGATGATGCATTTATGCAGGCAGCTGTAAATGGCACTCCTTACAAACAACAATACCCGGTAGATTCCGATCAACCTGTTTTCACGAAAGACATTGATGCATCTGCGTTATGGAAAAAGATTGTCCATAACGCATGGAAGTCTGCTGAACCCGGTGTATTATTTTGGGACACCATCATCCGTGAATCGGTACCCGACTGTTATGCCGATCTGGGGTATCGTACAGTTTCCACCAACCCTTGTGGTGAAATACCTCTCTGTCCTTACGATTCATGCCGCCTGTTGGCCATCAACCTATATTCCTATGTAGTGAATCCCTTCAAGGCCGATGCCTATTTCGATTTCGATCTGTTCCAGAAACATGTCAGCCTGGCTCAACGCATCATGGACGACATCATCGATCTGGAATTGGAAAAGATTGAACGGATTATGGAAAAGATTGATTCGGACCCGGAAAGCGATTCAGTCAAAGAGACTGAGCGCACGTTGTGGCAAAAGATCTACAAGAAAAGTGGTCAGGGCCGACGTACCGGTGTAGGTATCACAGCAGAAGGCGACATGCTGGCAGCTCTGAATCTGCGCTACGGAACCGAAGAAGCAACCGAATTCTCAGAAAAGGTACACAAGACCATTGCTCTCAGCGCATACCGTTCGTCTGTAGAAATGGCCAAGGAAAGAGGTGCTTTTGAGATTTATGATGCCGAACGCGAAAAGAACAATCCCTTTATCGCACGTCTGCGCGAAGCCGATCCCAAACTTTACGAAGACATGGTTCAATACGGCCGTCGAAATATCGCCTGCCTGACCATCGCTCCAACCGGTACAACCAGTCTGATGACCCAAACGACTTCGGGTATCGAACCTGTCTTCTTGCCTGTATACAAACGTCGCCGTAAAGTAAACCCCAACGACACCAATGTACGTATCGACTTTGTCGACGAGACTGGCGATGCTTTCGAAGAATATATTGTGTTCCATCCCAAATTTGTTACCTGGATGGAAGCACAAGGCCTCAACCCGGCCAAACGTTATACCCAGGAAGAAATCGACGAACTGGTAGCCCGCTCTCCTTACTACAAAGCGACGTCCAATGACGTTGACTGGCTGATGAAAGTCAAGATGCAGGGCCGTATCCAGAAATGGGTCGACCATTCCATCCGCGTTACCATCAACCTTCCCAACAACGTAGACGAAGATCTGGTCAACCGCCTCTATGTAGAAGCCTGGCGTTCGGGATGCAAGGGCTGTACAGTCTATCGCGACGGTTCGCGTTCCGGAGTACTCATCTCCACCAAGAGCGACAAGAAAGAAGATTTACCTCCCTGCAAGCCGCCTACGATTGTCGAGACCCGTCCGAAAGTATTGGATGCCGATGTCGTTCGTTTCCAGAACAACAAAGAGAAATGGGTAGCCTTTGTCGGACTGCTCAACGGACATCCTTACGAAATCTTCACCGGTGTGCTGGACGACGACGAAGGTATCATCCTTCCGAAGAATGTTACGACAGGCCATATCATCAAGAACGTGGACGAAAACGGCGTCAAGCGCTACGACTTCCAGTTCGAGAACAAGCGTGGCTACAAGGTAACCATCGAAGGACTGTCCGAAAAGTTCAACAAAGAATACTGGAACTACGCCAAACTGATTTCAGGTGTATTGCGCTACCGGATGCCTATCGAGCAAGTTATCAAGCTGGTAGGATCCCTGCAACTCGACAGCGAGAACATCAATACCTGGAAAAACGGAGTAGAACGCGCACTGAAGAAATATGTCCTTGACGGAACCGAAGCCAAAGGCCAGAAATGCCCCAATTGCGGAAACGAGACACTGGTTTACCAGGAAGGCTGTCTCATCTGCAAGACTTGCGGCGCTTCACGTTGCGGATAAGGATGTGGCAAACACAAACGTTTGCATAGGAAATTGAAACACTTGCACAAATATAGCTGCATGACTATGAAGATAATTGTCTATACTTGCATAGTCATTGCAGCTATTTTTATAAATCTAATAATATGATACTATCGTTTAATATCGAGTACCGTACCAACTGGGGAGAAGAAATCAGAGTATCAGGTTCCATCCCCGAACTTGGAAATAACGAGGCAGGCCGGATGCTTGCCTTGCACACGGTGGACGGCATCCACTGGACATCGGAAGTTGAAATCCAACTGCCCGAAACCGGTATCGTCCGCTACAGTTATCATGTATGCCGTAACGGAGAGGTTGTCCGCAACGAGTGGAACGGTTTGCCACGTACCCTCTATCTGGCCGGCCATTCCTCAAAAACGTATCGGCTGGAAGACAGTTGGAAGCTCCTTCCGGAACAACAGTATTTCTATACCTCAGCCTTTACAGAGTCGCTGCTGGCCCATCCCGACCGGGCCGAAGCTCCCAAAAGCCACAAGCAGGGATTGCTGATCAAGGCATACGCTCCCTGTATAGACAACGACCATTGTCTGGCCATTTGCGGAAGCGTCAAGGCGTTAGGCAACTGGAATCCGGACAAGGCTGTCCTTATGAGCGATGCCAACTTTCCCGAATGGCAGGTGGAGATAGATGCCTCCAGACTGACCTTCCCGCTGGAATATAAATTCATGCTTTACAACAAGAAAGAAAAACGTGTTGTAGCATGGGAAAACAATCCGAACCGCTATATGGCCGACCCGAAACTGGGAGCCGACGAAACACTGGCCATCGGTGACCGCTATGTGTTCTTCAACCTGCCGGCCTGGAAAGGTGCCGGTACAGCCATCCCCGTATTCTCGCTCCGCTCCGAAGGAAGCTGCGGCGTAGGCGACTTCGGTGAACTGACCCGCATGATTGACTGGGCCGTATTAACCCGCCAGAAAGTCGTACAGATACTGCCCATCAACGACACGACCATGACCCATACCTGGACAGATTCTTATCCCTACAACAGCATCTCCATCTACGCCTTCCACCCCATGTATACCGACTTGCGCCAATTGGGGCAATTGAAGGATGCGGATCAGATGGCGCGTTTCGAACAACGCCGTAAGGAACTGAATGCCCTTCCAAGTATCGACTACGAAGCCGTAAACCAGGTCAAGTGGGAATACTTCCGGCTGATTTTTGCCCAAGAAGGCGAAAAAGTATTGCAGTCGGACGACTTCCGGACTTTCTTCGAAGCCAACAAAGAGTGGCTGCAACCCTATGCAGCATTCAGCTATCTGCGCGACATTTACCACACTCCCAACTTCCGTGAGTGGCCCCAATACTCCACTTACTGTGCTGAAGACATTGCCAAGCTATGCCAGCCGGAAGCAGCCGAATATCCGAATATCGCCATCTACTATTACATACAGTATCAGCTCCACTGCCAGCTGCTGGCTGCTACACGACATGCCCGCACCAATGGAGTCGTACTCAAAGGTGATATTCCCATCGGCATCAGCCGCAACAGTGTGGAAGCATGGAAAGAACCCCACTACTTCAACCTGAACGGACAGGCCGGTGCACCGCCTGATGATTTTTCAGTCAACGGCCAGAACTGGGGTTTCCCCACCTACAATTGGGATGTCATGGAAAAAGACGGCTATGCCTGGTGGATGAAGCGTTTCCGTAAGATGTCCGAATACTTCGATGCCTACCGCATCGACCATATTCTTGGCTTCTTCCGCATCTGGGAAATACCGATGGACGCCGTTCACGGCCTGCTGGGACAATTTGTACCGGCCCTGCCCATGACACGCGAAGAAATCGAGAGCTACGGTCTGCATTTCCGGCGCGACTTCTTCCTGAAGCCTTATATACACGAATATTTCCTGGGACAGATGTTCGGCCCCCATACCGACTACGTGAAGCAAACCTTCATCGAGCCGACCGACACCTGGGAAGTATACCGCATGCGCCCCGAGTTCGGTACCCAACGCAAGGTCGAAGCCTATTTTGCCGGCAAGACCGATGCCGACAGTATCTGGATACGCGACGGACTTTATGCCCTCATCAGCGATGTCCTGTTTGTCCCCGACCGTCATGATCCCAACAAGTATCACCCCCGTATCGGCGTACAGCACGACTACATCTACCGTGCACTGAACGATTGGGAAAAGGCAGCCTTCAACCGTCTTTACGACCAGTACTACTACCACCGTCATAACGATTTCTGGGGGCAGCAGGCCATGAAGAAACTGCCTCAGCTCACCCAATCCACGCGCATGCTGGTTTGTGGCGAAGACCTCGGCATGATACCCGCCTGTGTAGCCTGGGTCATGAACGAACTCCGCATCCTATCGCTCGAGATACAGCGCATGCCCAAAGACCCATCACAGGAATTCGGCCATCCCGAATGGTACCCCTACCGTTCGGTGTGCACCATCTCCACGCACGACATGTCCACCCTGCGCGGCTGGTGGGAAGAAGACCATCAGCAGACCCAACGCTATTACAACCATGCATTGGGACACTACGGCACCGCACCAAGTCCGGCCAGTCCGGAAATCTGTGAAGAAGTGGTGCGCAACCATCTTGCCAGCAACTCCATGCTCTGCATCCTTTCTTTTCAGGACTGGATGTCCATCAGCGGGCAGCTGCGCAATCCCAATGCGCAGGAAGAGCGCATCAACGTGCCGGCCAACCCGCGTCACTATTGGCGCTACCGCATGCACCTCACGTTGGAACAATTGCTGGAAGCCGATGAACTGAACAGCAAACTCAAACAAATGATAACCGAAAGCGGACGGTAAGGCTCAACCTTTCCAGTCGCTGAATTCAAAACTGAGCTGTTCCCATACACCGTGCCGGTCCGCCTCCTCTTCGCGCGGATTGGACACCGACAAGCCGATGAGCCGTATGGGATGTTCTTCATAATCCACTTCGCGGAGCAACCGCTTGGCCAGGGGCAGGATGACGGACAATTCCGTCAGTTCCTGCCCCTGCTGCGTCAGGCTGCGGGTTATCTGCCGGAAGTCGTGGAACTTGATTTTCAGTGTCAGCGTGTTGCCGTGGAAGTCCTTGCGTTTCAGGCGGTCCACCAGCTCCACCGCCACATGATACAACTCGATGATGACCGAAGACGTGCGGCTGATGTCCCGCTCCAACGTATGCTCGCACCCGATGGACTTGCGCACGCGTACCGCCTCGACCGGCCGCAGGTCAATGCCCCGGGCAAAGTCGTAGTACACCGCCCCCACCTTGCCGAACTCCCTTGTCAGCATCTCCAGCGAGCGTGCCCGGAGCTGCGCCCCGTTGTGTATACCCAGCAGATGCATCCGTTTGGCCGTGACAGGGCCCACGCCCCAGAAGCTCTCGACGGGCAGGCGGGCGATGAAGTCCAGTGCCTGGTCGGGATGAATGGTGCAGAGCCCGTCGGGCTTGCGGTAGTCCGAAGCGATCTTGGCCAGGAATTTGTTGTAGGACACGCCGGCCGATGCCACCAGATTCAGCTCCGTGCGTATCTTCCGTTTGATTTCGCGGGCGATGTCCACCGCCAGCGGGATGCCCGGCTTGTTGACGGTCACGTCGAGGAAAGCCTCATCGAGCGAAATCGGCTCGACGAGGTCCGTATATTCGTGGAAGATTTCATGTATCTGTCGGGACACCTCTTTATATACCTCCATCCGGCCGGGGATGAAGATGAGGGACGGGCACAACCTCCGCGCCTTCTGCGACGACATGGCCGAACGCACCCCGTAGCGGCGTGCCTCGTAGCTGGCGGCAGCCACCACGCCCCGCTCCTCCGCATGTCCCACGGCGATGGGCTTGCCGCGCAGTTCGGGGTTGTCGCGCTGCTCCACGGACGCATAGAAGGCATCCATGTCAATGTGAATGATTTTGCGCTCGGTCATTGTTCCGTTCTCCTCCTTCCGGAGGACAAAGATAGTGCAAACCGAGTGAAAGACAAAAGACGGGGACTACGTTTTCGGGCTTTGACTTCTATAGTGCAGCCTGTCTTGTCCAACGCCACTTAGCTTATCTATGCCGATTGCACAAACTATCCATTCGATGCATCAGTTCATCGCCCGTCAAATCAACAGCGATAATCCTTTTCTGTTTATCCAACAGGAAATTGCGCGGGATTCTTTCGATACCCAACAAACGTACTTCCGGCACCACTTCCCGCAAGTTGTTGGCACCCGTCACATGTACAAAATCCTCCGTCCCGTCTTTGGTTATCGCTTCTTTCCACAACGTGTGGTTCAAATCAATGGAAATGGCGTAGACAGTCAGAGAACCTGCATATTTCTCATATACTTTCTTGATAGTGGAGAACTGTCTCCGACAAGGACCGCACCAGCTGGCCCAAATGTCCACATACACATAAGCCGTGTCCGGCAAATCGTCCAACGAAACGACTTTCCCGTCCACATCCCGTAAAGCAAGCTTCAAGCGGTTGCCAAGCTTTGTATTTCTCAGAACATTTTCATTGATATTGCGGCGCATATTTATTTCCTTAATCTTATTGGCTTGCACAAGACCTTCCGGCGAAGGATCACGTGCATAATCGGACTGTGCACGCGGATCATCAGGATACCGTTCCCTTACATAATTCTTGAAATAACGGATGGAATCCGAAGTCACGATATCTTCGAAATACATATCGATCATACCAACTCCAGAAAAGGCCAAGTAGGGAGACTTTGCATGATAAATTTCATCCTTATAAGCCTCTATCAGTTTCCGATTATAATAGTCAAGACTGTCCTCATTTTCCAATTCGTCCGCCTCATGCTTCTTAATCCAATCGGGACGCTTCGACAGAATGCTTTCAACACAATCATTATGAAAATCACCTTCTTCTGCCTTCTTGAACACCGTATTCCGGTCTCTGCTTCCTACACGCATTTTCACCCGATCACCCGGATTGGCATACACATTCAAAGAACTCGGCCCTACCTTGTCAAAGATAACCATAAAGCAATTACCCGCAGGAGTATAGGCACGCAAAGTAACCGAATCCGAATGAGGAGCCACATACACAGAGTCCCATATCCGCTGTTCGTTCCCAGATATGAAAGACCATACAAACACATTCTGCCCTACCTCGGTCATATCTTTATCCAGAAACAAAGTGATTTCTACGTTTTTCTTTTCATCCTTACTGCCCGACGAATAAGCGGACAGAACTAACAAGAAGAAGATAAACAACAGATTACAACGTAATTTTCTCATAAGCATTAAAAACATATCCTATTTATTGGTTCATCAGACTGTCCAACAATTGTATCAGTTCATCGCCATGCAAATCTTTGGCGATGATACGTTGGTTCTTATCAAGAAGCAAATTCTTCGGAATGGAATGCACTCGCATTCGTTTCATATTTTGTGTAGGTTGTCCGTTGGGATACGTACCGATTACATGTACAAAACTTCCGGTACCATCTTTATCAATAGCTGCCTGCCAGGCTTTTCTATCCGCATCCAAAGAAATGGCATAAACAAGTAACCGCTTACCATATTGCTCTTGAACTTTCTTTATATTAGGCATTTCCTTTCTACAAGGTACACACCAACTTGCCCAAAAATCTATCAGTACAAAATCCTCAGCACGATGATCAGTAGTAAGTTCATTTCCCATAGCATCTGGAAAAGACAAAATCAATTCATCGCCAATCTTTTGAGGATAAAATAGGATGTCTTTCCTTTTTTTCCTTAACTCCTGTATACGCAAAGAACATTTTCGGGCTTCTGCAGTTGCAGGTAAGCCCTTTTTCTTATGCATATACTCTTGAATCAAGCCTGACGTAGGAAACTTTAAAGCAATTTGCTCTAATATATCACCAACTTCCTCTGAATAAGAACGAAAATCAATCTTCAAGCAAACGGCCATTTCATAGGCTTCTTCCGCCACATCAGCATTCAACAGCATCGTACACCGTTTTTCAAAGGTATTTCTTTCCAAACGTTGTGCTTCCTCTGCTTTTTTCTCTTGATGCAATGTTCCGATTCGCCGTAAATATTCCGATCTTTCTTCCAGGAAATCATGTAAACGGTTATTTAACGAACCACCTTGCCCAGCTCTTTTAAAGATGGAAACATCACCATCCTCTTCACACACAGTTATCCCAAACTGGAATTCGGTTCTATCGCCAGCTGCATATTGAGTGGTCCTTGTTTCTCAAAAAGAATATTCACGGCTTGGGTTTCTGGAATATATGTTTGCAACTGGACAACATACTCTCCTTGGGCTACAAATACAGAATCGAAAATCGTACATTCATTCCCGGAAACCCAGTCCTTATAACCATGTAAATAAACCCACTGACTTTCACTACAAACATAGTCGTCCAGATACAGCTTTACAATAGTGGTTCCTCCCTCATTCTTTTCTACAGAGGTTTGAGCAAAGGAATTTCCCGTCCATAAAGAAATTAAAAATAGAATCAATGCTTTCATTTGTTAACTATGTTTTTTGCTTTTAATACTCCAAAATTAGCCCTTTGAAAGCACCGGATTTGTGGAATTTTTGTGGAATTTTCGGGTTTCCACAAACTTTTTTAGGTGGAAAAAGTGTGGAACGGGGCTATTTGATGCTTTTCAACACCTTTTCCAGCTTTTCGCCGCCCGCTTCGGGGAAACAATGATGCAGAATGCGTTTCTGCCGCTTGTACACACCGGACCGGTCTTTTTCCAGCAGAACAGCGATTTCCTGAGTAGACCATCCCAACAGATGGAGTCCGCAGAAGCGGAGATCGCTCTCCGAAAGCGAAGCCTTCTTCTTCAGGCGGGCGATGAATCCATCGGTATAAAGGTCGATGCAATGAAGCAACTGGTCCTGCTCTTCCACAGTGAAATGTTCCTCATAGTCCGCATACGATTTGTAATGGGCCAGGATACGCTTGGCCTTGAGGTACGGTTCCGTCTCCTGTAAACAAGCCGACAGGTTGTCGAAGTCGGACGCCGGCTGTTCCTCCCGTTCCGCAGGAGGAGGCAGAAGCCGCACTTCCGGTTCGGCCATCGACGGTTCTGCGGACAAGAGTATCCAATGTTCCTGCCACCAGTACTTCATCAACGTATCCATCTGCCTGCGACGGCGTTTCCGCTCCCTGATCCGCCATCCCAACAACAGCACAATGCAAACGGCCAATACACCAATCGCCGCCAAACAAATCAGAACCAACCGTTTCATCTGCGCCTGCTCTTGCCGATGTACCTGCGACTGCTCTGTCAAACGGATTTCAGTCACCTGCTGTGCCCGCCCGGCTAAATCATGTTCTGCCTGCTGATATTTTTTCTGATACATCAATGCTTTTTCCACTTCTCCCAGTTCTTCAGCAATATCAGCCAAACGCATATAAGCCGACAAACTGACAGGCAAGGAAGCACCTCCTGTTATCGTCTTTTCCAGCCAAACCATAGCCGAATCATAACGATTTAACTGATAATAGGCTTCGCCTGTCAGAAGGGCAGACATGTACTTTCTTGTAGTATCCGGTTCCTGTATCCAAGCCTCTTGAGCAAATCGCAAAGCGTGTTCACCATCCTGCATATAGCTGTATAGCTGACTCAAAGTCTCCATACAACTAATCCTATTTTTTAGAAACTTTTTATGATGAGCCAATTTATAAGCCTTCAGCAACTGTATTTCCGCTTCTTGATAACAATCTTCACCTTTGGCCATCAGATGAACACTCCGTCGGTCCAAAATTTCCAGCCACAATGCTGTATCGGCCACTTGCACAGCTACCTGTTCCGCTTGCCTATAGAGGGAATCGGCCTGCGAATACATCCCCTGACTGTGATAGATATAAGCCATGCGGCCATACGTCCGCCCCAGCCACCAGGTATTTCCACATTGTTCCATCAGTGTCTTTACCCGCTGGAAGATGTTCAACGCCTGCCCCGCCTGCCGATGATTCTGATAAAGGATGCAGCCGCGGTTGTACTCGCCCCGTGCCTCCCAAAAGGCATCGCCCGCCCGATGGAAATAGCCGATGACCGGCCACAGCAATGAGTCGCTGGCCGGCATCTGTCC
>ENA-OPBO01000692-OPBO01000692.1-human-gut-metagenome-genome-assembly--contig:-NODE-692-length-27543-cov-5.450124_pt1 | contig 27543 bp, 34 predicted proteins | sample MGYA00241071_ERZ501458 | MGnify/ENA primary metagenome ERZ501458 (study PRJEB25962, sample SAMEA2042509) | human gut metagenome | biome: human gut; feature: human-associated habitat; material: faeces... | reverse complement strand
CATCACTCATTGTTTTGTAGGCAGCTTGAGGATTCTGGCCTTCATCAAAACACCAGTCATACTTCAAATAATCCACTCCCCATTCCGCATAAGTGCGTGCATCCTGAAACTGATAGCCACGGCTTCCCGGTCGTCCGGCACAAGTCAGCGTTCCCGCACATGAATAAATACCGAATTTAAGTCCTTTGGAGTGTATGTAATCTGCCAAAGCCTTGATGCCGGAAGGAAAATTCTTTTCATCAACCAGAATGTTTCCTTCATTATCCCGGCCTACCTGCCAACAATCATCTATATTGAGATACTCATATCCTGCATCCTTCATGCCGGTAGACACCATCAAGTCTGCAATCTCACGAATCTGTTTTTCATTAATGTTACAACTGAAGCAATTCCAACTATTCCACCCCATAGGAGGAGTCAAAGCCAAAGAATCGGTACTGTTTGCACGGGCAGAAATGACAGTGCAAACTACAAATAATAAACATAAAAATCTTTTTTTCATAATCGTCCTCCTTTAGTATTTCATTAAATTAAGTTTATCAAATAAAACGAATAAAGTCAAACAAAAAGGAGCCTAAGCTCCTATTAATGACTTATTTAATTAAAAAAATAATACAAAATTAAAATTACACCAAGTACAATTCTATAATATCCAAATACTTTGAAATCGTGCTTTTTAATGTATTTCATTAACATTTTGATTGCCATAATTGAAACTACAAAGGCAACGAACATTCCAAGCAATAGAATGAAGAATTGAAAAAAGCTAAAAGCAAAGCCAAATTTTCTAAGTTTTAAAAGACTTGCTCCAAACATTACAGGAATTGACATAAAGAATGAAAATTCTGCTGCTAAACTTCTTGAAAGTCCAAGTATTAAAGCTCCAAGTATTGTTGCTCCTGACCTTGATGTTCCCGGAATTAAACTTAAAACTTGAAAACAACCAACATAAAAAGCTAATGAATAACTTAAATCTTCAAACCTTCTAACATTTTGTTTTTTGAAATTTGGATTGTTTTCAACAATTATAAATAAAATACCATATAAAACTAAAGTGAATGCAACAGTTGGAAAATTGTAAAAATATTTTTCTAATACCTTATCAAACAAAACTCCTAAAACTCCTGCAGGAATTACCCCTACAACTACCTTTAGCCACATATTGATTGTATTTTTTTGTTGTTCTTTTGTTTTCTTTTTAGAAAATGGATTTAATTTATTAAAATACATAATAACAACTGCAAGGATTGCCCCAAGTTGTATAACAACTAAAAACATTTCTTTAAATTCTGCAGATTGATTCAATTTCAAAAATTCATCGACTAAAATCATATGTCCTGTACTACTTACAGGTAACCATTCAGTAATACCTTCTACGATTCCTAGAATAATAACTTTAATTATATCTAATAACCACATTTTATCATCTCCTTATATTTAGTTTTTTATGAAAAAAACCCTAGACAAAGTTTATCACATTTTGATAAATTTGAAAAGGGTTTTAAAAGAGGATTTTCAATTAATTATAAAGTAAAAGATTGTAATTGAACTATTTTATAATTCTAACTCTGTTTGAAATTTCTTCTTTTTCTTTTTCTCTCGGTTCTTCAACAATTTCACCAAAAGCGTCAAAAATCTTATCCCAAAGTTCATTTTGATAAACAAAATCTTTTTGCTATATTTTTATGAAAAATACAATATTTTTGATTTGCAAAATATTTTTTTATATGTTATACTTGCGTTGGTAACGAAAAAGAATTTCTGACTCTAAACCAATGTTAAAAATGTTTAAAAATATTTAAAAATGTTTAGGGTGTTTTGCGCCCTTTTTTTGTTGAAAATTTTAGGAGGTATTTATGAGAATAGCGATAGTTGCAATTTTTATACATAATAAGGAATCTGCTACATCAGTAAATGATTTACTTCACGAATACACAGATATGATTGTTGGAAGAATGGGTCTTCCTAAGGTTGAAGAAAGTATTAACATCATAACTCTTGTTGTAAAAGGTGAACAAGAAAGAATTTCTGCTATGAGTGGAAAACTTGGAAGATTAAAAGAAGTTGTTTGTTCTGTAACTTATGCAAAAAATAGGTAGAATTTTTTCAGATGACGAATTAAAATTTTTGTTGACAACAGATGATGAATCCGTCATTCAAAATTTACATAAAGATGCAAGAGCTATAACAAACAAAATTTACGGAAATAAAATTTACATAAGAGGTCTTGTTGAATTTAGCAATTATTGTAGTCAATGTTGTTACTATTGTGGAATAAATTCAAGCAACTCTTCTGTTAAACGTTTCAGATTGACAGAGGAAGAAATTTTACAATGTGCAAAACTGGGCTACGAAAGAGGTTTTCGTACCTTTGTTCTACAAGGAGGAGAAGACCCTAAATTCACCGACCAAGTATTTATCAGTATAATTTCAAAATTGAAAGAAAATTATCCTGATTGTGCAATTACATTATCCATTGGAGTTAGAGAAAAAAATTCGTACCAAAAGTTAAAAGATGCTGGAGCAGATAGATTTTTATTAAGATTTGAAACAGCAAGAAAAGATGTTTTTGAAAAATTACATCACAAAAACCAATCTTTAGAAAAAAGAATTAGGGCATTAAAAGACCTTAGAGAAGTAGGTTTTGTAACCGGAACCGGCTTTATGGTTGGAGCTCCTTACAGTTCGGTTGAAAGTCATATTGAGGACATTAAACTGATAAGGGAATTAAAAACTGAAATGATTGGTGTCGGACCATTTGTTCCGCATAATGCAACAAAATTCAAAGATGAAGTAATGGGGAACTTAAAGATGAGTTTAATAATTTTGTCAATATTAAGACTTGAAAATCCTTACGCTTTGATTCCGTCAACAACAGCATTAAACACTATTGATTCAAACGGAAGAATTCTTGGAATTTTGTCGGGAGCAAATGTTCTAATGCCTAATCTAAGCCCAAACTTTGCAAAGGAAAATTATAGTTTATATAATGATAAACAAAAAAATGGACTTGAATCATTTGACGGTTTAGTCGGATTAAAAAAACTTTTAAAAGATTATGGTTTTGAAATAGAAATAACCAGAGGTGACTACAAGGGATATGGAAAAAACTAAGTACATATATGATGTAAATTCTACAAAAGCTGAAGAGTTTATAAATCATGAAGAAATTTTAGAAACTATCGAATACGGTAGAGAAAATGCAAAAAACAGAGAATTAATTAAATCAATAATAGAAAAAGCCAGAACATTAAGTGGTTTAAGTCATAAAGAGGCTTTTGTTTTACTTTCTTGTCAGGAAGATGACCTTAATCAAGAAATTTTCAAACTGGCAAAGGAAATAAAATATAAACTTTATGGCTCAAGAATTGTTTTGTTCGCCCCACTCTACTTGTCAAACTATTGTGTAAATGGCTGTGTTTACTGCCCTTATCACTATAAAAACAAAAAAATTGCAAGAAGAAAATTAACTCAAGAAGAAATAAAAAAAGAAGTTGTCGCTCTTCAAGATATTGGACATAAGAGACTGGCTTTAGAACTGGGGGAAGATCCTGTTAGAAACCCTATCGAATATGTTTTAGAATCTATTAAAACAATTTACTCCGTTCACCATAAAGCAGGTGATATAAGAAGAGTCAATGTAAATATTGCAGCTACAACTGTTGAAAACTATGAAAAGTTAAAAGATGCGGGAATTGGTACATACATATTATTCCAAGAAACATATCATAAAGAAAACTACGAACTCCTACATCCAACAGGGCCAAAACACAATTACGCTTATCATACAGAGGCTATGGACAGAGCACAACTTGGAGGAATTGATGACGTAGGTTGTGGAGTTTTATTTGGTCTTAATAACTATAAATACGACTTTATCGGACTTTTAATGCACGCAGAACATTTAGAGGCTAGATTCAATGTTGGTCCTCACACAATTTCTGTTCCAAGAATAAGACCTGCTGACGATATAAATCCTAAGGACTTTGACAATTCAATTAATGATGAAATTTTTATGAAATTAGTTGCTTGTATTAGAGTTTCTGTTCCGTATACAGGAATGATTATCTCAACTAGAGAATCAAAAAAAACCAGAGAAAAGGTACTCGACCTAGGTATCAGCCAAATCAGTGGTGCATCAAAAACGACTGTTGGTGGATATGACGAAGATATTGATTCAGAAGGTAGCGACCAATTTGACATTGCAGACAACAGAACTTTAGACGAAATTGTATCTTGGCTAATGGATATGGGACATATCCCTTCATTCTGTACTGCTTGTTACAGAGAAGGAAGAACCGGCGACAGATTTATGAAACTTGTAAAAAGTGGACAAATTGGAAATGTATGCCAACCTAATGCAATGATGACATTACAAGAGTATTTAATGGACTATGCCTCTCCTGAAACAAGAAAAAAGGGAGATGCTGTTATAGAAAAGAATTTAGCTTTAATTTTAAATGAGAGAACTAAACAGAGAACTGTAAAATGGATTGAAGAAATTAAACAAGGTAAGAGAGATTTTAGACTATGATTACACCAAATTCAGAGAGAATTCATATAGGAATTTTCGGTTATAGAAATTCTGGAAAATCTTCGTTTTTAAACACAATTACAGGTCAAAACACTTCAATAGTTTCAGAGCATAAAGGAACTACAACAGACCCAATATACAAACCCATGGAAATTCATGGACTGGGCTCGGTTGTATTCATAGATACTGCCGGTATCGATGATATTGGAGAGCTTGGAAAACTTAGAATTTCAAAAACGGATTCTATCTTAAAAAAATGTGATATATTTATCTACTTTTTAAGTGAAGAAGATGATTTAAAATATTTAAAGAAAATAAATAGACAAAAAAAACCTATTTTATTTGTAGTTTCTAAAGGAGATACAGAAGAACACAAAAAAATATTAAAAAAACATAAAGCTTTGAATCCTTTTGTTTTCACAAGTGGAGATAAGGGTAAAAAAGATGAATTTTTAAAAATTTTGCTAGATTGTTTTGAAAAAAATAAAGATAGAACTATAACTGAAAACTTAGTAAAATCAAATGATTTAGTTTTACTTGTTATGCCACAAGATGCTCAAGCACCGAAAGGTCGTTTGATATTGCCACAAGTTCAAACCATAAGAGAGCTTTTAGATAAAAAGGTAAAAATTTTAGTTTGTGATCTAGACACTATAGAAGATATTTTAAATGATTTAAAAAAATCTCCCGACTTAATCATAACGGACAGTCAATATTTCAAAGAAGTTTTTGACAAAAAACCAAAAGATTCAAAAATCACAAGTTTTAGTGTGCTGTTTTCGGCATACAAAGGAGATATTGAATATTTTAGAGAATCTGTGAAAATTTTAGATAATCATGAAAAGATAAATAAAATTCTAATCGCAGAGGCTTGTACTCACCCACCGGATAGCGAGGATATCGGAACTGTTAAAATTCCAAATCTACTTAAAAAGAGATTGAACAGAGAAATAGAATTTGAATTTAAAAGAGGCGATGACTTTAGCGATATTGAAAATTATGACTTAATCATTCAATGTGGATCTTGTATGTTCAATCGAACACATACGATAAGTAGAGTTGAAAAAGCTAAACAGCTAAATATTCCGATGACTAACTACGGAATTGTAATAGCCTATCTAAAAGGCATTCTAGACAAAGTTTTAATACCATAAAAGGCCGAAGAGTTTTCTTCGGCTTTTTATAATCCAATGCAAAGCATTATGTTTATTGTATTTCTACCTACAATATATTTACATAAGTCTTTGCGTCTTTTTCGATTTTATCCAAAACAACTTTTACATCAAAAGTTTTTTCTATTTTTTGTTCTTTATTTTCTATTGTGTTTTTTGCACAAGCAATAAAAGAAATTAACATTGAATATATACATAACATTGACAAAAATTTTTTGGTTTCGTCCTCCTTTTAAAATTATTATTCCGGATAAAATATAACCAATTACATTATGACAAAATTAAAAATCAAACTCAAATATTTTAATGCTCTATTGATAATAGTTGTTCTCTGTTAAAAATAACCATATTTAAGTAATATAGTTAATTTTTTGATAAAAAATCTGTTCTTTAATTTGCTTATTATCATTTAATATGCTATAATGAACCTGTAAATTATAGTTTTTAAAATTAATATTAGCTTTTTAATTACATAATTTAAGTTTATTATAGTTAGGAGGAAAAAAATTATGTGTAATGGTTGTAATTGTTTCTCTGAATTAAGAGAATTTGTTGTGGGAAAACAACCTTCTGATTTAATTGAGATTTTACATAAAACTCAAGACTTCTACGGATATGTACCTAAAGAGGCAATGTATATTATCTCTAAGGCTATCGATGTTCCCGTATCAGAAATTTACGGCGTTGTTACTTTCTACTCAAGATTTAGTTTAGTTCCAAAGGGAAAATTTGCAATTTCAGTTTGTATGGGAACTGCTTGTTATGTTAAAGGTGCTGAAAATTTATTAGACGAATTTTCAAAAATGTTAGGAATTGGTGTTGGAGAAACTACCGACGACCTTTTGTTCTCTCTTATAGAAACAAGATGTGTTGGAGACTGTGCGAATGCTCCAATCGTAACTGTTAATGACAAAGTTTATACAAAAGTAACAGTTAATGAGTTAAGAGATATATTAGCTAAAGCTCAGGAGGTTTAAATATGGGATTTATAGAACAATTAAATAAAATAAAAGATTCTGCGTATTCAAATTTCTATAACAGAGTATCTAATGATGAAAAATACATAGTTGACGGAGAAGACGTTAGATTAAGAGGAGAATTTTTCGAAAAGCAAACAAGATTGGCTTTAAAAAATTACGATATAATTGACCCTTTTAGTGTTGAAGAATACATAGTAATGGGCGGATATTACGCTCTTGAAAAAGCAATTTTTTCATTAGAACAAAAAGAAATTATTGATACAGTTTCAGAATCGAATCTTAGAGGTAGAGGTGGTGCTGGATTCCCTACTGGTAAAAAATGGGAAGGCGCTTATAGACAAGATGTTGAAAATAAATTTGTAATTTGTAATGCTGACGAAGGAGACCCGGGTGCATATATGGATAGGTCAATCCTTGAAGGAGACCCTCATGTTGTTATCGAAGGTATGGCTATTGCTGCTAGGTCAATCGGAGCAAATAGAGGTTATGTTTATGTAAGAGCTGAATATCCAAAGGCTGTTGAATCTTTAAAACATGCTATTGAACAGGCTAAAAAATATAATCTACTTGGCGATAATATAATGGGTTCAGATTTCTCATTTGACTTGGAAATCAGATTAGGTGCCGGGGCTTTCGTTTGTGGTGAAGGTACTGCATTAATCAGATCTATCGAAGGTAAACGTGGTATGCCTAAGTCTAAAGTTTATAGAACTACTGAAAGAGGACTTTTTGAATTACCAACTGTTTTAAATAATGTTGAAACTTTTGCGAACATTCCATTAATCATAAATAACGGAGCTGAATGGTTTAAATCTATCGGTACTGAAGATTCTCCGGGAACTAAAGTTTTCGCTTTAGTAGGTAAAGTTGAAAATGCAGGTCTTGTTGAAGTTCCTATGGGTAGAACAATCAACGAAATCGTACTTGATATCGGTGGTGGTTGCCCTAACGGAAAGAAAATTAAAGCTGTTCAAACAGGTGGACCTTCAGGTGGTTGTATCCCCGAAAGATTATTTGATACTAAAGTTGACTTCATTTCACTTGCACAAATTGGCTCTATCATGGGTTCAGGTGGTATGGTTGTTATGGACGAAGACGACTGTATGGTTGATATAGCTAAATTCTTTATGAAATTTACTGTTGATGAATCTTGTGGTAAATGTACTCCTTGTAGAATCGGAAATAAGAGAGTTCTAGAAATTCTTGAAAAAATAACTTCAGGTCATGGAGAGATGGAAGATTTGGACTTATTACAAGAACTTTCAGAAGTAATTACTGATACAAGTCTTTGTGGTTTAGGTAAAACTGCAACAACTCCGGTTCTTAGCTCAATGCATTACTTTAGACATGAATACGAAGACCATATAGTTAATAAACATTGTGAGGCTCACGCTTGTAAAGACTTATTACAATATTATATTACTGAATCTTGTATTGGATGTAGGCTTTGTAAGAGACAATGTCCTGTAGATGCTATCGAGGGAGAAAGAAAAGTAAGACATATCATTCACACAGACAAATGTATCAAATGTAACGCTTGTCTTGAAAACTGTCCTGTAAAGGCAATTATATTGAGATAGGAGATTAAATATGGTTAATGTTAAGATAAATGGAATAGATGTCCAAGTTGAAAAAGGTTCTACTATATTAGAGGCTGCTAAAAAGATAAATATCAAAATTCCTACTCTTTGCCATTTGGATATGCACGGTTTAGGATTTATAAATAGAGATGCAAACTGTCGTGTTTGCCTTGTTGAAGACAATAGAAATCATAAGTTGATTCCTGCTTGTGATACTCTTGTAAAAGAAGGAATGGATATTAGAACTGATACTGCTAAAGTTTTAAGAGCAAGAAAAGTTAATATCGAATTACTTCTTTCTAACCACCCTGCTGACTGCCTTGTTTGTTCAAAGAGTGGTAACTGCGAGCTACAAGATTTAGCATGGCTTGCAAATGTTAGAAAAATTAGATACTCAGGTGAAAGAAGTCATTATCCATTAGATAATTTATCACATTCTTTAATCAGAGACCCAAACAAATGTGTTCTTTGTAAAAGATGTGAAACAATGTGTAACGAAGTTCAAACTGTTGGTACTTTAACAGATATTGGTAGAGGTTTCCCTACTGTAATCGGAACTGAATTTAACGAATCAATGGTAAATACAAACTGTACTTTCTGTGGACAATGTTTATCAGTTTGTCCTACCGGAGCTCTTTATGAAGTTAGTTACATAGATGAAGTACAAAAAGCTTTAGATGACCCTGAAAAAGTTGTTCTCGTTCAAACTGCTCCAGCAGTTAGAGTTGCTCTAGGAGAAGACTTTGGAATGAAACCTGGTTCAGTCGTAACAGGACAAATGGTTACTGCTTTAAGAAATATCGGATTCGATTATGTTTTCGATACAGACTTTGCTGCTGACCTTACAACTATGGAAGAGACAAAAGAATTTGTTACTAGATTCCAAAGTGGAGAAAATTTACCAATACTTACAAGCTGTTGTCCAAGTTGGGTAAACTTTATCGAATACAATTTCCCTGATATGTTAAATATACCTTCAACTTGTAAATCACCTCACGAAATGTTTGGTGCAGTTGCTAAATCATATTTTGCAGAAAAACATAATATCGACCCTTCAAAAATTGTTGTTGTATCAATTATGCCTTGTATAGCTAAGAAATATGAGGCAGCTAGACCTGAACTTAGTAATGAAGGACATAGCGATGTTGACTATGTATTAAGTACAAGAGAATTAGCTTATATGATTAAGGACCGTTCAATGGACTTCCCTAATCTTCCAGTTTCAGAATTTGATAATCCACTTGGAGAATCTTCAGGTGCAGGTGTTATCTTTGGTTCAACCGGTGGTGTAATGGAGGCTGCATTAAGAACTGCTTACAATATAATTACAGGTGAAGATTTACAAGAATTAGAATATCATGAATTAAAAGGATTAAAAGGATTTAAAGAGGCTGAATTAGAAATAGCTGGAAGAAAAGTTAGAGCTGCTGTTGTAAGCGGACTTGGAAATGCTAGAAAACTTCTAAACTTAATTAAGTCTAAAGAAAGAAACTACGATATAATTGAAATTATGGCGTGTCCAGGAGGCTGTATTGACGGTGGTGGACAACCATTCATTCACGGAGATACTTCAATAATTGAAAAGAGAATGAACGCTATTCATACAGAAGATAGAAACAAACCTATCAGAAGGTCATATCAAAACCCTTCAATAGTTAAAATCTATTCAGAATATTTAGGCGAACCTGGTGGAGAAAAGGCACATCACCTACTTCACACAACTTATGGCAAGAAAGCCGTAATGGCTGACTAATATAAAACAAAAGCCCAAAAAAGATTGTCCTACCCGACAATCTTTTTTGCTGTTTAATTATTGTGTAACAACAATATTCCCCGGTACCCACCCGATTAAAAGCATCGTGGAATGGTGGACTACCAAAAAATCGGTATGATTATTCACACCGATTTTTTTCGTTTATCTGATTTCTTTTTTAAATTCTAACGCTTTTGTAAAGGCTTTATTTTTACATAATATGTAGAAAATTGGAACTCCTACTACATATATTACTAAAAATTCTGAAAGCATTAATTCTCCTAATAAAACCCAAAATCCTACAGGATTTGGCATCATAAAGTAAATTTCCAATGCTATTGGTAACATTCCTACAACTACCGGTACTAAACAAGCTATGTAGAAATTTTTAATTTTAGTCATAATCAATGCTACAACTAAAGTTGCAAATGTCCCTACAACCATATCGACTATTCCAACTGTACTTGCAATATTAGCCAGAAAACAACCTAATGTTACACCTATTGTGTATTCCGGATTAAAAAATGGTAAAATTGCTAAAGTTTCAGAAAGCCTAAATTGTAAACTTCCATATCCTAATCCAAACGATTCTGAAAGAATTGTAAGCACTACATAAATTCCTGCTATTAATCCTTGTCTTGTAATTTTTTTTACGTTCATATTTTCCTCCTTTTTGGAGTGCTTTGTTCAACAAAAAAAGGGCACAGTGCCCCAAGCACTTGATTTTTAAAGTGGGTGCCAAGCAAAACACTTTTTTAAATTTAATTCTTGTAAAAATTACCGTATAATTTTAACATAAAAATATTATTTTTTCAACCAAAACATAATATGGTTGAAAAAAAGTATTTTTTTCATAAAACACTTGACTTGACCTAAATAAAGTGATATATTTGTAGTGTGTAATAAATATGTTATTTTATTTTAAAAAATAAATTATATTAAAATCTCATTATTTAGTTTTTAAGTATAGATTAAAATATAGTTATTAAATTTAAAGTTCATTTTTAAATATATTTTATTAAAAAAGTAAAAAAAGGAGTGATTTTATGAAAAAATTGAAATTTGTTCTTATGATAATAATTTCAACCCTTATGTTGTCGTCTTGTGCTACAAAGAGCAATGAAGTGGAACAACTTTATGGAAAAAGATATGGAGCTGTAAGTTCAGGAATTAGCGTAATTAAAAAGAGTAAATTGTATTCAGTTTTGTGTTTCACATTACCTGAAAATGCAACTTTTAAAAGTAATATTGAAGAACGTATTTCGGGTGGAAATTTTGACTATCCTAAAGTTATAAGAAAAAACGGAAAAAAATATTTAACTGCTGACGGTTTACCTGATGACAGATTTGAAATTGTTTCGGAAAATGTAATTGTAGATAACTATACAGGATATGAATTTACTCATTATGATAGAGTTCCAGATAAAGAAATGGAAAAATATTACGGTAATGTATATGAAGGACCTAAGGGCGGAACTGTTGAAATAGTTAAGAAAACTGAAGATTATTCTTTTATAAGTTTTAAATTACCTATGAATGAGGAATTTGAATATAAAGGAGAAGGTCCAAAAATCATGGGTGGATTTTATGATAATCCAAGTATTGTAAAAATTGGAGATAAAAGGTATATAAGAGCAGAAAATTTAGAAGAACAAAGACTTGAAATTGTAAATGACAATGTCATTTTAGACACTAAAACAGGTTATGAATTCGGTCTTAAAAATCTTATCAAAAAATAATTTTAAAGGTTCAGTAATTAAATTTAGTTACTGAACCTTTTTCATATAATGCAAATTATTTAAATTTAATTCTTGTAAAAATTACCGTGTAATTTTAACATAAAAATATTATTTTTTCAACAAAAAAGTGGAGAAAAAATCTCCACTTAAAAAAATATTTATTATTAATATTTGTATTAGTTATTATTTTGATAATTGGTCAAAAGCCTCTAAAGCCTTTCCTCCATAAATTGTTGAAGGACCACCACCCATAAGAACTGCAACTGAAATTGTTTCAGCAACTTCCTCTCTTGTAGCTTTTAAATTAACAAGATTGTTAATATGTGCTTCTATACAACCTTCACAACGAACTGCAACAGCAATTCCAAGTGCCACAAATTCTTTTTCCTTTACAGTTAAAGCTCCATCTTTCAAAACTTCTCCACAAAGTCCACCAAAAGCCTTCATTTCATTAGGTATAGCAGAACCTAATTTTTTTGAATTTTCCACAACATTTTCTAAACCTTTTACATGATCCATATTAAAGACCTCCTTATATTTTTTTATACTATATACCCATTTTTGTCAATCTTAATTATCAAACTGTAATTTAATTTTTTATAATTACTAAAATTCACAAAAAAACAGAGAATAAAAAATTCTCTGTTTAGTATCAATTATTTATTTATTTTTTAATTCTTCAATTTCTTTTTCTACAAATTCTTTTGTCCTAATGTTTAGTTTTTGATAAATTTCTATAAGCTCTCTAGCCTCCGGAGTAAGGGTTGAACCTCCTCCTCCTTTACCTCCAATTCTTCCTACTAAAAGTTCACAATTCAAGTCCGCCTCAGCACGATTTATCATCTTAAAGGCTTTTGAATAGGCCATTCTCATCTCTTTACAAGCTCTATTTATAGACTTATATTCATCTATTAACAAAAGCAATTTACATATCCCGTTACCAAATGAATAATCGTTATTATATAGAGTGATTTTTATATTAACATTTTTTGGAATTTTAAGCATATTTACCTCTAATCTCTATAAGCAAAATAGTAACAAGTTGCTACTATACAGCCACCAATTATATTTCCTATTGTAACAGTAATTAAACTGTATAAAAACGCTCCTGCACTTATATCAGAAACTATAAAAGACATTGAAAGATAGAACATATTAGCAATGCTATGCTCAAAACCACAAACTAAGAACAATATAACTGATATTGCACAGGCAAAGAATTTTGAAACCCCGTCTTTACAAGCATAAGCCATCCAAACGCCTAAGCAAACAAAGATATTACAACCAATTCCTTTAAATAACAGACTTAAAAAACTTCCACTTACCTTTGCAACAGTTATTTTATGTAAAAATCCAAACATTTCAGGAGACATTCCCATTGCTAAATAAACAAGTAAAGCTGTAAATATAGCTCCAACGAAATTAAATATATACACAAATACCCAATTTCTAAACATTTTTGGAAATGTAATTCTCTTTGCAAGTGCCGGTGCGAGCATCAAAATATTTCCTGTAAACAAGTCTGCTTCCGCAACAACTACTGCAAAAAGTCCAAAAGAGAAACAAATTCCTGAAATAAATTTCCCATAAGTCGCATTTAAACTTGCCATTCCTGTATTTACAACAACATAAGAAAAACCACTCAAAGCAATAAACATTCCAGCTAAGAAAGCTAAAACAAACATTCTATGCAATTTGTAATTTGCCTTTCCTTCTCCAATTTTGTATAACGATTCCAGCAATTCTGATTTTCCTATAACGCCCATAGTATCCTCCTAATACAAAAAGAGATTAGCAAAAGCTAATCTCTATCAAAATTATCTTTTCCTAAAATAAGATTTAATAGTTTCGATAATGTTCATAATCATATCTACCTTATCAACTACCATATCAACATTTTCTCTTATATCCATAGTAGTATCTACAACTTGTTCAGCAACAAATCTGGTAGAAGTTGTAATATCCTCAGTCATATCTTTAACATTTTCAAGTGTTAAGCTAACATTTTCAACGCTATCTGTTATATCTTCCTTAGTGTCAGCTAAAATTTCATCACTCTTTTTAAGAATTTCATTTGCATTAGCAATAGCCTTATCAGCATTTTCAATTAAGCCGGGTAATTTTTCAGCACTTGAAACTAAACTTTCTTCACTCTTTTCAAGCATGGAATTTACTTTGCTAAAAACTTTTATCAACTTAACAAAAAAGCAAACACAAGATGCTAAGCAAATTATCGCTACTAAATAAAGAATAACCCTTAAAGTTAAATCTAAATCTATTGTTACCATTTTATCCTCACTATTCTTCTATTTTTTAACTTCAACTTCAACTTCAACTTCAGGAGTAATTTCAGTCATATTTCTATTAGAAAAATTATCGTACTTTTCTACAGCTACTTCTTTAACTTCTTTAGCTTTATCTGCAACAATTTTAACTGCATTATTTACATTTTCATTAACATATTCAACGCTGTCTTTAGTTGCCTTAACAATATCTTCTCTAGTTTCTTTACCGGATTTAGGAGCGAACAAAATACCAACTCCAGCACCAACAGTAGCTCCTGCTACAACCTTCGCAACAGTAGATAATCTTTCTTTTCTTATCTTTCTTCTAACTTCTCTTTCTTTCTCAATACGTCTTTGTTCAATATACTTCGCTAAGCTCATAATAAAAACCCCCTAATCATTTTTTAAAAATCTAAGTTTTCCCTGCCATTTTATAGACCTTCGTAATTGAAGGTGGGCAAACTGTCTTAAATCTCACGGTTTCCAAAAACAAGGCTGCCATCAAAGTAAGAACTCCGTAATCCCTTATTAAAAATGTAGGTATAATTAAGCAGGGAACTCCTAGACAATATTATTATAGCACACTTTAGCCTAAAAGTGTAGTATTAAACAAAAAATTTGTAAGCAAAAAACAGTTCTTGCTTGATGTTTCTCAAGAACAATTAAACATCTTAAGAGCGTTAACTTTCCTTGTCCATCTCTTCTCTTGCAATTTAGGAACCTTCTTTTGTTAAAAGAATTTCTTTATCTACCATATCTTACTCCTAAAAAATAGTAAGCAAAAGACATCTTTTACCACATTACTCAAATTATGGTGAAATTCGGCGGTAAAGTCAAGACATCAGCTTATTACAGGCTATATCTTTTTAATTTTACAAAGTAGTTGTTTGAAAACAAGAAAACTCTCCTTTTGCTCCAGTTCTTATTAAAGGAGTCTTTAACCTGTCTGGAGAGTTCAAAATTTCATCAGAATAAAATCCCCTTAGACATAATGCACTTGGAAAATTCTTTTCAGATTTTTTTATCTTTTTTATTCTACCGTTCTCAATATCCAAAGCCACATGACATTGACCTGGACATATTCCACATATGCCTTCTCTCATATTAATCCCCCTTATTGCTTATGTTAATATGATATCAAATATATATATAAAATAAAAAATCGGAGTTTCCTCCGACTTTTTATTATTTTTGTTTCTTATAAATTTCTGGAATTTTAATGTCGTTTCCAACTTTATTGTCAATTCCATCAATTTCCTTAGCTTTCTTTAACCAATCTTTAAAACTAATACCTATAGGGAATTTTTCATCGATTTTATCTTCTTTTGTAAAATCACTGAAGGATTCTATTCCTGATTCTTTAACAAAGTTAAGATTTACAAATTCATTTAGTTTATCAGTTCTTGGTCTAAACTTTTTATCAATCTTGTATTCATCGTATTGTTTTACAAAGTTATCAATATTTTCTTGATTAAATTCCCAAGTAAGTGTTCTACCTTCTGCAATAGTCTTCATATAGATTGTCATAAGACCAACTTCAGGAGCTGTACCAAATCCATCGGCAAACATCATTGCAGCGTTATATGGATGGTCGTATAAGTATTTAAGTGACATTGCATGTGCTACTAGAAGTCTTTGTGCAACTTCTGGATGTTCCTTTTTGAAGTTTTCATTCATTGCATATATACAGCACATTCCCCAACCATGTTTATGATCATGTTCTTTCTTAGTTTCATCAATTAGTCCGCCCCAACCAACAGCAACAACTTTTCCAAGTCCTTGATATTCACATTGTGATGCAAACGGGTCACAACATGAGAAAGCTGAAATTTTCCCGGATTTAAGTGCCATTGGGCAATCTTTTTGTGACATCTTGATGATTTCATAATTATCCTTTTCAATTGGTAAGCCAAGCTTTGTTGCCCATTTAATCCATTGAGGATTGTTTTCGGGATTTGCAGTTATAGCTAACTTTTTACCAACTAAATCCTTAGGATCTTTAATATCATTTGCAACAACTAGGTAACTAGATCCTCCAAGGTGATTAGCAGCAGCCATAATTATTGGAGCCCCTTCAGATCTTGCATTTAGTGCACCTTCAATACCCATGTATCCAACATGCATTTTGCCTGTTGTCATGGCCTGTGCTATGTTTGTGTTATTTGTTTTTGTAACTGTAACATTTAATCCTAAAGCTTTATAAATTCCCGCTTTTTCCCCGATGATAGCTCCTACCATGTGGTCACAGTCATTGTATCCCATTTGAACCTTTAAATTCTTGTCGGCCTCAGGGATTTCTGGCAAGTTATACTTTGCCGCTACAGCCTTTGCATCATAAGCTACTTTTTCAACATTTCCACCTGAACCACCTTTACATGCTGTAAATGGAAATAGCATAGATGAAATAAGTAAAATAGATAAAATCTTTCTTTTCATTTTAAATCCTCCTTTTATTTGATATATCTATATTTTTATTATAAACCTTTAACTAACCTTAAATGTCAAGATTTATTCATCTAATCCTTCAATATAATGACAAAAATGTCCTTTACAACAACTTACTGTATCTCCTTCTAAAAGATGCTCTATTAAAAGTTTCTTTTCTTGCTTTAATCTATTTATCTCTTTATCAATATCCTCAATCTTTCTTCGCATATGGCTAGTTACATAGCTACAAGTTGAATTCCCACTTCTCTTAAGCATAATAATATCTTTTATTTCATCCAGACTAAAACCTAAATTTCTTGCTTTTTTTATAAAATTTAAATTTTCCACATGGGACTCATCATAATCTCTATAACCATTATCCAATCTTTTAACATCCATTAGTAACCCCTGTTTTTCATAATATCTTATTGCAGAGTCACTAAGTTCCGTTAATTCGCATACCTCTTTAACTTTCATAATATCTCCTTACTTGACCCAAGTAAAAAAAAACCTATCAGCATATGCCCATGCCTTCTGAAAATAAATTGTGAAGATGTTTACCTTCAATTCTAAAGACACCATAACCATATTGTCCTCTTTTTGAACCACTTACAACAAATTCATTTGGCGGACTATTATCTATGTCTTTAATTTCAATTTTTTGATTTTCATAAGGTGCTTTACTTTCTTCTGAAAAATAGATTTCTTTTCCTGAATTTATAGCTACTACTAAATGATTTAGCTCTTTAGTCTTTCTGAAAATAATAATTAGGTCATCTTTGCCGTTGCCTGATACATCTCCAAGCTTACATTTTACAACTTCTTTTCCTGGAAATTTATCATAAAACGCCTGCAACAAGTAATGATCTTTTTCAACTCCAAAGTCAACCTTTTTATATTTTATATTGTTCCTGTATCCAAAATAACCTAAAAGCAAAGCAAGAATTATAATTGAAACCTTTATTAAAATTATGCTTTTGTTTTTTTTTGACTCCATTTTAATTTTCCTTTTTCCTATAATAGTAATTTCTTAATTTAAAGAATGCAGATTTTAAGAAAAAATAAAAAACAATGGCCGAACAAACATACTTAAACCATTCTGGGAATGATAACATCATCTTGTTCGCGTAGTTTATAGCATTTGTAACTTCATCATATTTCATCTGCCTTTGAAAACCTGGCATTAATAACTTATTAGTCATAAATCCGATAAACATAGCGTATGCAGAAATAACCACAGTATAAATCGTTGCCGTTCTCTTTCCAATCATTTTACCAATACTTATTATTTCGGGAATATTTGTTGCTGCTCCTGCCATTAGGAATGTTATTGCCGCCCCGGGAGATGCTCCCGATGCAATTAGTGCTGCAATTAAAGGTATATGGCCAACTGCACACACATACATTAAGGATGCAAGCACTGCAACATTCCAAAGCGATAACAGTCCCGGGTCACCTAGATATTTTTGTATAAATGACTCTGGGAAAATTGTTAATACAAAACCTCCAAACAACATTCCATATACAACATACTTACTAAGTGTTATGGCAAAGTCGTTTCTTACCCATTCCATTCCTTCTGATATTTTTGTCTTAATGCTTTTTTTCTTTTCTTCTTCTAAATCTATATGGCTTATCTCTTCTGCAACCATTTCATTTCTAAGCTCTTTACCTGCAACTAAATTGCCTATAATTCCAATTATTATAGGTAATGTAATTCCTGCAAAAATATTGATTAGAGCTAGTTGCTTTCCCAGTAGTCCAAAGCTAAGTATTAATGCCGCAGGGTTTAACACCGGTGACGAAGCTAAAAATGCTAAAGTTGGTCCAGCGTATGCTCCCGAATAGTAAAGACTTATTCCTATGGGAACAGAACCACAGCTACATACTGGAAGTAGCAATGAATATCCAGTTATTTTAAATATTGAGGATATCTTTTTATTTCCCAGTGACTTTTGCAGTCTTACTGGTGAAATTATATTTCTCATTAGACCTGCTATGAATAAACTAATTACAAGCCATGTTGAGGCTCCGTTAAGTAACTCCACAGATCTTAAAATTATCTCTTTAATATAATCAAACATATATTTCTCCAAATTCTAAATCTAAAATATAATCAAACATCTATCTCTCAAAACTCTGAAGTTGACTTCAATGTTGTTTAGAATTAAAAACCGTACCACCGGTTTTAATTCTGTCAAGCTCTTATATAGTTATAACTTGATCTAAATTTGCATCCTTCAAAAGTCCATATAACATAGGGAAACAACCTATATGTGCTCCTTTGATTAGCTTGTCTTCAATTTCTCTTTCATAGACACATTGATCACATGCTAATACTACCATGTCCTTCTCATCAATTAACTTTTGAATTCTTTCTCCCAAGTCGGTGTTGTCTAACAACATAAATGTATTGTCAAAAACAAAGAACATTCCTACGACTTCTGCAACATGTTCTCCAGCTTCCATTTGAGGAATAATCATATCCCTTAAAATCTTTCTGGAATTGCTTGAACTAACAACATAAGCTACTCTCATTTCAATACCTCACTATAAAATATTTTTTTGCCTACTTTAAAAGCCTCATCTAGACTTAATCCATAGGTTATTTCATTGTCTAATTCATTGTCTACAAAGTAACCCTTCATCTTTTTTTCATCCAGAAAAAAGTTCATTACGTTTCAGCAAGATGCTGACCAATCATCAAACTTGTTTAAATCCACATGGATACAATGAATATCTGGACTGCTTTTATAAACAATCTTCCCATTTTTTACCACTACTTTAATCGGTTCTCCAATGGTGGAACATACGGAATCAATTTCCAAGTCCTGCCAGAATGTAAAATAGGATCCAAGGGAGTCTATGGCACACATTGAGTAGTACTCTCTTCCATCTTTCAATGTAATGTGATGTGATGTTGGGAGCCCTGAAACTGGATATGCAAATTGTATCTCTTTGCCTTCCTCGTCTAATATTAGCTTCCTCTTTTTTATCAAACTGTCCAGCGTTTTAAACTTTGAACATTTTGAAATCGGAAGTGTTCCTCCTTCATCCACCATAAGATTTAAAACACCAATTCTGTCTTTGCGTTCTTCAGGTGTTAAAATATCTTCATTACATTCAACGTCTTTTATATCAATAGATGTTTTCATTATTTATTTTCAAAATTCACCTCCGTTTCTTTCTTTTTTCTACTACCTGCTTCAATAAATTTATTAGATAAAAGCCCTACATATTCTTTGAATTTTTCATCCTCTGGATTTCTCGGGCTATCTAACTCTATTTTTTCATTAAGAATAATCTCTCCATGGTTTGTAGACATTAAAATTACTCTATCAGATAAATAAATCGCTTCACTTACATCATGAGTTACTATTATAACAGTAAGATTTTCTTTTCTAAATATATCAAGCAACTCATTTTGTAGGCTTTGTCTCATTTCAATGTCCAGAGCTCCTAGAGGCTCGTCCATTAAAAGTATTTCCGGTCTAACTGCCAAAGCTCTTACTAAAGCAGTTCTCTGCTTCATACCTCCAGACATTTGATGAGGGTAAAGATTTTTATACTCTTTAAGTCTAGAGATTTCCAGTAGGTAATCCAGTCTTTTTCTCTGTTCTTCTACACTCATCTTCGCCTGTTTCATTGGGAAGAGAATATTTTTTTCAACGGTCTTCCAAGGATATAGTGCATAATTTTGAAACATAAATGCCTTGTCTGGACCAGCTTTTGTAACTGGTTCTCCATTTAAGAGGATAACCCCGCTGTCTTGCTTTTTAAAACCCGCAATTGTGGTTAACATTGTTGTCTTACCACATCCTGAAGGGCCAAGTAATGTTACTATTTCTCCCTCTTTAACATTAAAACTTATATTGTCTAAAACTATTCTTGTTCCTTGATCTTCTTCAAATCCCTTACATATGTTTTTTACTTCTAGTTTCAACTTATGTACCTCCATGCGGTAAGTTTTTTATTTAATAAAAGTAAAAACCTATCCAAAATAAATCCAATTAATGCTGATAACATCATAAGCGCCAATAACCTATTGGTCTGCATCATTGACTGTGCTTGCATCATTTCATAACCGATACCTGCACTTGTCGCGATGAACTCAGCTCAGATAACGGACATCCAGCCAGCGCCTATGGCAAGTCTTGCTCCTACTAGAATATGAGGCGTGGACGCTGGAACAACTACATTTATAAATGTACTTCCCTTTGAAGCACCCATACTCTTTGCCGCATTATAATAATCCTTATCTATTGATGCAACTCCTGAAGATGTATTCATAATAACTTGAAACACCCCATTAAGTGCAATCATAAATAGTGTTGGGCCCTCTCCAATTCCTAACCAAATAATTGAAAGCGGAACCCACGCCATCATGGGTATTTGCCTTAGAGAGTTTACAACTCCACCCAAGATTCCTTCAAATATTTTTGATAGGCCCATGGCCATTCCTATTGGAACTCCTACAAGAACTGCTATAAGCCATCCTTTAACTACCCTTGACATTGTTATTCCTATATTTGTCATAACTTGTGAATTTGTAACGTTAGAGTAAAATTCTGTAAAGGTAGATTTTGGTGTTGGCAATAACAGTGGTATGCCTACTTTGGTTGAGGCAATTTGCCAAACTATAAGTAACAGAATTACAAAGCCAAATGTATATAATTTTTGTTTAAAATCATCTGACTTCATCATTTTTTTTAATCTATTTCCTTTAATTTTACCTTCCATATTTCATCCCTCCTTTCATCTTTTCCAAACTTAAACTCAAAATAATCTGGATTTGGATTTTCATTATATTCTAAAACCATTTTATTATAAGCTTTTAAAAACTTTTCAAATTTTTTATCCTTAAGAATTTTTCTATTTGCTATTATTACATTTGAACCATAATCACTGTCCGATACATTTTCAATTTTACCTTCCAAATAGGAATTAATCAGTGCAATATCAATTACATATCCATCTATTTGACCACTTTCATAGGCGTAACCAAAACTATGTGGACTCATATATTCAATTTCTGCATCAACATATTTTTCTTTAATAAAATCTGAAAGATAATTTTTATTGCTCGTCAGTCCTATTTTTTTTAAGTTGTTATCTTTTTTAATTAACACATCTGTATTTTCAGTTACGGTTCCAAGCAAAACAAAATCATCGCTAGCTTCTATGAATTTATCTGCGGCGTCAGTACATATTATCGCCACATCATAAACATTTGATTTCAATGACCATTGAGCTGTTGGTGCTCAGCAGTCCTTTAAGTAGTACGGCTCAATTTCAAAATCAAATCTGTTTTGACTTATAACTTTTTTTAAAATTGATCCTGCCATATCATCTCCAGCGCCAATCCTTAAAGTTCCCGTCTCTTCTCTCTTAGGAAAAATAAATATTAGAGCTACAATTCCGACTATTGAAATGATTAATAAAAAATTAATTAAAAATCCACTATTTTTTTTATTCATTTAAATCATCAACCGCCTGAGCAATCTCTTTTCTTATGTTCTTTACACTCAATCTAGTTACTTTCTTTTTTTCGTTAATAATCATGGTTCCTTGAAATACCATTCCATATTTTTTTAAAGCCTCTATGTCCTTGCCTTGACTATAAAGTTTTACTTCAACTTTATCCCCAAATTCTTTTGCCACATCCTTGACGTTTCTCCCTATGGAGTCGCAACTTGGTCAAGTATTAATAAATTCAACAAGTACCTTATTCAATTACTCACTCCTTCTAATAACAATAATTTTCTATTTAACAATTATAACATCAAAAATAAAAAAAATCAATATAAAATGACTTTAATTTGTAGGTCAATGTCAACAATAGATGTGAAAAATAGAATATCCTGTATAATTAAAACAACAAATAAATTAACTAGAAAGGAACTCTCTTTTGAAGATATTACAGAATATAATATAAATAAGGAAGTAAAATATTATACCGAAAAATCTACCGAGTTTGCTATTGAATGCATAATTGAAATATAAACTGATTATGATGATATAAAACATATTTAAGTCATTGGATTTCAAAGTCAGCTCTTATTGAAAAAAATAAATCTATTAATAAAAAACTTTAAAAAGGCAATATATTATATTTTAAATCCAGATAAAACAAACAATAAATTTTTATCATCTACTTTTATGTGTAGTAAAGATTTTGAAAGTTAAGAAATGTTACAAACAATAAATTTTTATCATCGACTTTTATGTATAGTAAAGATTTTGAAAGTTAAGAAATGTTACAAACAATAAAAGAATCTAACTCAAAAGCAACAGTTTTAGCTAGGCATTTAATTAAGTCTTTTGCTCCAGGAGAGGTTAATCCTATAAAAGCTCACAAAATAGGAATGGAATTATGTAAGAAAATTTTAAAAGAAGATTATGAGTTTGTACTTGCAACTCATATCGATAGAGGGCATATTCATAATCATATAATTTGTGCGTCCATAAGGTACGAAGTAAATCCATTTTAGCAAAATGGTAGAAAGGTAACGGATATTATAACTAGATACCGCACTGATAAAGACTTTGGTATAAGTTATACAGATAAAAATGGTAATAATAAAACTCGTTTACTTCGGAAAGACAGCTTAGTTAGAAAAGGATTTCCCCGATGTGAAAATGCTGATGTGATTCATAAGCAAAAATTCTATCTTAAGAAACCAACGCTAGGTTTAAGATTGAAAAATAATAAATGTGAATGGTGTGGGAAAGAAAATAACAATCTAAAAGTGTATCAAGTAAAAAAAGCTTAAAGACTTAACTGATAAATATGCCTGGCATGTTTTTATGAAAAGCATTAATAGAAAAACTCTAGTAATTTGTAATGAATGTTTCGAAAAAATTAATAACTCAAATGAAGAATAAATGGAAAGCCGTACACATCGAGAGGTGTACGTACGGTTTGGAGGCGAGTATCTAAAAACCTACATTAGAAATAATGCAAGTCGTTAGATACTTAGCCTACTATATGACCAATTATTGCACCAATTATTTTATTTCCATCGACAATTACATTGCCGAAAAATTTAGGGAAATCTGAAATATCAGTTAAGGATTCCGGGGTTGTTTCTACTGTCCATTTATTATTCCAAGGTGGAGCATTATAGACACTTACCATTAATTTTGCTAATTCTTTTAAATCTGATTTTGATATTTTTCTAATTTCCGTAGCTAATAAAGTTCATTCAATTTTTCATTATATAAAAATATTTTTTATATAGTCTCCTATCCTCAATATAAAGAAGTTAACAAGATATTTGCTTGTTTCGGTTTAATTGCAATATCCTACCTATTTTCTACCAATGAACAACATTGAACCTGCAAGGCTTAAAAACTTAGCTTCTCTATGTCCGACAAACATTCCGTTTGTTGTGTCTATTAGTTTTATATCTTTGTATCCTTCTTTTTTAAGTTCTTCGATAAATTTATCCATATCTCCATATCTTGACTTACTCATCAAGTCATGAATAACAAAAACGCCACCTTTTTTAAGTACGCGAAAAGTTTCTAGTAAAAGTTTTTGTTTGTTTTTCCCTGTAATATTGTGATAAACGTAGTTGCTTGTAACAACATCAAAACTTTCATCTTCAAAAGGAAGCTTTAGCGCATTTCCAACTTCAAATCTCGCGTTTGAAACACCTTCCGCCTTTGCGTTGTCTTCACAAATCTTTTTAGAAAACTCCCCTTTATATGATCCGCTCCAAATATCGCAACCCACCATGGTCGCTTTTGGATTTCTTTTTGCACATGCTATGGTAAGTGCACCGCTACCACATCCTACATCAAGTCCAACTCCACCGTTCGGTATCTCAACATATTCTGCGACTCCTTCTGTAATAGTTTTGGCGAGTTTCCTCTTGCCCCTATAGTCGAAGGCTCGATACATAAAGGAAAGCATAATTGAGAAAAATAGAAATATTAAGACTCCAATTCCTAAAATAATTTCACAGATAATCCTAGCAGTTCCGCTAAGAACAAGGTCTGTCCCCGCAAAAATTATAAAAAGAATAAAAGTAATTACGGTTCCTACGATAAAATTTCTAAGTAAACTTACAGGAACCCAGTTTCTATAATCAGGCTTTGTTTTCTTGTTATCAATAAAATTTAATTGTTTCATAAACATTTCTCCTTTAAATAATAAATTTTATAAAATTCCCCTTTATCAACCAAAATAATGATTCTAACCCTTTACTTTATAATCTTATAAATTCATATTAGTATGGTTTATCAATAAAGATAAGTAGTAAATAAAATATATTATGTTAAGCCAACCTCCACGAATAATCATATGTAGTCCTTTTGGCAATCTACCAGCAAGAGGAGTAAAAACTAAAAGAAATATGGGTGTAAATAAGGCCTGCCATCTTGGAAATACTGTGAATCCAAATAAAATTACCAAAGCTGTTGCTATATTTGCTAAAGCCATAATTCCAAAAACTATTTTTGCTTGAAATTTTAAAAATTTTAAAAATTCATCAAAAGCTCCATTGTTTTCGTGTCTTGATAAAAGACCTAAGTAGGCACACTGTATATGATAAGCTCCACCTAGTATCATGCCAAAAGTATTTATTAAAAATACAAACCAAGCAAGATTTAAATAATTTTCTTGTATGGCAAAAACAATATGATAAAAACCAATACAATATATAAAGGCACAAATAGGTCCTAAAAGACCGCCAATGTATAATCTTTTTATGCTGACAGTTTTCATTATGCCAATAATACTATTTATAGTATCCTTGCTGTCATAATCATTAGGATCATAATATAAAATCATATCTCCCAAAAACATGAAGAATGAACCAAAAAGACCTATTAAGATACATTTGTTTAAGCTCATAAGTCTGCCTCCTTTTTTATGTTAAGCAATATTAATTATCAACTCAATTATAGCATATAATACAGATTCCTTTCAATCACATAATTTACTGCGTTAAAACGAGCGAAAAAATAATCTTCCAGTCCTAAGGCGGGTTTAACAGACTCTATTTTAAAATGCACAGTTGATATACTCTCTACCTTTTCCATATCCTTTCGAAAGAGCAAAATTTACAACTTGAACCTCTTCATCACTTCTTGTAAAAGTTCCAAAAGTAGATTCTTTTAACAGGTTGGCATTAATATTAATCATTTATTTATCCATGTTTTCATTCCTTTTATCAATAAAAAAAGAGAAGTATCAGCATTTCTACCTTTACTTCTCTAATACATATTATTAAATTTCCCAAACATCATCTGGAATTTTAAATCCTTATTCAAAAGTTATATTTTCTTTTAACCGATTTTCAATATCTCTTTTGCCATAGATAATATGATATATTTTCACAAGTTTCTTTTCTTCATCCGGTATATAAAACACTAAATAATTATCTACCGTCAAAAATCTAAGTCCTAATGATTTCCAATCGTTATGCTCACATAAACGACACCTCATTGGCATTTCATCAAGAGTTTTAATTGCTGATAATATTCGGTTTGATTGTTTTTCAATAATTCATCAGGAGAATCATATACGCCAAAATCCTGCTTAATTCCCTCGCTTTGTATATATGTGTTGTTTCTATCAAAATCAACTATCGGATGCTGAAAGTCTTTTACTGCCACCCTGTAACCGCAAAACACACCTGTGCAGTTTGCAAATTTTTTCTGCAAATTAGATAGGTATTTTTGATCCAGTATAAACGCCTCTAATTCGTACCATTTATCTTCAAAAAAACACTTCAACCCAACTGTGTAATATATTTCGAGGGGCGTTTTTGTAGATGAAACCACTCATTGCACCTTTTTGCAGTTGTTTATCTATCGTAAATCCATGCACCCGGCAAGGAATTTCGCAGGCACGGAGCAATGCCATGAAAAGAGTTCCTTTTGTGTTGCACTGACCATAGCCGTCTTTAAGAACTTTGGATGCAGGTATATTGTCATCAGCATTGTATCCAAATTCAACATCGTCTCTTACAAAGTTATAAATAGATCTAAGGCGGTCAAATTTATCTTGTTCTTTCCAACGCTTTACCTCTATTAGTTTTTGAATACTCGGATTTGAAAAATCCAGCATTGGGGATTCTTTTAAGTATTGATTCATTTTTCTGCTCCTTCGCAAATTCTTAATTCATTATCTTATTTCACTCGATTCATATATCAAATCATACATATGAAAATCATCCCCACAATTACGCATTCTGTCTAATTTCATTTCAAAATGTTGGTATTTTAGATTTTTATCCATATCATCTGTGTCAAGTATAACCGGCACATTTTTTTCTTTAGCAAGTGCATAAACAAAAGACATCATTTTTCTCATATATCCCTGCCCCTGAAATTCCGATCTAACCGCTAATACTTCTATTTTTACAAATTTTCGCTTTGCTTTACGCATTCTATATTCGATAGTACCACCATCAGAAAAACATGCGTATATGAAGGATTTCATGTTTCTCCATCCACCAAGAGCTTTTTTTTCAGCCAATATCATCTTAATGCCATCGCAAAAACTAATTCTTCCGACACCTTCTCCTGATAATATAAGATAGCCCTCTCTATTTTTTGATGTGGTATAAAGCAATCCACTATTGTATGATGCCTGAACAATTGCATTAATATATGTGAACATATCATCTCGATTCGGGATATATTTGAGCAATCCCTTATCATTGATGCTATACTTATAATCAATAAATGCATTTGCAATATGTGTTGATATGATTTCAATTTCTTTTTTTGATAATTTATCTAACTTTTGCACTAATAATCATCTCCTTCTTATTCCTCATATTCATCATCAAAAGAGAATACATCGTTGGGTGTACAGTCAAGTGCTTTACATATTCTCTCCAAATTTTTAAGTGTTATAGGCTTATTCTTCCCCATACCTGCCATAACATTAGTTGTAAGCTCTGCCATAGCTATAACATCTGTTTTCTTTCTACCGCCTTTCGCAAGTCTTATAGCTATTCATTGAATAACGCTTTACCATTTACATATTAAAGTTTCAAATTCTTATTGTTCAGCATTCCGCCAAACATCGTATGATACATATCCTTGGAAGATTCC
>ENA-OPBO01000688-OPBO01000688.1-human-gut-metagenome-genome-assembly--contig:-NODE-688-length-27623-cov-5.933328_pt1 | contig 27623 bp, 27 predicted proteins | sample MGYA00241071_ERZ501458 | MGnify/ENA primary metagenome ERZ501458 (study PRJEB25962, sample SAMEA2042509) | human gut metagenome | biome: human gut; feature: human-associated habitat; material: faeces... | reverse complement strand
AGCAGGTCGAGGAATTTGCCCGCGAGGAGGGCAGGCTCCTGCCGGAGTCGATCGATTATCTGTCCATTCAGGGCCTGCGCGTCGAGGCGCGGCAGAAGCTGAAAGCCAAAAAGCCCCTGAGCCTGAGCCAGGCCGGGCGCATTCCGGGCGTGAACCCCGCGGACGTGGCCGTGCTGATGGTATGGCTCAAGCGGCGGCGGGACGCCGTCGAAGCCAACGACACAAGAGAGAGGGAACAGCCATGAAAAAGCATTCCTCCATGGCGCTGGTCGTGTTCGCGGTGTGCATGGTCAGCTATTCCGGCCCCATGGTCAAGGGCGCGCTGAACGAGGGCGCCTCGCCCATCTCGGTGGCGCTTTTGCGCATGCTGGCGGCGGCGCTGCTGACGGTGCTGCTGGTGGTGGAGGGGAACTTCACCATCTGGGAATTTCAGGTCAGCGGCAACGAGACGGTGTCGGACGAGGCCGTCTTACGGGCACTGGAGGATTACGGCATCACCATCGGCACCCGGAGCCTGGACATCGACCAGAAGGACATGCGCAACCATGTGCTGCTGGAGCTGGAGGACGTGGTGTGGCTGGCGGTGAACGTACGGGGCTGCGTGGCCCGGGTGCAGGTGGTGGAGCGGGTCCGGGGGCAGGACATGGTGGAGGACGGCCCGGCCAACGTGGTGGCCCGGCGGCCGGGGCTTGTGACCCGGGTGGAGGCCCTGGGGGGCCAGGCCGCCGTGGTCCCCGGGGACACCGTGACCCAGGGACAGCTGCTGATCTCCGGGGCGGTGGACCTGGACAACGGGGGGCTGCGGTGGCAGCACGGCATGGGCCGGGTGTGGGCCAGAACCTGGTACGAGCTGACGGCCCAGGTGCCCCTGACGGTGCGGCAGAGGGGGGCCCCCCTGTCCTCCCGGACCCGGTATGCCCTGGATATCGGCAAAAAGCGGATAAAATTATACGGAAAGGGTAGCACATTGGGGGGCGACTGTGATAAAATAACCCAGTATAGGCCTGTGTGCCTGCCCTGGGGCCTGCGCCTGCCCATCACGGTGGCGGCGGAGACGGTGACGGCCTATGGTCCGTCCACGGACCTCCGCCGCAGTGCCGGAGAGGCCCGGCAGGAGGGGGAGGCCCTGCTGCGGGAACAGCTGGAGGCCCTGCTGGGGGACACCGGGGCCGCCGAAAGCGTCCGCATTGACGCCGTGGAGCAGGGCTCGTGGCTGCTGGTGACCCTGCGGGCGGAGTGCCTGGAGGAGATCGGCCGGGAGGTCCCGCTGACCAAGGAATAAATTTTGGAAGATACAAGGGGAGGAATGCCCAATGGAACAGCGCATCGGAATCGAGCGCATGGAGGAGGCCATCAACCTGTTTGGCTCCTTTGACGAAAACATCCGTCTGCTGGAATCGGAATTTCAGGTGACGGTGGTGAACCGGGGCGGCGAGCTGGTGATCTCCGGGGAACCGGAGAACGTGATGCTGGCGGAAAAGGCGGTGCAGGCCCTGCTGACCCTGTCCGCCAAGGGCGAGAGCATCAGCGAGCAGCACGTCCGCTATGTCGTCGGCCTGTGCCGCAGCGGCCAGTCCGAGCGCATCGGCGAGCTGACCCAGGACGTGATCTGCATCACGTCCAAGGGCCGCCCGGTGAAGCCCAAGACCATCGGCCAGAAGCAGTATGTGGACGCCATCATGCAGGACACCGTCACCATCGGCGTGGGCCCCGCCGGAACCGGCAAGACCTATCTGGCGGTGGCGGCGGCGGTGGCCGCCTTCCGGGACAAGCAGGTCAACCGCATCATCCTGACCCGCCCTGCCGTGGAGGCCGGGGAGCGGCTGGGCTTCCTGCCCGGCGACCTGCAAAGCAAGGTGGACCCCTATCTGCGGCCTCTGTACGACGCCCTGTTTGACATGCTGGGGGCGGAGACGTACCAGAAATATCTGGAGCGGGGCAACATCGAGGTGGCCCCTCTGGCCTATATGCGGGGCCGGACCCTGGACGACAGCTTCATCATCCTGGACGAGGCCCAGAACACCAGCCGGGAGCAGATGAAGATGTTCCTGACCCGGATGGGCTTCGGCTCCAAGGTGGTCATCACCGGCGACATCACCCAGATCGACCTGCCCGGGGACAAGCCCAGCGGCCTGAAGGAGGCCATGAAGGTCCTCAAGGGGGTGGAGGGCGTGTCCATCTGCCAGCTGGGCAAGGCCGACGTGGTGCGGCATGTGATGGTCCAGCGCATCATCGAGGCCTATGCCCGGTTTGAGGAGAAAAAGAGATGAGAAAGACCCACTATATCCCCGTTACCGCCGACGTGCCCGGGGCCGCCAGTGATGCCAACTGCGCCCTGATCCGCCGCACCATCCGCACGGCCCTGGCGGCGGAGGGGGTCACGGCCCCCTGCGAGGTGGACGTGCTGCTGACCGACGACGAGGGCATCCACCGCATCAACCTGGATATGCGGCAGGTGGACCGGCCCACGGACGTGCTGAGCTTTCCGGAATTTGACCTGGCCCCCGGGGAGCATCCGGGGCCGGAGGACGCCGACCCCGGCACGGGACTGATCCCTCTGGGGGACATGGTGCTGTCCATGGAGCGGGTGGCGGCCCAGGCCAAGGAGTTCGGCCACTCCCGGCGGCGGGAGCTGGCGTACTTAGTGACCCACTCGGTGCTGCACCTGCTGGGCTACGACCACCTGGACGAGGGGCCTATGAAGGAGCAGATGCGGGCCCGGGAGGAGGCCGTCATGGCCCTGCTGGGCCTGGAGCGGTGATACACGATCAAAGGAGATTTGCCATGAAGATACGGAACCTGTGCGCCCTGCTGCTGGCGCTGATGCTGCTGGCCCTGGCGAGCTGCGGCAAAAAGGAGGATCATCCCCAGCCGGAGGACCCCAACGTCACCCAGGAGGAGGGAGCGGTGCCGGTGCACCTGGTGTGCAGCAACGGCTCCATTACCCTGCGCTTTTCCCTGGAGGAGGGCCACTGGCTGTGGGCCGACGACAAGACCTTCCCCCTGGACGAGAGCTATGCCCTGGCCCTGCTGGAGACGGTGCAGGGCATCGAGAGTCTGCCGCCTGTCACCACCGCCGCCCAGCTGGCGGACTATGGCCTGGACAGCCCCACCAAATACGTCACCGTCACCGACAGCAAGGGCGAGTCCGTCACCTATCGCCTGGGCAGCGAGTCCGACGGCAGCGTGTATGTATACCGGGAGGGGGCCGAGGCCACGGTGTATGCCGTGCCGGACCTGCTGGGTCAGATCGGCCGCAGCATCTATGACATGATGGCCCTGCCGGAGCTTCCGCAGCTGACGGCGGAGAACGTCACCTCCCTGACCGTCACCGCCGGAGAGAGCACCCTGCCCCTGACTCCTGCGGAGGGGGCCTGGACCGCCGATGGCCGGGATGTAACGGATCAGCTGGCAGACCTGACTGCCTGGCTGGGGGATATGCACCTGGCGGCCTGTGTGGACTGGCGGCCCAGCGCCGGGGCAGCGGCCCTATGCGGGCTGGACCAGCCGGGTGCAGTTCTGACGGCGGAGTATACCCATAACGGGGTGCAGCACAGCTTCACCCTGACGGTAGGCGGTCAGCGGGGCGCAGGCTACTGCGTCACCGTTTCCGATGACGACACCATTTATCTGATGAGCGCGGAGGCCCTGGCCCCGCTGCTGGCCCTGGCCCAGACGGGCCTGGCATAAAGAAGGAGGCGCCCCATGCGGCTGCTTGTGATCGAGGATGAAAAGCGCCTGGCCCGGAACCTGGCGGAGCTGCTGCGGCGGCAGGGGTACACCGTGGACGTCAGCAGCGACGGCGTGTCCGGCTATGACAACGCCTCCACGGACCTGTATGACCTGATCCTGCTGGACGCTATGCTGCCGGGGATGGACGGGTTCACCCTGCTGCGGAAGCTGCGCACCGGGGGCCACGCCGTGCCGGTGCTGATGCTGACGGCCCGCAGCGACCTGTCCGACCGGGTCCAGGGCCTGGACTGCGGGGCGGACTATTATCTGACCAAGCCCTTCGAGCCGGAGGAGCTGCTGGCCTGCATCCGTTCCCTGCTGCGGCGGGGCGGCGGCGACGCCCGGACCGACGACGCCATCACCTTCGGGGATCTGCGGCTGGAGCCGGGGACCTTTCAGCTGTCCTGCGGGGAGCGGTCCCTGCGGCTGAGCCGCCGGGAATACGACATGCTGGAGCTGCTGCTGCGCAGCCAGGGCCGGGTGGTGCCCAAGGAGCAGCTGTTGCTGAAGGTGTGGGGCTATGACTCCGACGCCGAGGACAACAATGTGGAGGTATACATCTCCTTCCTGCGGCGGAAGCTGACCCATCTGCACTCCGCCGTCACCATCCGCACCCGGCGGATGGTGGGGTATTTCCTGGAGGTGGAGGCATGATCCGCCGCCTTCGCTGGAAGATCGTGGCCATCAACATGGCCATGGTGACGGCGGTGCTGCTGGCGGTGTTCGTGGGGGTGCTGGTGTCCAGCCGGGCCGCCGTGGAGCGCAGCGTGAACCAGCGGCTCATGCAGGTGGTCCGGACCGGGCGGTATGACGCCTCCCTGCCCGGGGAGGGGTCCGCCGCCCCCTGCTTTGTGGCGGACGTGTACCCCAGCGGCACCGTGCGCCTGTCCGGCAGCAGCTATTACCAGCTGGATGACCAGGATGCCATGGCGGAGATCGTCACCGCCTGCCTGGAGCAGGGGGATTCCTCTGGCATCCTGCGGAGCTATCATCTGCGGTATCTCCGGGCCGACGGGCCGCTGTATACCCGCATCGCCTTCACCGACGCCGCCCAGGAGGACGCCACCCTCCGGGCGGTGGTGAAAATGTGCCTGATCGTAGGCGTGGCGGCCCTGGCGGTGCTGCTGGGATGCAGCTGGCTGCTGGCGGGTCTGGCCGCCCGGCCGGTGGCCCGGTCCCTGGACCAGCAGCGGCGGTTTTTGTCCGACGCGTCCCACGAGTTGAAAACGCCCCTGACGGTGATCCTGTCCTCGGCGGACCTGATGCAGCAGACGGCGGTCCAGCCGGACCAGCAGCCCTATGTGGACAACATCCGCTGGTCCGGACGGCGGATGAAGCGGCTGGTGGAGGATATGCTGACCCTGTCCCGGGCCGACGATGGGCGGCTGAAGGCCGCCATGGTCCCGGTGGACCTGTCCGACGCCGTGGTGGACACGGCGCTGCGGTTCGAGCCGGTGGCCTTCGAGGCCGGGCGGCAGCTGAGCTATGACATGGACGAGGGCATCACCGTTACCGGCAGCCGGGACCAGTTGCAGCAGGTGGCGGGGGTCCTGCTGGACAACGCCATCAAATACGCCCCCCAGGGGGCCGTGGTGCACATGACCCTGACCCAGGCGGAGCGAAAGGCCGTGCTGACGGTGGAAAACGGCGGGCCGCCGATCCCGCCGGAGGTGCTGCCCCATCTGTTCGAGCGGTTTTACCGGGCCGACGGCAGCCGCACCCAGGGGGGCTTCGGCCTGGGGCTGTCCATCGCCCAGGCCATCGTCCGGGAGCACAAGGGAACCATCCGCTGCGAAAGCGACCGGCGCTCCACCCGATTCATCGTGACCCTGCCTGCGGGCGGGAAGAAATAATCGCGCAAAAGAAGGGAATCTCATGTTTGATCTCATCATCCGGGGCGGAACCGTCTATGACGGTTCCGGCCGCCCCGGCATCCAGGCGGACGTGGCGGTGTCCGGCGGCAGAATCGCCGCAGTGGAGCCGCTGCCCGCCGCCCGGGCCGCCCGGGTCATCGACGCCCGGGGCAAATGGGTAACTCCCGGCTTCATCGACATCCACCGCCACGCCGACGCCGCAGCCTTCCGGCCGGGCTTCGGGGAGCTGGAGCTGCGCCAGGGGCTCACCACCATCGTCAACGGCAACTGCGGCCTGTCCTGCGCTCCGGTGGGGCCGGAGAACCTGCCGGCCATTACCTCGTATCTGGAGCCCATCTGCGGCCGGGTGCCGCCGGAGGCGGCCCGGGAGACCCTGGCGGAGTATTTCGCCGCCCAGCCCGCAGCCCCCCTGCACACGGGGATGCTGGCGGGAGCCGGCACCATCCGGGCCAGCGTGGCCGGGTATCAGGTGCAGCGCCTGGAGCCGGAGCACTATGCCGCCATTCACCGGCGGCTGGAGGGGGCTTTGGCCGACGGGGCCCTGGGTGTGTCCCTGGGCCTGGGCTATGCGCCGGAGTGCTTCTATACCACCGACGAGCTGATCCGGGCCCTGGCCCCGCTGGCGGGGCAGAGCATCCCCATCACCGTCCACATGCGCCAGGAGGGCGGCGGCGTGGTAACGGCCGCCCAGGAGATGGTGGAGGTGGCCCGGGCCCTGAAGGCCCCGGTGCATATCTCCCACCTGAAGGCCATGGGCCGGGACAACTGGCGCAGCAAGGTGCCCCAGGTGCTGGCCCTGCTGGACCGGGCCCGCCAGGAGGGGCTGGACCTGTCCTGCGACGTGTATCCCTACACCGCCGGGTCCACCCAGCTGCTGCATATCCTGCCGCCGGAGTTTCTGGCCGGGGGCATGGAGGCCATTGTTCGCCGCCTGCAAGACCCGGACCAGCGGAAGCTGCTGGCCCGGCGCATCGAAGGCGGCGATGGCTTTGACGACATCGCCAAGCTGGCGGGCTGGGACGGCATTTTTCTCACCAGTCTCCACTGCCCGGAGGATCACCCCTATCAGGGCATGAGCCTGCAGCAGATCGCGGAGCTGACCGGCCAGGACCCCCTGACCTGCTGCTGCGACCTGCTGGTGCGGGAGCAGGGGGAGATCACCATGATCGACTTCATGGCCCACGAGGAGGACATCGCCGCCATTCTGCAAGATCCCTTCTCCAACCTGATCTCCGACTCCACCTATCCCACGGAGGGCCAGCCCCATCCCCGGGTATACGGCACCTTTGTCCACCTGCTGACCCGGTTCGTCCGGGAGCGGGGGGACCTGACGCCGGAGGCGGCCATCCACAAGATGACGGGCCGCCCGGCGGCGGTGCTGGGCATGAAGGACCGGGGCGTGCTGACCCCCGGGGCCCAGGCGGATATCAACGTGTTCGCCCCGGAGGACCTGCGGGAGCCGGGGACGTATCAGGACCCCTGCCGCATGGCGGAGGGGCTGGACACCGTGCTGGTGGCCGGACAGCCGGTCATCGACGGCGGCCAATACACCGGCGTCATGGCCGGGCAGATCGTCAGAAGGAGCTAAGTATGCTGGAGCAGATCATCGACATTGTGCGCCGGGCGGGGGACATTGTCCTCTCCGCCCACGACATTCAGAACGTCACCCGGGAGAAGCACGGCCCGGCGGACCTGGTGACCCAATATGACGAGGCCGTGCAGGCGTTTCTACGGCAGGAGCTGCTGAAGCTGCTGCCGGAGGCGGAGTTTTTCGGCGAGGAGGGGGAGCGGCCCGCTCTGACCCACCCCTGGATTTTTGTGGTGGACCCCATCGACGGCACCACCAATTTTACCCGCCGCATGAATTGCAGCAGCGTGTCCGTGGCCCTGGTCCACAACGGGCAGGCGGAGTACGGCGTGGTGTATAACCCCTTTGTGGGCGAGCTGTTCGCCGCTCAAAGGGGCTGCGGGGCCACCCTCAACGGCGCGCCCATCCGCGCCAGCTCCCGAGACGCCGCCCACGCCATTGTGGCCTGCGGCTCCACCATCTATGACCGCAGCTATACCGACCGGCACTTTGCCATCCTGCGGCACCTGTATGACCGGTGCCTGGACTACCGGCGGTTTGCCTCAGCGGCCCTGGACTGCTGCATGGTGGCCTGCGGCCGGGCGGAGATCTTCTTCGAGTGCCGACTGTCTCCCTGGGACTATGCCGCCGGGTCTTTGATCGCCCAGGAGGCCGGAGGCGTCGCCGTCCGGCTGGACGGCTCCTTCCTGGACCCCCTGCGCCCGGGTTCGGTGTTCATCACCAACGCCGCCTGCCGGGAAATGCGGCAGGGCCTGCCGGAATAAGAAAACAAAAAATCTCAAAGGGCCAAAGCCCTTTGAGATTTTTTTATGGAATTCAGTTCTTCTCCTGGCCATACAGGGCCGCTTTGAAATAGGTGGCCCGGACGATCTCCTCCACGTTGTCCTGGCGGCGGCTGCGCAGGGTCTCGAACAGGTCGCTGTGGGCCTCCAGCAGCTCCTCGCCCCGGCCGGTGTTGATCATGGTGCTGACCGTTTCATACCGGACGGCGTGGGTCAGGGTGCGCACCACCCGGCTGATCTTGTCGGCCAGGGGGTTCTTTCCCATCTGGGACACCATGTCGTGGAACTGGTTGTCCACGGCGAAAAAGCGCTCCACCTTGTCCTGGCCATCGCCGCGGACGATGCCGCGCATCTGGTCCAGGAGCTGCTCCAGCACCCGGCCGTCCTCCTCATTATACTTGGCGCTGGCCAGGCGCATGATGCCGGCCTCTACCATCTCGCGCAGCTCCATCAGGTTGTCAAAGGAGTCCTGGTTCAGGATCATGCCATAGATCATGGGGTCGATCATGCTCTCCTGAAAGCCGCTGCAAACGAAGGTCCCCTCGGAGCGCTTGCTCTCCAGCACGCCCAGATAGGTGAGAATTTTGATGGCCTCCCGCACGGAGCTGCGGGCCACGCCCATGGAGGCGGCCAGATCCGGCTCCGGCGGAATGCGGTCTCCGGGCTTGAGCTGCTTATTGCGCATGGCATCGGTCAGGCAGTTGATAACGCTCTGCACCACCGACTCCTTCTTCAGATTTTTCACATAGCCGGGGGTATCACTCATATAAATCGCTCCTTTATGGGACTGTTAACTCTATAACATATGTATAACATAGTACAAAGTTTGAATACCGTCAAGTAAAAGTTTCACCAAGACATCAAAACGCGCAGCGGACGGCAGACAAAAGTTGCCGTCCGCTGCTTTCGGAGGGGAAAAGGGTAAAAGAAGATGTGTTTGACTGTGTAATTTTTGTCAGCGGCCCAGATAGATGGACTGCTTGGCCAGCACCAGCTGCAGCATCAGGTCGTTGCAGGGGGTGGCGATGCCGTGCTCCCGGCCCAGGCGGCACACAGCGCCGGTGATGATGCGGATCTCGGTCTCCCGGTGATGGGTCACGTCCTGCACCATGGAGCTGATGGTCTCGTCGGTCATGCGGGACACCTCATAGGCGTGCTCCAGCTCGGCGTCGTGGTCCAGGGTGCAGCCGCAGGCGTTGGCCACGGTGATGGCCTCCTCCACCAGCATCCGGGCGGCCTCGTGGGCATACTGGTTGCCGTCCACAAAGCCGTTCTTGGTCTCCAGCAGGGCGCTCATGCCGTTGATGGCCACGTTGGCCAGCAGCTTGTGCCAGATGGCGTTCATGACGTTCTCGTGGACGCAGACCTCCAGGCCGGCCTCGCGCAGGGCCTCGGCCATGCGCTCCACGTTCTCCTTGGGGGCCTTCAGGGAGCCCATGTTGGTCACACCGGTGCCGGTGTGCTTCACATGGCCGGGCTCCATGGGGGTGGCGCCGAAGGCGGTGTTGCCGATGATGATCTGCTCCTCGGGAACCACCTTGGCAATCTCGTCATAGTTGCCCAGGCCGTTCTGCAGGCACAGGATCATGGTGTGCCGGTCGATCATGGGCAGAGCGTTGCGCACGGCGGCTTCCAGATACTGATAGTGCACGAACACGATCAGCAGGTCCACCACGCCGATCTCCTTGGGGTCGGTGGTGGCCATGGCCGGGCGGAAGGACACGGTCTCGCCGGTGCCGCTGCCGGGGGCGCACTCGTCCAGGAGAATGCCGTTCTTCTTGATGGATTCAATCACCGGGGCATAGGTATCCAGCACGCAGACCTCATGCTTCCGGGACAGATAGCTTGCATAGCAGCTGCCGATGGCGCCGCAGCCAACAAAACCGATTCTCATAATGATAACCTCCTGATTTTTCCGATGTTAGGCGTTCATGCTCTCGGCGATGGCCACGATGTCCTCAACGGTCACGCCGTTCATGGCCAGCAGGCGCTCATAGGGGGCGGACTGACCGAACTGATCCCGGATGCCAACGCGCTTGACAAGGCCCTTGCCCATCTCGGCGGCTACCTCGCACACGGCGGAGCCCAGGCCGTTGATGATGTTGTGGTCCTCCACGGTGATGACCTTGCCGATGTCGTTGATGGCGGCAGTGACGGCCTCCACGTCCAGGGGCTTGATGGTGTGCATATCCAGCACGCGGGCGGAGATGCCCTTACCGGCCAGGACCTTGGCGGCCTCGATGGCCAGGCAGACGGTGTCGCCGTTGGCGATGATGGCCACGTCCTTGCCGTCCTGGATCTGGTGGGCCTTGCCGATGGTGAACTCCACGTCCTCGTCATAGATCTGGGGCACGGCGTCACGGGTGAAGCGCAGATACATGGGGCCGTAGGTCTCGGCGGCCTGGCGGACCAGCTTGCGGGCGGCGTTATAGTCCGCCGGCATGATCACGGTCATGTTGGGGATGGTGCGCAGCACACCCATGTCCTCGATGGACTGGTGGGAGGCGCCGTCGTTGGCGGGGGTCACGCCGCCGTGGGAGCAGGCGATCTTCACGTTCAGGTTGGGATAGCAGACCTCCTGGCGGATCATTTCGCACATACGCAGGGAGCCGAACACGGCGTAGGTGACCACGAAGGGGACCTTGCCGCAGGTGGCAAGACCCGCAGCCAGGCCTGCGCCGTTCTGCTCGGCGATGCCCACGTTCAGATACTGCTGGGGCAGCTCCTTGCGGAAGTCGCCGGTCTTGCAGCTCTTGCCGATATCGATATCCACCACCAGAATGTCGGGGTTTTCCTTGCCCAGGGCCACGATCTCCTTGCCGAAGCCTTCGCGGGTAGCGATCTTTTTCTTTTCGCTCATTGCTCTTTCCTCCTTGCTTAGTGGATCAGCTGGGCTTCCAGCTCAGCCATGGCCTGCTTATACTGCTCATCGTTGGGGGCAACGCCGTGCCAGCCGCACTGGTTTTCCATGAAGGAAACGCCCTTGCCCTTGACGGTGTGGGCATACAGGCACTTGGGCTTGCCGTTCTGGGAGGCATAGCACTTGTCGATGGAGGCGGTGATCTCCTCCATGCTGTGGCCGTCGAGCTCCAGAACCTCCCAGCCGAAGGCACGGAACTTCTCGCCCAGGTCGCCGTTGGGCATGATCTCGTCGCAGGTGCCGTCCAGCTGCAGGTTGTTGTTATCCACGAAAACGATCAGGTTGTCCAGACCGTACTTGTGAGCGGTGTTGGCAGCCTCCCAGATCTCGCCCTCCTGGGCCTCGCCGTCGCCCACCACGCAGAAGACCTTGTAGTCCTTGTGGTCCAGCTTACCGGCCAGAGCCATACCGGCGGCGCAGGCCAGCCCCTGACCCAGGGAGCCGGTGGAGATGTCGATGCCGGGGCAGCGGTTCATGGAGGGGTGACCCTGAAGCATGGAGCCCTCCTTGCGCAGGGTGTCCAGCACGGACTCGGGGAAGAAGCCCACGGCAGCCAGGCAGGCATACTGGATGGGGCAGACATGGCCCTTGGAGAGCACCATGCGGTCCCGGTCCTCCCAGCGGGGGTTCTTGGGGTCCAGGTTCATGTATTTGAAGTAGCAGGCGGTGACAAAATCTGCCGCAGACAGGGATCCGCCGGGATGACCGGACTGGGCCTTGTAGATCATGTCGATGACCTTCATACGCATCTGCGTGGCGGTGTTTTTCAGCTCTTGCATGGAGATATCTTTCACAAAAATCACCTCATTGAAAATTTTCGGAATGCTCTGATTTGTTTAATGTCGGACAAATGACAATTACAGTATAGCGTTTTGTCTGACAAAGTCAAGAGCTTTTTTGGATTTTTCTCTTTTGCCTAATTCTTTGCATGTTTTTTATGGAAATTGACCGAAATCTGGACGGATATGGGGCGACGGAATAAGAAAATGCAGCACCGGGCGGATGAAATCCGCCCGGTGCTGCATGCGTGGGATAGAAAGCTGTGTGTGGAGAGAGAAAGAAAGCGTTAGTGAATGAGGAATGTGGAAATTGCGGGGACGTAGGTGATCAGCAGCAGCACCGCCAGCTCGGCGATGAGGCACGGGACAATGCCCTTGGTGATCTCCTCGATCTTGATATCTCCGATGCCGCAGGCCACATACAGGTTGACGCCCACCGGCGGGGTGAACAGGCCGATGGCCAGGTTCACGATCATAACGGTGCCCAGGTGGATGGGGTCAATGCCCAGCTGCACCGCAACGGGGGCAAACAGCGGGGTGAAGATGTACAGAGCGGAGGTGGAGTCCAGGAAGCAGCCGGCGATCAGCAGCACCACGTTGACGATGATGAAGAAGATAACCGTGTTGCCGTTGGTAACGGTGAGCATGAAGTTCTCAATGGCCAGATCCAGTCTTGCACGGGTCAGGACATAGCCGAACAGGGTGGCGCCCATGGTGATGAACATAACCGTGGCGGTGGTGGAGCAGGAGTCGATGAGGATGTCCTTCATCTTCTTCCAGTTGACCTCGCGATAGATGAACACGCCCACGATCAGGCCATAGAACACGGAGACAGCGGCGGCCTCGGTGGGGGTGAAGATGCTGCCATAGATACCGCCCAGGATGATCACGGGCATCAGCAGGCCCCAGAAGGCATCCTTGAAGGCCTTCAGCCGTTCCTTGCCGGAGGCCTTGGGCTGCACCGTCAGGTTGGCCTTGCGGCCCACGAACAGGGCGGCCACGATCAGGCCCAGGCCCATCAGCAGGCCGGGGATGACGCCGGCCTTGAACAGGTCGGTGATGGAGGCGTCAGCGATGGAGCCGTACACCACGAAGGTGATGGACGGGGGAATGACCACGCCGATGGCGCCGCCGGCGGCCATCAGAGCGCAGGCAAAGGCCGGGGAATAGCCCGCCTTCTTCAGAGCGGGGATCATAATCAGGCCCAGGGCCGCCACGGTGGCCGGGCCGGAGCCGGAGATGGCCGCGAAGAAGCAGGACACCACCACGCAGACCATGGCCATGCCGCCGCGGATGTGGCCCAGGCACTTTTCCGCCAGGTTGATGAGGCGGCCGGAGATACCGGCCTTCTCCATCACGTTGCCGGAGAGGATGAAGAACGGGATCGCCAGCAGGACGAACTTGCTGCTGGCCGAGGAGCACAGACGGGGAAGCACGCTCATGATGGCGTCCAGGGGTTTGCCTGCGCCCTGCACCAGGATAGCGCCTACGCTGGACATGCCCAGGCAGACGGCGATGGGTGCGCCGAAGGCCAGCAGCAGCACAAAGACACCCAGTAATACGATACCGACCATTTATTTGCCCTCCTCTGCCCGATAGTCTTTATACATCTGCACCATGGTCTGCAGGAACGCAATGGCGGCGAAGGCCGCGCCCACGGGTACAAACGAACCATAGATCCACTCAGGCCACTGCATGTTGGCCGTTTCCTGACCCAGCCGATACTGGCTGATAACCATCTGCACGCCGGTGACCACGATCAGCAGGCAGAACAGAGCGGAAATCGCATAAACGGTCATCTGGATGATGATGCGGGCCTTGGGGCTGACCCGGTCCGTCACGATAGACAGGCCCAGGTGGGCCTTCCGCCGGGCGGCGATGGCCGTGCCCATGAAGCTCATCAGCACAAACAGATAGGTGGACATCTCGTCGGACACAGCCAGCGAGTGCTTGAACACAAAGCGGGCCACGACGTTGGCAAACACCAGCACCGCCATAACCGCCACGCACGCGCAGGCGACGAATTTTTCGATTTTCTCAAACATGTTGGCCCCTCCTTAGTTGATCCCAAAGGCGGCGCAGGCGTCCTCACCGTATTCCGCCTTCAGGTCAGCCGTGACGCCGGCCACGGCATCCTTGAACGCCTGCAGCTGGTCCTCGGTCAGGATATCCACCTGCATGCCGCTGTCCATGAAGCCCTGGATCAGCTGGTCCTCCTCGGCCTCCAGGTGGTCGCGGCCCCACTCGCAGGACTCCGTGGCGCACTCCTGCAGCAGCTGCCGGGTGTTCTCGTCCAGGCTTTCCCAAACCCGGCTGTTGGCCACAAACAGGTCGTTCTCATAGCTGTAGTTCCAGATGGTCATATACTGCTGGATCTCGTCCATCTTGGCGGACTTGGTCACGGAGCAGCCGTTCTCCTGGCCGTCGATGGTCTTCTGCTGGATGGCGGTGAACACCTCGCTCCAGCTCATGGCCGTGGGGCTTGCGCCCAGGGCATTGAACACGCCCATATACACCGCCGAACCGGGCACGCGGATCTTCAGATCCTTCAGGTCCTCGGGCTTGGTCACCGGGTGCTTGCTGTTGGTCAGCTGGCGGAAGCCGTTGTGGAAGGAGCCCAGATAGGTGATGCCCTTGGCCTCCAGCAGCTTGGCATAGTAAGCGCCGCCGGTGGTGTCGATGACCTGGCGGGCCTGCTGATAGGAGGTGAAGGACCAGGGCAGGGTGGCCACGGACATCTTCGGCTCCAGGTTGGCCAGCACGCAGGTGGCGTAAGCGCCCAGGTCGGAGCCGCCCACGGCGATGTACTCCACGCCCTTGGTGCTGTTGCCGCCGGCCAGGGTGTCGTTGGAAAATACGTCGATCACCACGTTGCCGCCGGAGCGCTCCTCCACCAGATCGGCAAAGTGGTGGGCCACCAGCGAGTCGATCTGGGTGTCGGTTCCGTTGACCGCCATGGACAGGTTGATTTTCTGATATTCGCCGTCGCTTCCACCGGACGGCTCGGTGCTGCCGCAGCCGGACAGACTGCCGATGAGCAGGGCAGTTCCCAACAGCGCAGCGACAATTGATCTTCCGTGCTTCATATTACGGTTCCCTCCAAGATTGTTCAAACTTTGTCATTTGTTCTATGTCCGACAAATCTGTAAATGATTATATGAACTTTACCGGGCCGTGTCAATAGGCTTCCAAAAAACCAACGTTTTTTACAAGAAACGCCAGGAAAATTTATGTAAAAAGTCAAATGCACCTGGGGGACGGACGGTGCATGCCCCGGAAATATCCCTGTCATACTCCCGCATACACTCATAGTAAGCGGCCTGCCCCGCCGGGGCGCCGACTTATGGGGAAAGTGAGGATATTGACCATGAAACGAACCTTCCGCAGGCGGGGGGCGGTGCTGGCGGCGGCGCTGGTGCTGCTGTGCGCCGTCTCCTTTGCCGATCGCGGCGGCCCGGCCTCTTTTGCGGCCACCGGCTGGGCGCTGCTGCCTCCGGCGGTGGCCATTGTGCTGGCCTTTGCCACCAAGGAGGTGTATTCCTCCCTGCTGGCCGGGTGCGTGGTGGGAGCACTGCTGACGGAGGGCTTTGCCCCCTGGCGCAGCTTTGAGACCCTGTTCCTGACCCTGATGGAGGGCATCGACCTGAAGATCTTCTTCTTTGACGTGCTGCTGGGGGCCATTGTGGTGCTGTTTGCCCGGTCCGGCGGCTCCCGGGCCTTCGGGGAGTGGGCCTCCCGCCGGGTGCGGTCCCGCCGGGGGGCGGTAACGGCCACGGCGGGCCTGGGCTGCCTGATCTTCCTGGACGACTATTTCAACTGCCTGACGGTGGGGGCCATCATGCAGCCCATCACCGACCGCTGCCGGGTCTCCCGGGAGAAGCTGTCCTTTATCATCGACGCCACCGCCGCCCCGGTGTGCATCCTGGCCCCCATCAGCTCCTGGGCCGCCGCCGTGTCGTCGTACATCCCGGCGGATTACAGCCATGTCAACGGCTTCGCCCTGTTTATTCAGGCCATACCGTATAATTTCTATGCCCTGCTGATGCTGTGGCTGGTGTTTCTGGTGGCCCTGACGGGCCGGGATTTCGGCCCCATGTACCGCCGGGAGCAGCTGGCCATCCGGCAGGAGCCGCCCCGGCCCGAGACTGCGCCGGAGGGCCGGGACCGCCCCCGGGGCCGGGCGGTGGACCTGCTGCTGCCCACGGCGTGCCTGATCGTCGCGGTGGTGTGGGGCATGGCGGTGCTGGGCCGCCGCAGCTGCCGGGAGGCGGGCCTGGCCCTGACGGCCTCCAACGTCTTTGCCAACACCGACGCCCCCATGGCCCTGTGCTTCGGCTGCTCCGTCACCCTGCTGGTGATGGCCCTGCTGTATATCCCCCGGGGGGTTATGAGCTTTTCCGGGTTTGTGGAGGGCTTTCTGGACGGATTCAAGCTCATCACCCCGGCGCTGCTGGTGCTGACCTTCGCCTGGGGGCTGAAGTCCTTTGCCGCCCGGCTGGACACGGCGGCCTTTGTCCGGGAGCTGTTTGACGGCCGGGAGACCCTGACGGCCCTGTTCCCCCTGGCCCTGTTTCTGGTGGGCGGGGTGCTGGCCTTTGCCACCGGCACCAGCTGGGGCACCATGGGCATTCTCATTCCCGTGGCGGTGCCGGTGTTTGCCGGAAGTCCGCTGCTGCCCATGGCGGTGGCGGCGGTGTGCGCCGGGGCCGTCATGGGGGACCACTGCTCCCCCATCTCCGACACCTCCATCATGAGCTCCACCGGAGCCGGCTGCGACCACATGGCCCATGTAAACACCCAGCTGTGGTACGGCCTGGCGGTTGCCGCCGACTGCACGGTGTGCTATCTGCTGGCCCCGGCGCTGGGAAATCCCTGGGTGCCCCTGGCCATCGGGGCTGCACTGGTAACGGGGCAGGTGTTCCTGCTGAACCGGCTTTCCCGGCGGCGGGCAGGGGAGGCGGTATGAAGCGGCTTCCGGTGCCCTTTATCGGCCAGGGACAGAACCTGCCCACCGGCTGCGAAAGCGTCAGCGCCGCCATGGTGCTGCAATACCTGGGCTTCTCCGTAACGGCGGAGGAGTTTGCCCGGGAGTGGCTGCCCCGGGGCCGGTTTTACCGGGACGAGAACGGCGTCCGCCACGGGCCGGACCCCCGCCGGGCCTTTGTGGGGGACCCCCACGACCCGGAGGCCCTGGGCTGCTGGGCCAGCGCGGTACAGACCGGATTGTCCCGGTTTCTGGAGGCTAAGTCCCGGGACGGAGCCGGGACATACCGGGTCAAAAACGAGACCGGCGCGGAGCTGGGCTACCTGTGCCGCCGATACATCGACCGGGACCTGCCGGTGCTGCTGTGGGTCAGCATCGACCTGCGCCCCACCGTCAACGGACCCTGGTACCGTCTGGAGCCGGGAGGCGAGCCCTTCATGTGGATCTCCAACGAGCACTGCGTGGTGCTGGCGGGATACGACCGGGAGCACTATATCTGCTGCGACCCCTGGAAGGACCGGGGCATGGCGGCCTGGCCCCGGGAGACGGTGTGGCAGCGGCACCGGGAGCTGGGGATGCAGGCGGTGGCCCTGGAGGGTCCGGTATGAGGCGGCGGGCGGGGATAGTTCTGGCCCTGCTGCTGGTGCTGACGGGCTGCACCCCGGCGGAACCGGCAGGCCCGGCGGCGGAACCGGCGGCGGAGCCGGTGTACATGGCCCTGACCTTTGACGACGGCCCCTCCCCGTCCAACACCCCCCGGCTGTTGGAGGGCCTTTCCCGGCGGGGCGTCCGGGCCACGTTCTTTCTGGTGGGCAGTCGGATCGAAGGCCGGGAGGACCTGGTCCGGCGCATCCGGCAGGAGGGCCACCAGATCGGCAATCACTCCTTCGGCCACGGGGACCTGACGGACCTGTCCGCCGCCCAGGCTCTGGCGGACCTGGACAAATGCAGCCGGGCCCTGGAACAGGTGCTGGGGCCGGGAAGCTACTGGCTGCGGCCCCCTTACGGCTTCATATCGCAGGAGGAGCTGCGGGCCCTGGGGACCCCGGCCATCTGCTGGTCCGTGGACACGGAGGACTGGAAAAGCCGGAACGTGAACAGCATTCTGGACATCGTGCTGCGGCAGGCCGGAGACGGGGATATCCTCCTGCTCCACGACTGCTATCCCACCAGCGTCACGGCGGCCCTGGAGATCGTGGACCGGCTGCAGCCCCGGGGGGTGCAGTTCGTCACCGTGGAGGAGCTGTTCGCCGTCAAGGGGGTGCAGCCTGCCTGCGGAACCCTGTACCGCCGTGTGCGGGGAGAATAAAACCCGCATTTTGTCCAAAATGACAATGGACGCGGGGCCGCGGGGAGCATATAATAGGGCCAGATTTCAAAAGGAGCAAGCGCCATGAACCGCAACGTTTCCATGAACAACTGCCGGGCCATTTGTACCATGGCCTGTTGTTGTCATGCCCGGAACGGTCATGCATGGTTTGCCCAGAAGGCCCGGGCCTGACGCGCCCGGGAAAAGCGCGTAAAAGCAGCGGCAGAGGATGCATGACGCATTCTCTGCCGCTTTGATTTTTCCACACACGGAAAGGAAGCCTGCTTATGTATCCCCAACACATCCAAGAAGCCGCCGCGGCCATCGGCCGCACCCTGACGGAAAGCGCCACCCCCCTGTATGGCAGCGGTCTGCGTCTGCCGGACCGCCGGGCGGTCATCGAGCTGGTGAAGGAGGTCCGCCGCCTGCTGTTTCCCGCCTATTTCGGGGACCCGGCGCTGATGTCCCTGGCCCCGGAGAACTACGCCGCCCTGCTGCTGGAGCGCATCTGTGAAAAGCTCACCGAGCAGCTGAAGCTGGCCCTGCCGGAGGACCAGGTGGGCCGGGCGGAGGAGATCACCCGGGAGTTTGCCCGCCGCCTGCCCCAGGTGCAGAAGCTGCTGCTGGAGGACCTGGACGCCACCTTTGAGTCCGACCCCGCCGCCGCCTCCCGGGAGGAGATCATCTTTGCCTATCCGGGCCTGTTCGCCATCTTCGTTTACCGCATTGCCCACCTGCTGTACTGCCAGCGGGTGCCCATGATCCCCCGGATCATGTCCGAATATGCCCACAGCCGCACCGGTATCGACATCCACCCCGGGGCCTCCATCGGCCCCCACTTCTTCATCGACCACGGCACCGGCATCGTGGTGGGCGAAACCACAGTCATCGGCCGGAACGTGAAGCTGTATCAGGGGGTGACCCTGGGGGCCATGTCTCCCCGGGGCGGCCACGCTTCTCTGCCCGGCAAGCGCCATCCCACCGTGGGGGACGACGTGACCATCTATTCCGGCGCGTCCATTCTGGGGGGCGACACGGACATCGGTGACGGCTCCGTGGTGGGGGGCAACGTGTTTTTGACCCGGTCCGTCCGCAGCGGCACCCGGGTGGCCGCCGCCACCCCGGCCCCGGTGCTGAAAAACCCCGGGGACCCGTTTGTGTACACGATATAATACGATGTAAGAAGAACGGGGCGGACGGAGTCGTCCGCCCCTGCGGAAACAGGAACCCCTCCGGCCTGGGCCGGAGGGATTCCTCAGCTTGTCAAAAAGCCTCGCAGAGTTTGCCGCCCGCAGGCGGCGGATAAGTTGGTGCGCGGGTCAGCCCAGCAGCTGCTCCAGGTCCGCCGCCGTCATAATGCGGCCGCCCACCCGCTGCATATCCGCCAGGTTGGCCTGCTGCACGGCGGGGGTCACAGAGGAGGTGCAGTCCGACAGCACCACGGCGTCATAGTCCAGGGACAGGGCGTCGTAAAAGGTGGAGCGGATGCAGTTGGGGGTGGTGGTCCCGGCCAGCAGCACCGTGTCCACCCCCAGGCGGCGGAGGATCAGGTCCAGCTCCGTGTGGAAAAAGGCGGAAAACCGGGGCTTCACGATGACGTAGTCCGCCGGGGCCCGGCGGAACTCCTCCGGCCAGGCGTCGGACATGGACGCCGGGCACGTCTCGGACAGGGGCTTCCCGCCTTTGGCCCACACGTCGTATCGGGCCCGCTCCACATCGGACCCGTCCGCCCGATAGTGCCGCACGGCGAACACCACCGGCACCCCGGCCCGATGGCAGCAGTCGATGGCCCGGGCGCAGGCGGGCACCGTGTCCGCCGCCCCGGCGATATACAGGGGGCTGGACGGGTCCAGAAAGCCCCGCTGCATGTCGATGACCACCAAGGCATATTTGTGCATGAAAATCCCTCCACAAACGCAATTGAAAATCCGGCGGATGTTCCGCCCAGGCTATTGTAGCGTCTCCGGCGGGAAAACGCAACGGAAAAAAATTGCGGCCTTCACGCCTTGTGAAGACGCGGGATAACTGGTATAATAAAAGGGTTCAGAAGATTTTCAGGAAAGGAACGACATTGCATGGAGCTGCACGCAAAGCTGGTTCGCTCGCAGCTGTCTTTTTTCAAGCCCTTTGTGGCGGGCCTGTCTCTGGAGGCCACCCGGAAGGGCCAGGACAAGCTGGGCGAGCTGATGACCGCCCTGCACCGGCGGGAGGTGCTGGTGCGGGACCACGATTTTGAGCATTTTCAGGGGGCGTGGGTCATGCCCAAGGACCAGCGCCGCACCGGGGTGATCCTGTATCTCCACGGCGGGGGCTATACCTGCGGCAGTCTGGAATACGCCAAGGGCTTTGCCGCCGCCCTGGCCTCGGAGTGCGGCGTGCGGGTGTTCTGCCCGGCCTATCGCCTGGCCCCGGAGCATCCGTATCCGGCGGCCCTGGACGACGCGCTGGAGAGCTATCAATACCTGCTGCAGAAGGGCTATGAGCCGGGGCAGATCATGCTGGCCGGGGAGTCCGCCGGAGGCGGGCTGATCTACTGCCTGTGCCTGAAGCTGAAGGAGCTGGGCATGGAGCTGCCCTGCGGCCTGATCGGCATTTCCCCCTGGACGGACCTGACCGGCTCCGGGGATTCCTATCGGGAGAACCGGGAAAACGATCCCTCCATGACCCCGGAGCTGCTGCGGTTTTACGCGGGGTGCTATACCCAGGACCCCACGGACCCCCTGTGCTCGCCGCTGTTCGGCGACCTGACGGGCCTGCCGCCGTCGCTGCTGTTTGTGGGCGGGGACGAGGTGATGCTGGACGACACCCGGGCCCTGCACAAAAAGCTCCTGGCCGCCGGGTGCCGCAGCAGGCTGCACATCGCCCCGGAGCGGTGGCACGCCTATGTGCTGTACTGCCTGAACGAGAATATGGAGCAGGATTTTGAGGCCATCAACCACTTCCTGGACCGGACCCTGTCCCCGGCCCGGAGCCTGCGGTGGATGCGGCTGGACAACGCCGCCAAGATCTATCCCGCCGCTAAGCGGCGGAACTGGAACAACTTCTTCCGCCTGTCCGCCACCCTGACGGAGCCCATCGACGTGCCCGTGCTGCGGGCGGCTCTGGACGTGACGGTGCGGCGGTTCCCGTCCATGGCCGTGCGGCTGAGGCGGGGGGTGTTCTGGTACTATCTGGAGGAAATTCCCCAGGCGCCGGACATCCAGCCGGAGAAAAGCTGCCCCCTGGCCCATGTGCCCTTCGGCCAGGTGCGGCGCTGCGCCTTCCGGGTGCTGGTGTATCACAACCGGGTGGCAGTGGAGTTTTTCCACGCCGTCACCGACGGCACCGGGGGGCTGATCTTCCTGAAAACCCTGACGGCGGAGTATCTGTGCCAGAAATACGGCATCAGCATCCCGGCGGAAAAGGGTGTGCTGGGCCGCCTGGAGGAGCCCAGTCCGCAGGAGCTGGAGGACAGCTTCCTGCGCTATGCCGGGGACGTTGCCGCCAGCCGGGCGGAGAGCACCGCCTATCACCTCAGCGGCACCCCGGAAAAGGACGGGTATAAGAACCTGGTGACCATGATGGTGCCGGTGGACCGGGTCCGCGCCTGTGCCAGGCAGTATGGCGTAACCGTGACGGAGCTGCTGTGCGCCGCCATGATGCAGGCCATCGCCGACCTGCAGGCGGAGAAGGTGCCCCGGCGCAGCCGCCGCAAGCCGGTGAAGGTGCTGCTGCCGGTGAACCTGCGGACTCTGTTCCCCAGCCGCAGCCTGCGGAACTTTGCCTCGTATATCACCCCGGAGATCGACCCCCGCACCGGGGACTATACCTTCTCCGAGATCTGCGCCGCCGTGCACCACCGGATGGGCCTGGAGAACAACACCCACACCCTGCGCTCCAAGTTCGCCGCCAATGTGGCCAGCGAGAAGTCTCCGGTGCTGAAGGTGATGCCCCTGTTCATCAAGAACATCGCCATGAAGGCGGTGTTTAACGCCGTGGGCGAGCGGAAGTCCTGCCTGTGCCTGTCAAACCTGGGGGCGGTGGAGCTGCCGGAGGCCATGGCCCCGTATGTGCAGAGGCTGGACTTCATCATCGGCGTTCAGGCCGCCGCGCCCCACGACTGCGGCGTGGTGTCCTGGAACGGAACTATGTATATCAACTGCATCCGCAGCATCCAGGAGCCGGAGCTGGAGCTGCATTTTTACCGGGTCCTGCAGCGGCTGGGTCTGCCTGTGAAGGTGGAGAGCAACCGCCGGGGCCGGGGATAAGGGAAAGGAGTGTCCGATATGTATTGCATCAATTGCGGCGTGGAGCTGGCCGACAGCGAAACCGTGTGTCCCCTGTGCGGGACCCGGGTGTTTCACCCGGATATGCCCCGGCAGCAGGGGGAGCCTCCCTTTCCGCCGGACCCCATGGGCCATCCCGAGGAGGTGAACCGCTCCGGCGTGCTGTTTATCCTGACCATGCTGGCGGTGCTGCCCATCGTGATCTGCATCCTGTGCGACTGGAGCGTCAACGGGGCCATCCTGTGGTCCGGGTACGCCGCAGGGGGCGTGGCGCTGCTGTACATCCTGGCGGTGCTGCCCCTGTGGTTCAGAAGGCCCAACCCGGTGATCTTCGTCCCGGCGGACTTTGTGGCCATCGGGCTGTATCTGCTGTATATCAACTTCGCCACCGGCGGACACTGGTTCCTGACCTTCGCCCTTCCGGTCACGGGGACCATCGGGGTTCTGGTGACTACGGTGGTGACGCTGCTGCGGTATCTGAGCCGGGGGCACCTGTATATCTTCGGCGGGGCGCTGATAGCCGGAGGCGGCCTGGCGGTGCTCATCGAGTTCCTGCTGAACCTGACCTTCGGGCTGCATCACACGTTCATTTGGTCCTTCTATCCCTTGGCGGCGGGGGTGCTGCTGGGGGCCATGCTGCTGATCATTGCCGTGTGCAAGCCCCTGCGCCGGTCCCTGCACCGGAAGTTTTTCCTGTAAGGCCATGGGCGAGATGTGCGCATCCTGCGTGGAGCTGGTGACCTTTGACCAGCTGCGCCAGCGGTATCCCCAGCTGGAGCAGCACCGCATTGCCCCCTCCGGCGGCGCCTTCTGCCGGGCGGAGCGGCTCAAGGGCGGCGGGGCCGCCGGGACCTATGCCATGCCCCGGCCCATGGCCCCCACCGGCGAGAAGCACTTTTTCGGATTCTATCTGACCCAGCGGCGGCTGCTGCTGGCGGAGGACGGGGAGTTTTTGCGGGGCCTGGCGGACGACCTGGAGGCCGGGACCCCGGCCCAGGCCCTGGCGGAGCTGTTCACCCGGCTTTTGCAGGAGGACATGCCCACCCTGCAGAAATACGAAAAGCGGCTGACAGCCCTGGAGGAGGACCTGATGCAGGACCAGGCCCAGGACCTGGACAAGAAGCTGTTCCGCATCCGCCGGGAGCTGTCGGTGTTCGCGGCGTATTATGAGCAGCTGGACGACCTGTTTGCGGTGCTGTCGGAGGAGACGGAGGAGGGCGACCCCCACGCCTCCCGGCTGTTCGACCACCTGACGGGCCGGGCCCAGCGGCTGCTGTCCGCCACGGAGCAGGAGAAGGAGTACGCCTTACAGCTGCGTGAAATGCACCAGACCCAGCTGGACATGCGGCAGAACCAGATCATGAAGATCCTGACCATCGTTACCACGGTGTTTCTGCCCCTGTCCCTGATCGCCGGGTGGTACGGCATGAACTTTGTGAACATGCCGGAGCTCACCGCCCGGCACGGGTATCTGGCCGTGTGCATCGTCAGCGCGGTGTGCATTCTGGTGGAGCTGGTGATCTTCAAGTGGAAAAAATGGCTGTGAAGCAGCCGGGCATAAAACTTCATGCACTGTGCGGCGCACCGCGAAAACAGGCAAAATCTTCTGTGCATGAAGTTTTGTGCATCATTCCCGGTTGCCCCGAAGGGGCGAGGGAATGGCACATTCTATTTTTTGCTATGCTTTTGCATAGCAAAAACGCGGGACGCACCGGAATAACCCGGCGCGTCCCGCGTTTGTCCCGCATGAAATCAGTCCTTCCTCCAGACGGAGGGGGACAGGGCCACCAGCATGGGATAGATCTCCAGCCGCCCCATCAGCATGGCCGCCGACAGCAGCAGCTTGGACAGGACGGAATACCCGGCGTAGCTTCCGGCGGGGCCCACGGCCCCCAGGCCCGGACCCACGTTGTTGAAGCAGGACACCACCGCCGACAGGTTGGTCTCCAGGGAGAAGGGCTCCCCGCTGAGGCACAGGAAGGTGATCAGGATGCACAGACAGTACAGGGCGAAGTAGATGCTGACGCCCCGCTGGACCTCGCTGCTCAGGGCCTTGCCGTCGCAGCGGACGGCGGTGACCCGCCGGGGATGGACCAGGCGGTTCACCTCCCGCCGGATGGTGCGCAGCAGGATCATGGCCCGGGACACCTTCAGACCGCCGGCGGTGGACCCGGCGCAGCCGCCAATGAACAGCAGGGCGAACAGGATGGCCCGGGACAGTCCCGGCCACAGGTCAAAGTCCGCCGTGGCATAGCCGGTGGTGGTGAGGACGGAGCTGACCTGGAACGCCGCCTGCCGCAGGCAGGTGCCCAGACCGCCGTACACCCCCCGCAGGTCCAGGGTGATAACGCCGGTGGCCACGACTGCCAGTCCCAGATAGGTCCACAGCTCGTCACTGCGCAGGGCTGCCCGCCACTGGCGCAGCAACAGCAGATAATAGAGGTTGAAGTTGATGCCGCAGAGGATCATGAAAACGGTGATGACCCCCTGGATATACGGGGAGTAGGAGGCAATGGAGTCGGCCCTGATGCCAAAGCCGCCGGTGCCCACGGTGCCGAAGGCGTGGACCAGGCTGTCAAACAGGGGCATACCCCCCAGCAGCAGCATGCCCACCAGCACCGCCGTGATAAGAAAATACAGCAGATACAGCACCCGGGCGGTGTCCCGGGTCCGGGGGGTCAGCTTGCCCTTCACCGGGCCGGGCATCTCCGCCTTGAGAATGTTCATGGAGCGGTCAGTGCTGCCGGAGAGCATGGTGATGAACACCAGCACCCCCATGCCGCCCACCCAGTGGGTGAAGCTGCGCCAGAAGAGGAGGCTCTTGCTCAGGGACTCCACCTCCTGAAGGATGCTGGCGCCGGTGGTGGTAAAGCCGGAGACCGTCTCAAAAAAGCAGTCCACATAGCTGGGGATCTCCCCGGAGAGATAAAAGGGCAGCGCGCCGAAAGCGGACATGGCGATCCAAGCCAGCGCCACCACCGCCAGGCCGTCCCGCGCAAAGAGTGCCGTGCTCCGGGGGCGGCGGAAGCTCATCAGCGCTCCCAGCAGAACCAGCAGTGCCATGGGCAGAAGAAACGGTTTCAGGGACTCTCCGTAGAGCAGTGCCACCACCAGCGGTATCACCAGCAAAGCGGCCTCTGTCAGCAGAATGCGGCCGATGACAAAGGCGATCATTCGTTTATTCACGGGTCATGCCTTCCTTTACTGAAAAATGTCCCGGATGTCCTGGATCTCGGTGTCCGTCGCCACCACGATCACATCGTCTCCCTGGTTGATGACATCATCGCCGGTGGGAATCACGATGCGGCCGCTGCGGCGGACGATGCCCGCCACCAGAATCCCGCTCCTGATCCGCAGGTCCCGCAGCGGGACCCCTACAAAGGGGTAGTTTTCCTTGATGCCAAATTCCAGCGCCTCCACTTTTTCGTCCACGATCCGGTGGAGTGTCTTGACCTGGGAGCCGGTGGCATTTTTCATGGCCCGGATATATTTGAGGATCAGCTCGGTGGTCACCGCACCGGTGGACACCACGCTGTCAATCATCCCCTCGGTGGATACCAGCTCCATCAACGAGCGGCGGTTGATCTTCGCCACCACCTTGCAGTCCCGGGACTGACGGGCGGCACTCATGGACATGAGGATGTTGGCCTCATCCAGGCCGGTGATGGCCACAAAGGCGTCGGTTTGGCTGATGCCCTCCTCCTGGAGCAGTTCGCTGTCGGTACCGTCACCCACAATCACCAGCGCCTTGGGCAGCCGCTCGCCCATCTCCACGCACCGCTGCCGGTTCTGGTCCACGATCTTGACGGACATGCCCATGTCGATGAGCTGGGAAGCCAGATAATAGCACAGCTTGCTGGCACCCACGATCATCACCGAGGACGCCCGGCCCCGGAACACCCCCAGATGCCGGAAAAAGAGCTCCAGCTCATGGGGCGCGGCAGTGAGGTAGATCTTGTCCCCCGCCTGCAGCACGAAATCGCCCGAGGGAATGTACGTCTCCTCCCGGCGGGACACGGCGCAGATCAGCACCCGGACCCGGATATTGCGGTACAGGTCGGAAAGGCGCATCCCGTGGAGGGCGGAATTTTCCGGCAGTCGGTACTCCACCAGCTCCAACCGTCCCTTGGAAAAAGACTCCAGCTTCATGGCCGCAGGGAACCGCAGCACCCGGGCAATCTCCCGGGCGGTGGCCTTTTCCGGGTTGATGGACATGGAAAGGCCCAGTTCCTCCCGCATGAAGCGCAGCTGCTTTTCATATTCCGGGTTGCGGATGCGGGCAATCGTGTGGGGAATGCCCAGCTTCTTGGCCACCAGACACGTCAGGATATTGATCTCGTCGCTGGAGGCCGTGGCAATGAGCAGGTCCGCCTTGTCGGCCTCCGCCTCTTTCTGGACGTCGTAGCTGGCGCCGTTTCCGCACACCCCCATCACATCATAAATATTAATGATGTTGTCCACCAGCTGGGGATTCTGGTCAATGATGGTGACCTTGTTCTCCCGGGACAGGTGCTTGGTCAGCGCCAGTCCCACTTTTCCCACACCTACAATGATGATTTTCATACAATGCTCCCTCGCCGCTTCTCATGGCGCCGCCTGCACAGGCGGCGCATTTTCTTCATAAAAGGAAATATAGCAGATATTTGGGAAAAAGGGAACCTCTTTTCGCGCCGTCTTGCAGAAAGCCCCGCATTTTATCATTTTATTTATATTCGCCGCCCGCAAACCGGTCTGTTTACAAAAATTTTCCATAGTTTCTGCCAAAATTCTACTTGACAAATGGCCTGTGTCTGGTACAATCAGTTTGATTATTTTATTTAAAATATTTTAATTAAAATAATTGCAACTATTTTTGAACATAAGGAGTACCGATATGGAATTCGAGAAAGTGCGCGATATCATCGTGGAAACCCTGGGCTGCGAGGCTGATCAGGTGACCCCCGAGGCCTCTCTGGCTGACGATCTGGGTGCCGATTCCCTGGCTTCCGTGGAGCTGGTGATGGCTCTGGAAGAGGCCGCCAACATCAAGATCGATGATGCGGACGTTGCCAACCTGAAGACCGTTGGCGACATCATGGACTACCTGAACACCCACAAGGAGTAAGCGGCCGCCGGGGGGACACCGTCCCCCCCCCGCTTTCTTTCTGTCCCGGCGCAGTCTCTGCGCCTTCCCGTTAAAGTACGAAGGCGGCGGCTTGTTGCAAGCGGCCGCCTGCGCTTTATCCGTCGGCCAGAACGCTTTTTTCTGAAAGGATATACCATGACCAACCAAGAAATTTTTGACTTGATGGACCGCTTCGAGCGCAGCTCCCTGCAGAGCATGAAGCTGTCCAAGGAAGGCTTTTCCCTTGAGCTGAGCCGGGCCAGTGCAACCGCTCCTTCCGCGGTAT
>ENA-OPBO01000676-OPBO01000676.1-human-gut-metagenome-genome-assembly--contig:-NODE-676-length-27834-cov-22.370280_pt1 | contig 27834 bp, 21 predicted proteins | sample MGYA00241071_ERZ501458 | MGnify/ENA primary metagenome ERZ501458 (study PRJEB25962, sample SAMEA2042509) | human gut metagenome | biome: human gut; feature: human-associated habitat; material: faeces... | reverse complement strand
ACGAATCACTACCTTTGCAAGTGATAATAGTGAGCGTTCTTTGGCTATCCAAAACGATGTACTTCAAAGCACTCCGCTCATTTCTAAATCGTTACCTATCCTCACTTCTCCAAACGGTAACCTCTTACTTCTCAGCTAGATAGCCCGAAACCAAAAAATAACAGAGGAACTCTTTATCGAACAGCAATATTTTCATAACTTTGTCGAAGTAATAAACATTGTTTTAACCAACTCATATCACAACTACTACTTATGCAGTATTACTTACACGCTTCGCTACGAGAAGGTCTGCTAGCAGGCTTGCTCCTACTCTTTGCCACCAGCTGGCTAGAGGCAACCCCCTTAGCGACCCTCGCTCCAGACACAATCATCGAGCGGGATGACTACAAAGTCATTATAGAGTCTAGTAAAGATCAGACCGATGTGACACTCGTCGACTACAACGAGCAGCATCGTGTGCGCCGTATGGAGACGAACGCTTTCTCGCTAGATCGTGAGTTACGTCAGGGCCTTTCGGGCGTAGGAGGTGCACTCGGGCTCTATGATGACAACAGCTTTCGCTGGGGTACGATACGTCTCTTCCCGAAGCTTTACTTCGGCTCGACAATGATGCTCGGAGATGCCTTCGCCCATGCTGCTACCCCCTGCTTCAACCACTATATGGTGGCTCCGATAGGGTATAGGTATTACCTGCGGGGACGCTACTTCGTTGGCTTTGACTTTGCTTTCGAGGGGCGTACTTATAGTTTGCGTGATGGCTACTACTTTACACCTAATAAAGAGTTCAACGGGCTGTCACAGAACCATTATGATGAGGAAATAGGGCTACGCCAGAGCAAGCTGGTGACACGCTACATATCGCTCCCGATCACGCTGGGCATGCGCCCGATGATGAATAGCCGTATGCGCATCGGCATCGAGGTGATCCCACAGATCAAGTACAAGGAGTATGTGATGCACAAGCAGTATGGCAATCGACACAAGGAGCGCACCAAGACAGAGGCTACACCGCCCTTGTCGATGACTTATGGTGCTTTTATCGACTTTAGGCCTATCGGAATATACGTCCACTATACGCCTCAGTCGCTACTCCTCGTCAAAGACGCTATGAGCGGGTACAACAACAAGGGGCTCCTCACAGCTGGACTAAGTATCACCTTCTAATATCGCATCGTAACTATGTACTCAAGAGTTTATACATTACCCTTATTTGCGCTGGTCACCCTACTACTCTCTACGCTAGGAGCTACGGGGCAGGCTAAGACATCGTGTGATACCATCCAGCTAGCTGACCGTACGGTCTATGTGATGCGAGGGGACAAAGATAGTCAGATAGAGGTGGCGAGCCGACTGCCTGGAGGTCAGGAGAAAGAAGTGCCACTCTATATAGATAAGGTGTGGACGAGAGGTGGTCGTCAGGCTCCTTGGAATCGCTCTCGAATCAGTACGGTCCATAAGCAGGACGGGCAACCCATCATCTACAAGACACTGATGGGAGATGTCTCTTATCACCTTGTCGCATCCTTCGGTTGGAATCTTTTTACCGCTCCTGAGTGGAGTGGCAAGCAGCGCTTCTGGGGCTCTACTCGTGGAGAATTTGGTGTTTATGGCATCCTTCAGATCGGTCGTAGTCCGTGGGCTTTCAACCTAGGGACCTCGCTCGTAGCGCGTAACTTTGCCTTTGATAAGAAGTACGCTATGCAGCGTGACGATGAGGGACTGACTGTCCTAAAGCAGGAGTCGACAGATATGGTTTACTCATGGACGCAGCTAGGTATCCTTACTATTGAGATGCCCGTAGGTCTGTCGCTCTCGTGGGGTGAGACGAATGCGTGGAGCTCGCTATCGATCGTCCCGAAGTTCGTATGTCTGCAAAACTCTCGCACACGCTCGCTCGATGAGCGGGTCAATACACTTGTGGACAATGACCTTAATGTGCGTCCCTTCGGACTCGATCTGCGTGGCGAGATAGGGTACGGCTTCTTCGGACTCTTCGGACAGATTAGCCTGCTCAGTACCATGCCGTCAGCACAGGCTGAAGTTAACACGAGAGACTACTCGATAGGAATCGTGGGCCGCTTCTAGAGGACGACTCGCTAATACACTATCAGATACGCTGTTCCCTCTGAATTGCGGGTAGTACTCAGACGAGTGCTACCCGCTTTTTTGTACCTTTGTGGTGGCTCTGCGCCTTGACACTTCACTAGATGCTCACCTCCCGATCCATACAGTGGTTCACACCGATTCAGATAGCCCCTCTGCCGACGTCTATGGCGGGGCGCTATGGGGATCGTATCTTGACACTTGGCTCCTGCTTTAGTGAGCATATAGGCGAGCGGATGGGACACCTCGGGTATGACGTACTGGTCAATCCGTATGGTACGCTCTATAACCCAATCAGCATCTGCGATACGCTGGAGGATCTGCTCCTCGATGAGCAGCACCGACCCGATTACACTCCTTATATTATAGAGCGTGACGAACTCTACTATAGTCTGCGCCATCATAGTGCGATCTATGGTGAGAGTCTCGAAGAGGCGCAAGAGGCGACCGATCAGCTATGGCATACAGCTCATAGCCGACTAGCGGAGGCGGACTGGCTCTGGATCACACTAGGCACGACGCAGGTCTACTACTTGGCAGAGGGTGGCCGTGCCGTGGCAAATTGCCAGCAACTCCCTGCACGTCTCTTCGACAGGCGAGACCTTTCATTAGAACTACTTCAGGAGCGTATGCTTGCGACACTTTCTCAGCTTCTTACAAAGCATCCGCTGCAGGTGATCCTGACGGTTAGTCCCGTGCGCTACCTGCAGGACGGCTTGGCCGAGAGCAATTTGTCAAAGAGCAAGCTTCGTATCCTCTGCGACACGCTCTGTCGGGAGCTACCCGCCTGCCACTACTTCCCCGCTTATGAGATCCTGCATGACGAACTGCGGGACTACCGCTTTTACGCTAGTGACTTGACTCACCCGTCTGATGAAGCGGTCGCCTACATCGCAGATCACTTCGTCGCCTACTGGGCAAGCCAAGAGGCACGTGAGGTGGAGATGCGTCAGGCGGCTCAGCGTCTGCGCAAGCTCTCACAGCATCGACCTAAGACGCCACACGGAGCGGAGCGACTACAGGATCAGATAGCTGAGCGCATAGCACATTGCCAAAAGCAATATGGCGAGAAGCTCTGCATACCCTCCATCGTCGAATCGTTATGACCCCTATTACACAACTATAATGTCTACACTGCAAAACATCCTTGAGTACCTTCGTCCTATCCAGATGCATCTAGTCGATGAGCGTCCGATACGACATATCCTGACCGATAGTCGTAAGCTCACCTCACCGAGTGACAGCCTCTTTTTCGCTATGCGAACCGCCTCGGGCGACGGACATAAATACATCTCCCAGCTCTATGAGCATGGGGTGCGCGCCTTCTTCATCTGCGAGCCGATCGAGCCCTACGTGGAGCGCTATCCTGATGCTAATATCGTACAGGTGCAGGAGACGCTCCGTGCGCTCCAGCAGATCGCTAGTCACTGGCGTATGCGCTACGACTACCCAGTCATCGGCATCACGGGGAGCAATGGCAAGACGGTCGTCAAGGAGTTTCTCTACCACCTCCTCTCAGGTTGCTACCGTATCGTGCGCTCGCCAAAGAGCTATAACTCGCAGCTAGGCGTGCCACTCTCTATACTTAATATGGAAGAGGAGCATACGCTCGCTATCTTTGAGGCGGGGATCTCGATGCCGATGGAGATGCTACGTCTCCAGCGTATCATAAGGCCGACACTCGGTATCTTGACCAACATTGGGGCTGCGCATCAAGAGAACTTCGTCTCGCTCAATCAGAAGATCGAGGAGAAGCTCCAGCTCTTTGTCGATGCCGACCACTTTGTCTACGATGCCGATAGTGATGAGATACAGCGAGGCATTGACAACCTAGGACTCTCTGACAAAGCTATCGGATGGAGCCTTACCCCAGGCAAAGCTTACTACCACGTCTCCTACAGCCACTCAGGGGATGGCACTACAACCATTACAGCTAGCCATGCTACCGAGAGCAGCACGGTAACCATTCCCTTTGCGGATCAAGCCTCCATACAAAACGCTACCCACTGTCTCTGTCTCATTGGTCTCTTGCCACTCACCACGGCTCAGCGCCAAGCAGCACTAGCGCGCTTTGGAACGCTGGAGGCGATCGAGATGAGACTAGAGGTCAAGGAGGGGCAGGCGGGCAATCGACTGATCAACGATGCGTACAATAACGACATCAATTCGCTACGCATCGCGCTAGACTTTCAGAAGCAGCGCACCGCCACTTCGCATCAGCAGGCGGTCATCATCCTTTCAGATATCCTACAGAGTGCTCAGCTACCACGAGACCTTTACAAGCAGGTGGGGGAGATGATCGCGCAGTATCCCCACACGCTCTTCATCGGTGTGGGACGGGAGCTGTGCAACTATCAGGACTACTTCCAGAGGAATGGGGGAGGGGAGACCGCTTTCTACGAGACGACCGACCAGCTCCTTGCCGATGACCTGCTTGGCACCATTAGTCGGGCGGAGATCCTGGTCAAGGGTGCCAGACAGTTCCAGTTCGAGCGTATCGTACAGCACCTGGCTAAGCAGGTACACGAGACGACTCTAGAGATTGATCTCGAAGCTCTAGAGAGCAACTTGAAGAGCTACAAAGCGCTGCTACCAGCGGAGACACGTATCATCGTTATGGCCAAGGCGCAGGGCTACGGTATCGGAGCTTACGAGCTGGCAAAAGCCTTGGAGCAGCAAGATCTCGCAGCTCTTGCGGTGGCTCTAGCCGACGAAGGCAAAGAGCTACGTAGCAAAGGAATCCTCCTACCGATTATCGTGATGAACCCCGAGGTCGAGGCTTTTGAGGTGATGACGCAGAGTCGCCTAGAGCCTGAGATCTACAACGAACGCATACTTCGTGAGTTTGCTCGCCATGTGGAGCGTCAGGGGCTGAGCCACTATCCTGTTCATATCGAGCTAGACACAGGCATGCACCGTACTGGTTTCACACCAGACAGAGCGACCCTAGAGCATCTGGCTCAGACGTTGCACGAGGTGGAGCCACTGATACGGGTGCAGAGTATCTTCACTCACTTGGCGGCTGCCGATGAGCCGACGATGAGCGACTTCACGGAGCAGCAGTTTGCCCTCTATGACGAGGGCGCTGACTACCTGACGAGCCAGCTCTCTTATCGTCCTCTGCGTCACGTCCAAAACACAGCGGGCATCGAGCGATACAACCATCATCACTACGATATGGCACGTCTAGGAGTAGGACTATATGGCATTAGTGCTACGGGTAGTCTAACCCTCGATCCTGTCGCTAAGCTGCGCACCACGCTCCTACAGATCAAGACGATCCCTGACGGAGAGACTATTGGCTACGGACGACGTGGGCAGGTCGCTCCTGGCGGGCAGATCGGTATCATACCGATTGGCTATGCCGACGGCTATGACAGACGCTTCAGCTGTGGTGTGGGGAGCGTTATGATCCACGATACGCTCTGTCCGATCGTGGGCAACGTCTGTATGGACACCTGTATGGTCGACCTCACGGCGCTCCAAGGAAAGGTCGCAGAGGGTGACGAAGTAATCATCTTCGGTGTGCCAGGCTTGCAGGTGAGTGACCTCGCAGAGCGCATTGGCACTATACCATACGAAGTCATCTCCAAGCTCTCACCGCGTATCAAGCGTACTTACTACAAGAGTTAGTACTTTTGTGCCGTTTCCTCCTGAAAAGCTTGACAGTACTTCAAATAATCAGTAACTTAGCGGAATGTTTGAGGAGACCTATCGAAAAGGCTTACCTAGATATCAATACACAACACTATAAATAGATAAAACAATGGCTATCCAGACAAAGATCGTAGAGTGTGTCCCCAACTTTAGCGAGGGACGTGACAAAGCAAAGATTGAGCAGATTGTACAGCCCTTTAGAGCAACCGAGGGTGTCAAGCTCCTAGACTACAGCAATGACGAGGATCACAACCGTTGCGTGGTGACCGTCATGGGCGAGCCTGAGGCTGTTCGTAAGTCTGTCCTCGAGGCTGTCGAGATTGCTGTCAAGGTGATCGATATGACCAAGCACGAGGGTCAGCACCCACGTATGGGCGCTGTCGATGTTATTCCCTTTATCCCCATTCGCAATATGGAGATGGAGGAGGCTATCGAGCTTTCTAAGGAAGTCGGTAAGGAGATTGGCGAGCGCATCGGTGTACCCGTCTTCCTCTATGAGAAGAGTGCCTCAGCTCCTCATCGTGAGAACCTCGCTAAGATTCGCAAGGGACAGTTCGAGGGTATGGCTGAGAAGATCCACGAGGATGAGTGGCACCCAGACTTCGGTCCAGCTGATATTCACCCCACAGCAGGTGTCGTAGCTGTCGGTGCTCGTATGCCACTCGTTGCTTACAATGTCAACCTCAATACCTCTGACCTCTCTATCGCTGATGCAATTGCTAAGAAGGTACGTCACATCGGTGGTGGTCTACGCTTCTGCAAGGCTATGGGCGTAGAGCTGACCGACAGGCACATCGTACAGGTCTCTATGAACCTCACTGACTACACCAAGACAGCCGTCTATCGTGCTCATGAGATGGTACGTATGGAGGCTCGTCGCTACGGTGTCGAGATCGTTGGTGCTGAGGTCATCGGCCTCGTACCTATGAAGGCACTCATCGACTGCGCTGAGTACTACCTCGGCATAGAGAACTTCTGCGAGACCCAGATCCTCGAGCTCCGCATGATGGAGTAGTAAAAAGAGAACGTTTTACCAACTAGAGAGTAGAGTCTCTAGGATAGCTAGTCTCTCTAGTACAACTAGTATCACTAGGGGCACTAGTGCTTCTAAAAAGCCTAGAAACTCTACTCTCTAACCACTAACCACTAAAAACTAGCCACTGAAAACCAATGTCTAATCTCTATCTATACAATATCGGTCAGATCGTGACCCGTCCGGGCTCTACCGCACAGCACGGTGCTGAGGCGATGCGCCAGATCGGAGTCATCGAGGGACCAGCTGCCATCATCGTCCGACAAGGTAAGATAGCCTTCGTCGGGACTATGCAAGAAGCTGAGCAAGTAGACCACACCGACTGCGTCGCTTATGACGCTCAGGGCGGATGCGTCCTGCCAGGCTTCGTCGATAGTCACACCCACCTCATCTTCGGGGGCTACCGTGAGGACGAGTTCCAGTGGCGACTAGCTGGCGACAGCTATATGAGCATTATGGAGCGTGGAGGGGGTATAGCCAACACGATGAAGGCGACCCGTAGCGCAACAGCTGAGGAACTTACCCAGCGAGCCTCTGCACATCTAGACGCTATGCTGTCTATGGGAGTTACCACCGTTGAAGCGAAGAGTGGCTATGGTATGGAGCTTGACACGGAGATCAAGCAGCTAGAGGTCATTCGGACGCTACAGGAGCAGCACCCGATAGACCTTTACCCCACCTTTATGGGGGCGCACGATACGCCACCCGAGTACAAGGGACGCTCCACAGACTTTATCCACTACCTCTGTGACACAGTCATGCCAGTAGTTGTAGAGCGAGGTTTGGCAGAGTGCTGCGACATCTTTACTGAGAAGGGAGTCTTCGACCATGAGCAGACACGCATCCTCTTGACTCGTGCTAAGGAGCTAGGTCTCAAGGTCAAGATGCACGCCGATGAGATCGTTTCCTTCGGTGGTGCTGAGCTAGCAGCCGAGCTAGGCTGTCTCTCTGCGGATCACCTATTACAGATCTCCGACAAGGGTATCCAAGCATTGGCTCAGAGCGACACGGTGGCTACCTGCCTGCCCTGTACTGCCTTCAGCCTAGGCGAAGAGTATGCGCCAGCACGTCGTATGATCGATGCGGGTTGTGCCGTAGCCGTTGCTTCTGACCTTAACCCAGGAAGCTGTTTTAGCTCTTCCATCCCGCTGATGTTTGCTCTAGCAACCATCTATATGGGTATGACCGTCGAGGAGGCTGTCACCGCACTCACGCTCAATGGCGCTGCCGCCATCGGTCGTGCAGATCAGATAGGTAGCATCGAGGTAGGCAAGGCGGGTGACCTAGCGCTCCTACGCTTCCCCTCGTACAAGTTCCTCTCCTATCACTTTGGTGTCAACCTCGTACGAGCCACCATTAAGGCGGGTACCGTTTACGAAAACAAACTCGTGACACCTGCCCCCAGCGTTTAGTCTTCTAGCAGGGCTAGTCGCTATCCAACTAATTAACTAACAAACAATCTCAATCATCCTATGAATAATAGTCTAACAGATTTGACTGTCAAGGGGCTTCTTGACGTCACCGCAGGCAAGGATCCTGTACCTGGAGGTGGTAGCATCTCAGCACTCAGTGGTTCCATCGCAGCAGCTCTCACCGAGATGGTAGCAGGGCTCACCATCGGTCGTAAGAAGTATGCCGAGGTCGAGGAGCAGATGAAGCAACTCGTCGAGCGTGTCCATGAGATTCGTCAGCAGTTGATCCTCGATGTAGATCGTGATAGCGAGGCTTACAACGTTGTCTTTGAAGCTTTCCAAATGCCCAAAGAGACTGACGAGCAGAAGGCTGCACGCTCTGCACAGATCCAAGAGGCTACTAAGATTGCTGCCAACGTACCTATGGAGGTAGCTCGTCGTGTCTACAGCCTGCTCAGTGATATCGAGGAGGTTGTCTCCAATGGTAACCAAAACGCCGTCACCGATGGCTGTGTCGCTATGATGTCAGCACGCAATGCAATCATCGGTGCACTCTTCAACGTTCGCATCAACCTAACCTCCATCAAGGACGAGCAGTTCGTCGCAGATATGTCCGCTGAGGCAGATCGTCTCGAGCGTGAGGTGATCGAGCGTGAAGCTAAGGTCATAGAGTATACTAAGGAAGCTTGCAAATAAAGAAACATGTCAGCACGTAAATCATTCGCCATCGGTAGCGAGCAGCTCACCATTGAGCTATGCCGAGAGTATCTAGAGAACCACTTCGAGCTAACCCTCTCACCAGAGGCTATCAAGCGTATCGAGCACTGTCGTAACTACCTAGACCGCAAGGTCGAGGAAGTCGACAAGCCTATCTATGGTGTCACCACGGGCTTTGGCTCACTCTGCAATCGCACCATCTCTCCTGATCAGCTCACCAAGCTTCAGGAAAACATCGTCAAGAGCCACGCTTGCAGCTGTGGTGACGAGGTCGCAGAGCCTATTGTTCGCCTTATGCTCCTTCTGAAGGCTCATGCCCTGCAGATCGGCAATAGTGGTGTACAGGTAGAGACCGTACAGCGCATCGTTGATATGCTCAATGCGGATGTCCTACCCGTCGTCTATGACCGTGGTTCGCTAGGTGCTTCAGGTGACTTGGCTCCTCTAGCCAACCTCTTCCTACCGCTCATCGGCTATGGCGAGGTACGCTACAAGGGTGAGAAGCTCCCCTCCTGCGAGGTTCTTGCTAAGTTTGGCTGGGAGCCCATCAAGCTCAAGAGCAAAGAGGGTCTAGCCCTGCTCAATGGTACTCAGTTTATGAGTTCACATGGTGTCTATGCCCTCATACAGGCAGAGCGTCTCAAGCTAGCCGCTGACTGGTGTGCAGCTCTCTCACTAGAGGCGTTCGCTGGACTAGACGCTCCCTATGATGATCGTCTACATCAGATACGTCCACACCAGGGACAGATACAGGTCGCAGCCCACATGCGTGAGCTACTCAAGGGTAGCGAGATGATTGCTAAGCCCAAGCCCCAGGTACAGGACCCCTACAGCTTCCGCTGTGTGCCACAGGTTCACGGAGCTTCGCGTGACGCTATCGCTTATGTGCGCAGTGTCGTAGAGACTGAGATCAACTCTGTTACGGACAATCCCACCGTCTTCCCCGATGACGATATGGTCGTATCAGGTGGTAACTTCCATGGTCAGCCTCTAGCGATCGTCTACGACTTCCTCGCTATAGCACTCGCTGAGCTAGGCAATATCTCAGAGCGTCGTGTCGCTCAGCTCATCCTTGGGCTACGCGACCTGCCTGAGTTCCTCGTTGCCAACCCAGGGCTCAACAGCGGCTTTATGATCCCACAGTATGCCGCAGCCGCTATGGTCAGCCAAAACAAGATGTACTGCCACTCAGCAGCTAGCGATAGCATCGTCTCCAGCAATGGTCAGGAGGATCACGTCTCTATGGGAGCTAACGCAGCGACGAAGCTGATGCCACTCATCGCCAACCTCTATCGTCTCTTCGGTATCGAGCTACTCAATGCAGCTCAGGCGATCGAGTTCCGTCGTCCTATGAAGACCTCGGAGCGTCTCGAGGGCTTCCTCGCTAGCTTCCGCAAGGTATGCCCTCGTGTCGAGGATGACGTCGTTATGTACGAGCAGATGAACAAGGCTGAGGAGCTCATCAAGACCTTCCCCTTTGAGTAAGCTCTCGTTATAAGGAATAGTGTAGGGGTCATCGCCCCTCATACTACATTTCAATCGTGAGCGTGTTGACTGAGTGTAGTCAGCACGCTCATTTTATTTGCCATAGCTTGATAGCGCTTGTGGTGTGTCCGAAAGGCAACTATTGGATACTACTAGTTGTTGTTTAGTATTGTCGCTCGCCAAAGATGGCCGTGCCGATGCGCACGATCGTAGAGCCAGCCTCTACGGCTATGGGCCAGTCACTGCTCATGCCCATAGAGAGTTCATCCCACGAGATCTCGGGGTAGCGCTCACATAGCTCCGTCTGTAGGGCACGTAGCGTGTCAAACTCGTGACGTATCTGCTCTTTGTCTGCTGTCAGCGTCGCCATACCCATCAAGCCACAGATGGTGATGCGCTCCCGCCACTCGGGAGTCGCTAGGTAGTGGTCTACGAGTGCTAGGAGCTCCGTGTGGTCTAGTCCGCTCTTGCTCTCCTCCTGTGCTATCTTGTACTGCAGGAGGATGCGCAGCTGGCGGTCGAAGCGGTTCGCCTGCTTGACGATCTCCTTGAGGAGTGACTCGGAGTCGACGCTCTCGATGAGGGAGACATAGGGGACGATATACTTGACCTTGTTGCGCTGGAGGGTGCCGATGAAGTGCCACTGGATGTCTTCGGGGAGCTGGGGAGCTTTCTCGGCCAGCTCTTGTGCTCTGTTTTCGCCAAAGAGTCGCTGACCAGCTTCGTAAGCCTCACGGACGGACTCTACGGGGTGAAACTTGGAGACTGCCACCAGTTGCACCTGCTCTGGTATCTGACTCCGTATCTCTGCTAGACGCTCTGCGATCATGATGTGTGGGGAAGTTTTGAAGATTGGTATGATACAAAAAGAGACTGCTACCTGTCTCTAGGTAACAGTCTCGGAATAGGAATGGACTACTCGTTAGGCTTAGAGAAGTCTATCGGCCAAGCATCCATAATGATAGTCTCGGTGATGGAGGCTATCTCGTAGGGTGAGAGGGTCGTAGACATCTCCTTCTCTAGGCGGTTGAGGGCGTTAGGCAGGCTGTCGCTCTGCACGATCATAGCTGCAGCGGTGCGCTTCTCGATGCCTTTGGCTTCGTCTAGAGAGATGAAGTTGACCTTGCAGCGATAGAAGCGGTCGTCCTCGGGGTGATCAGAGAGGAAGAGCTCAGCGAGCTTGATCCGCTTGATCGTATTAATGATCAGTTCGCCTAGAGATGTAAAGGGGGTGAGCTCCTTGGTGAGTCTCTCCTCTATCTCCGTATAGGTGTCGCCCTGTACGAGGTACCCCTCGGAGGTACGCTTGGGCGTTCCGTTGTCGACCATTTTCTCGTAGGTCACCTTGCATTCAAACCAATTGGCCATATAGTTGCTATTCGTCTAAAAAGTAAATTGATGTAGGGCAAAGGTACGGATTTATTGAGATGCACCAAAGAGCCGAAGTCTCAGAAATCACTCCTGCATCAGGTCACGTAAGAGCACCTTGAGACGTACGAGCGAAGGCTTGACGAGGATGTATGAGGTACTGGCTCCGATGGTTACACCGATGAGCGGAGTCTTGCGACCGATCCAGGCAGTGGCGCCACCCTTGGCAGAGAGGATTAGGAGACGCTTCGAGATCTCTACAATAACCTTGTCGATAGGGGAGCGGTCACCTACGTAGGGCATAGGCGTTATGGAGACCTGTCCCTGATATGAGCGAGAAGCATTGCGGAGCAGTGTGTCGGCCTCTCGTATGCCTAGCATACTACCCAGCATAAAGGTGATACGCGCCTTGGTCTCTGTCGTTACGGCTCCATAAGAGTAGAAGTCGTCCCAGCCGTAGAGGTAGGCGAGCTTCTGTATGAGGAGGACGAGGTTGACACTGTACTGCGCTAGCTCTGTCGGTATGCCGACCCATGTAGCGATGCAACCAGAGAGACTGCTACCAGCCGAGCCCATAGCTAGGAGTTCGGTGTGACGACTTATCTCTTGGTTGGCTATATGGTTCAGTACTTTGACCGAGAGGAAGCGGTGTGGAGGCTCCGTGGCGAGTTGCTCTAGCTCCGAGATAGAGAGAAAGGGGTAGAGCGCATCTGTGAGCCACTCGACACGATTGACTTGCGCCATATTGGCACCGAGGACAAGGTTTAGGAGACGATCCCAAGCTTTGGAAGATAGTGACATAGTTCTGTGTATATAAAGAGGATTAGAACTTAAAGCCGAAAGTAGCTACCCCGTAGATGCGGTGCTTCTGTAGCTGGATGGCTTGAGGCGTTGTGAGTTGCTCTCCATTATCCCCATAGTAGCGAGTCGGGAAGGGGTACATGTGAGACTTTTGTCCCTGATAGACCACTGCTAGGTCTAGATAAGAGGAGGGAGAGAAGCGCCAGCCTAGTCCACCAGTGACCCCGTAGCCCATACCGACAATCTCGTAGTGTGGCACGGTGCCAGCCTCGTTGACAGGGATCGTGGCACTCTGCTTAGGATCGGAATCGAAGTTTGCTTTCATAGGAGCTTGTCTCCAGTAGCCACCCGCACGAAGACTGAACTGAGGAGAGATGCGCAGCTCACCACCGAGACGTAGGGTGCTCTGCATCGGGATAAAGTAATCCTTCATCAGTTTGTTATCATTGTCAAAGGGACCGTAGGTATCCTTGAGCTGAATGCCTGTGTAGTTAGCTAGCTCATAGTCTAGACTCAGCATACCACGTCGCCCGACGAAGGCGCCACTGAGGACGATCTTGGTGGGAGTCTGTAGCTGGTAGCGCCAAGCGGCATCGCTAGGTGTCTGATCCTTGACTGTCCACTCCTTCTCGGGTAGAGGTTTGCCATCGCTGTCTAGAGCACGGGAGTAGCGAGACTCGGCACTTGCCACGTAGTTGTCTTGTAGCGTGAACCATGTGGGTGTCTGTATAGCTGCTCCTAGGCGTAAGTGGTCTGAGACACGAGCTATCATACCGAAGCTAACCGATGCACCCGAACCAGAGGTGCGGAGCTCGTTGGCTAGTTCTAGATAATCCTTATCTATGAAGTCCTCTCCGTAGTACGAGTTCATACGATAGTCTAGCGCACTAATCTTAACCCCTAGACCGAAGTATAGGCGGTCGCTGTAGTTAAGACCGAAATTGAAGTCAAAGTCTTGGATGCCCCCACGCTCGTTGACCCGTAGTTGCGAATTGCTCGGCCCTAAGAGACCACCCTTGTCACTGTAGTTAAAGGCGCTCTCGTAGAATCCCTCAGGATGCTGCACGGTCCAGCCAGCTCCATGTCCTAGTATGGCGAGCCAAGGGGCGGGGACGCTACCATAAGCGTTCTTGCCGAGGAGGTCATCGGACGAAACATTGGTCGGTGTGATAAAGGCAGCGTAGTCTGCTAGTGAGAATTTAGTAACCTGATGGTTGCTTACGTCAAAGGTGCGAGCAAAGCTCTGACGCTGGTAGAAGCCTAGAGCTAGGTTGAAGGTGAGGCCAGACCCTCTGAGAGGTGTCGCCAGCACGACAGACATATTGCCACTGAAAGCGGTGTGTCCCTTCTTGTATTGCTCTTCGTACCAAGTGGCCTGGTCGAGGTTTTGTCCGAAAGCAATGGTACCCTGTATCTCGTTACTGCGGAAGAGTCCCAGTCCAGCGGGGTTTTGTCGCAAGCTACTATAGTCAGCACCTACTGCGCCGAAGGCTCCTCCCATAGCTTGGTAGCGAGCCGTCCCATCGAGCGTCTCGGTGCTAAAGCGTAGCGCATTGTCATGAGTCTGTGCGGAAAGATAGCTCCCCGTGATCAGTAGGAGTGCTGAGCTTATGAGGGGAATGAAATAGTGTCGAAGCATAGTTTATAAGTATAGGTGTATAAACGAATGAGACTTGACCATTAGTCAGAACCTGCATGCGGTGGCTAATGATACAAGTCTCATACTTAGAAGTGTCTACTATCGGCGTCCTCTAGCACTACGACCAGAAGAAGAGGAGCTACTAGACGAGCTGCTACTCCGTGATGAGGAGGACGAGGAGCCAAAGCTACTACCAGAGGATGATCTAGAGCTGCTGGGAGAGTCGTAGCTACGACTGCTACGAGATGAGGAGCTAGAGCTCCCCTGCCAGCTGCTGTTACCTCGATTAGAGCGTACAGAAGAGCTGGAGTTGCTACGAGAGCTTCTGTTACTTGGTGCATCGTAGCGTCTGTTGTTACTAGGTGTGTCGTAGCGTCTCCTTTGGCTAGTCGTTGAGGCATCGTAGTTACCACGACGAGAGCGAGCAGAGCCTGAGTTGTAGTTGCGATTCGTTGGGGAGACTTGTCGCTCCTGTCTTATCGTGCTATTGTCCTCAAAGTAGGAGCCACGACGAGAGCGAGCGGAGCCTAGCTCATACTGCTCAGCGGAGCCACGACGTGCGCCACTAGACTGATCGTACGATCCACGAGCACTGCGTCCCTGCGTATTGTCGTAGACACGATTGCGATCATCCTTCCAGAAGTTGCCCCTATCAGCCACCTCATTGCGACTATTAGCAGATGCGTCTAGCGAACCTCTACGAGCATTGCCCGAGAGCGTGCCTTGGTTGCCACGTGTGGCGCGTGGGTTGCTGTTATTACCCCGATCATAGTAGCTACTACCTAGGCGACCATTGGAGTAGTAGGTCGAGGGCTTGACATAGTTGCCATAGTATGGGTCGTAGATGCCGTAAGAGCCAGCATAGTATCCGTCCCAAAATCCATGATTATAACCAGCTCCGTAGCCGTAGCCTCCGTAGTGTGGATAGTATCCGTACCAGTAGCTACCGCCCCACGACCAAGGATTTGTGTACCAAATAGAAGGGCCCCAGTAGCCATATCCACCCCAGCTGTAAGGGTAGGGGTAGCGGTTCGTGTACCAGGGATACCACGAGCTGTACCACATATAGTCATAGTAGTAGTCCCACGAGGGATACCAGCCAGGACTCCACAGGTTGATAGAGATACCTACAGGGTTGTAGCGGTCAGCTACGTAGTCGTAACGATCAGGATAAGTGTAGATACCATAAGTGCCATCCTCGTTGTAGTATACATCTACATTGTCTGAGTCGTATATATATACTGTAGCGGGGTTGTGAAAGCGCATAATGCGACGGCTATACTTGCCTACCCCTTTCTTAGGTTGTTGTGATGAGGAGTAGCTACCTCCTCGCTCACCTTGATACTCCTCTCCTCGGCGGTTGTAAGCGTCGAGAGGATCTTGCCCATCATACTGATACTCATCGTCGCCCCACGGATTGTTAGAGCTACTCTGCTGCTGGGGCGTACTAGAGGGGACGTAGTATACGTCATCATCCCAGTCTACCTGTGCCGCACTCCATATATATGATGAGAGGGCGACGATCACGAGTAGAGATATAGATCTTGTTAGCCTCATCATGGTAATTGTTGGTTTAGGGTTTGTAATCTATTGAGTTAGGTGCTGAGGGGCAGTCTCTTGGGAGACTCTTGTACCCCCTCAGCAACCTTTGCTTACTTAGAGTGTTTAAAGTAGATTTCGTTTAATCATAACTCTCTGCGTCAAGGTCTCTTGCGCAGTACGTATGAGCGCTATGTACGAGCCCTCAGGTAGATCTGTTAGGTCGATAGAGCTACGCAGTGCTTCCCCTTGTAGCGTCAGGAGACAGCGCCCCGAGAGGTCGTAGAGCTGTAGCGATAGAGCTTCGTCAGCTGCAGATAGGGTAGCCATATCGCTGATCACTGATGGGTAGAGATAAGGTTTCTGACCCTTCGTCATACTCTGATCGATTGCTAACTTTTCGGGAGCATCGTATAGCACCTCAATGCGGTAGTTGTCACCCTCCTTGCCATCGGCATCTTGGTAAGAAAGTATGGACGGGTCAGTCTCTCCGATCTTCTCATCATTGCGATAGATCGCATAGCCCTTGACCTCGGGGAAGGGGACAGGCAGTGCCCCACGCGTAAAGGTCTCACGGATCGTGTCACCGCTGAGCGTAGGACTGTCTGATACCACCAGCTCGATAGCCATATAGCCTTGGTCGGTAAAGTTGGGTAGCTCTTCAAACGAGCCATATATGACGCCTGACATGAGTCCACCATCTACCTCTAGATACTTATCCTTAGAGTTCGTATCGATGTACACCTCGTGGGGGAAGCTCGTCTGGATCTTATATCCTACCTCAAGATTCTCCTCCATATTTAGCTTAAAGGGCTTCTTGAGCGGTATCGAGAGCCACTCAGGTGCTCCAGTTACATCCTTTTCCTTAGGACTTCTATAGTACTGAGCGTATTCAGGACTCTCATTGAGCTTTTGGCGTAGATAGAGGTAGTGCAGCTTACCATTGGCGCTTGCTACAGGGAGGACATTGATCTGATGTACATAGAGAGGCTTATCAAAGGGTGAATGCCCTAAGCGGAACTTGTCAAAGTAGCGTGCCTCAGGAATGCCAAAAGCACCAACTTTACCTATATACTTAGAGGAGGCTTTCACAGCACTCATCTTAGCTCTATCTGCAATCTTGGAGATAGTCTGTGTATTGACAGGAGCTGCCCAGGTGACCGTTACGCCACTAGGCTCCCCTTTTTGGACTGTCGCATCTACCTCTGAGACCAGCTTGCCCGTATAGATCGTGCGGTAAGCTGCTGGCGTAGAGATCTTCTTGCCTTCGACATCGTAGAGCGCCTCTACAGCGTAGTGTACAGAGCCTCTAGCAGTCAGATCATATGTGAGCTGGTCTGTATAGTGCGTCTCTGTCACCTCCTGGAGGAGTGTGCCGTTGCGATAGATCTGATAGCTGATAGGGTAGCCCTGTGCGTGTGCTGGTACGGCATCCCACTCGAGCTCAGCCTTGAGATGATCTTGCAGATCCAGCTTGCCACGTAGCTCTCGTATGGAGAGGAGCACCTCATAGCCCTCACGCCAGGTGCCTGCAAGCTTCAGTACCCCCGTACTATCTGGGTCGAGGTACATATCCATATGGTATAGATCTCCCTTGTCACTATACTTGTTGAAGTGTGAGCTGAGGCGACCATAGAAGCCGTCTTGAAAGCATGGTATAGTTCTTCCGCCTGTGAGGGTACCGATCTGCTCTTTCGCATCATTATATAGAGGAGAGCCTGAGGAGCCGCCCTCGGTATTGCCTTTGTCAAACATCAGCTTGTAGTGATCATCCTGACCTCCCAATGTGGTAGTCACCCATTCTGAGCCTTCGAACCACTGCCCGAGACTCATACCACCACTATATAGGGCTATCTTGGTTGCGTCTCCTGCTGGGTGATGGATGCCAGCGCCCGTCTGCCAAGTCTGCTCCGTAGCATTCCAGCCAGAGTAGTAGACACGGTAGTCGAGAGGTATCTCTTCATTAAGCTCTAGGAGCATACCATCGGAGTAACCATAGACAGAGGTGTAGGTACGTATCGTAGCGCCAGCGAGTGTCTTTGTGGTTTGAAAGCCATAGTCACTATTGTTGCAGCGAGGCTTCTCATAGTGGAAGCCAAAGAGCCATTGATCCATCTTGCTCTGATCTATGCCAAAGCCTCCATTGAACGCTCCCACCGAAGGATTGTTCGTCTCCTCCTCGCCCGAGCAGTGTGCTGCGGTAAGGATATAAGGCTTGAAGTCTCCCCTTACATTGTTAATAAGGTTACCCGAGCACCAGCTTATGTTACCATCAGCAAAGACAGGCATATAGATGACCGAGCTACTCTTTTGCTCATGCCACTCATCGCCCTCGGGGCAGTTGACATTGATCTGGCAATACTTGTCCTTGTTGGGGTCAGAGGCGTCTTCACTCTCTATACCATGCCCTACTTTAGCCTGCATGACAGAGCGGTAGAGGTAACCTACGCCACTAATTTGGATAGAGGGCATTGCAGCACCACGGGGTGCCTCGTAGTCTAGTATCAGCTTGCTACCACTGAGTGGCTCCGAGGCAAAAGCACCATGCTTAGGATGCGTCTCGTGTGTGTAGGCTCCGAGGAGCTGCTCGCCACCTGGGGTGTAGATGTAGAGCCGTCCACCCTGGGGAATAAAGAAGTCGGAGTAGTATAGGTTCAGTCCTACTGGAGTCTGCTCCATATCTATCTCTAGGCGGTAGATATCACTGCCTGCTACGGAGCCAACCAGCTCAGCCTCAGTGGCGAAGTCTATGGAGCAGGGGACAACCTTGCCAACGTTGTAAATCTTGCGATGTAGCTCTCCCTCGTGCCAACTCTCTCGGCGCATCAGGTCTTGAGAGTTAAAGTCTGGAGCAAGCGATATGCTGGCCGTTGCGGTACGTAGTGCACCCACGTCGAGAAGCTGTGGTGTGCCACCGAAGGATTGCTGTGCGATACCGCTACTCGCTCCAGTGAGGAGGCAGAGCGGTATGAGGATCAGTAAAATCAGTCGATTCGTTAGGTGATTCATTACTCTTCGTTAGTATTATATGGTCGCTTAAGTAGTTAATAGGATTATCTATTGTGAGCTAGGAGGTACTCGGTGGAGTCCTGATTAGCGGTAGTCATAACACACGCTAGCGACCGCATATGCCTTCGTAGCGGTGAACTAGTGTCGATAGTATGATTTGACTCTATAATCTTCACAATCGATCGGATTCCATACCTTTGGCAAAGATATGAAATGTTTTAAGATTGAGCAAAACGAGTAACCCTGTTGTAGGGACGCTCGGCTAGTATCTAGTGGGATGGCGTCCGTTGTATCACAGCGATACGAGTAGCGATGTGTAGGGGCGGACCTATGTGTCCGCCTGTCCTCGTCGGAGCGGAGTATGCCCTGTGGGCGGACACGCAGGTCCGCCCCTCCACGAATCACATCAACACGACAAATCCAGCCATCAAATGCTGTAACACCAGTATTTGTATGGACTCATGGTCGTGCGTCCATTGTGTCAAAGCGAAACGAGTAACGATGAGACGAGTAACCCTTTGTAGGGACGCACGGTCTGTGCGTCCGTTGTCGTTAAAACTACGATGCTGTAACTTTTGATACAACGGACGCTCAGACCGAGCGTCCCTACAGCGGGTTACTCGTCTTGCTTTGTCGACAACGGACGCACTTGACGTATAGCGATGATACGTGTCTACACATCGCTACTCGTGAGCTTCCAGTGCCACCCCCCATTGGCACTCTAGTTTCACCTAGGTGGCACTGATGGTTAGCTCATCTTTGCAGGGCAACAAACAAGAAAAGGCTGCAGCACCATACGTGGAGGTGCTACAGCCTTGAACGGATAAGATATGATCGCTAGTTCTCTAGCGAGTGGGGAGGGACTAGAAGTTGGCGTTGTTTGGTGTGCGGGGGAAGGGGATCACGTCACGGATATTGGTCATACCGGTGACGAAGAGGAGAAGTCTCTCGAAGCCCAGTCCGAAGCCCGCATGTGGTGCTGAGCCATAGCGACGGGTGTCGAGGTACCACCATAGATCCTTGTCCTTGATACCGACCTCCTCGGCACGTGCCGTGAGCTTGTCGATGTCGGTCTCACGCTCGCTACCTCCGATGATCTCGCCGATGTGCGGGAAGAGGACGTCCATACCGCGTACGGTCTTGCCATCGTCGTTTTGCTTCATATAGAAAGCCTTGATCTCCTTCGGGTAGTCGGTCATAATGACGGGCGCATTGTAGTGCTGCTCGACGAGGTAACGCTCATGCTCGCTGGCGAGGTCGGCACCCCAGTAGACGGGGAACTCGAACTTCTTGCCACCACGGACGGCCTCCTCGAGGATCGCCACACCCTCGGTATAAGTGATGCGTACGAATGGACGCTCCACGACGAAGCGGATGCGATCGATGAGCTCCTTGTCGTAATGCTCGGCGAGGAACTCGAGATCGTCCATACAGTGATCTAGAGCCCACTGGAGGCAGTGCTTGGTGAATGCCTCGGCGAGGTCTTGGTTGCCCTCATTATCCATAAAGGCGACCTCCGGCTCGACCATCCAAAACTCAGCGAGGTGGCGCGGCGTATTGGAGTTCTCAGCTCTAAAGGTAGGACCAAAGGTGTAGATACCGCCTAGTGCTAGGGCGCCTAGCTCACCCTCTAGCTGTCCCGATACGGTCAGCGAGGTGTGCTTGCCAAAGAAGTCTTTGCTGTAGTCCACGCTCCCATCTTTAGCGAGGGGGAGCTTGTTCATATCTAGCGTGGTGACGGTAAACATTTGCCCAGCACCCTCGGCATCGCTCGAGGTGATGATCGGCGTGTGGAGGTAGTAGTAGCCACGCTCGTGAAAGAAGGTGTGGATCGCATAAGCCATATGGTGGCGGATGCGGAGGATCGCTGCGAAAGTGTTGGTACGTGGACGCAGGTGAGCGATCTCACGAAGGAACTCTAGCGTGTGTCCCTTCTTTTGCAGTGGATAGCGTACGGGATCAGAGGTGCCGTAGATGGTTATCTCATTAGCCTGTATCTCGTACTCTTGCCCTTGACCCTGTGAAGCGACGAGCGTGCCGACGACACCGATAGCGGCGCCTGTGGTGATCTGCTCGAGGAGCTTGGGGTCGGTCTGAGCCTTGTCAATGACGATCTGTATGCTGTGTATGGTCGAGCCATCGTTGAGCGCAACGAAGCAGACAGCCTTGTTGCCTCGCTTGGTGCGTACCCATCCCTTGACACAGACGGGCTGGGGGAGCTGACGCTGTGCAAGCTGAGAAAGCTCCTTGATAGTAGTGCGTGGTAGTGAGTTATTCATAGTATCTGCTGATATGGTTTATACCTATTTAGTCTTCTATCTCTTCAGATGCGAAGGGATGATCTGGTGTCTCTTGGTGCTTGTGGTAGACTTTGGTGGTGGGTGCTACGCCGCTCTCCTCTTGCTCCTTGACACCCATACGGAGGTAGCGTACCTCCTCGGGCGTTAGGTAGCGCCAGCGTCCTCGAGGTAGATCTTTCTTGGTGAGACCTGCGTAGTAGACACGGTCTAGGTGCACGACGCGATAGCCTAGATGCTCGAAGATGCGACGCACGATGCGGTTGCGGCCCGAGTGGATCTCTATGCCTACCTTGTCGTGGGTCTGTCCGGTGATATAGCTGATAGCATCGGCGTGGATCTCGCCATCCTCTAGCTCGAAGCCGTGAGCGATCATCTGCATATGCTCTACGGTGACCTCCTTGTCGAGGGCTACCTCATAAATCTTCTTCTTGCGAAAGGCGGGGTGCATCAAGCGCACCGCTAGGTCGCCATCATTGGTCAGAAGGAGTATGCCAGTCGTGTTGCGGTCTAAGCGACCGATGGGGTAGATGCGCTCGGTGCAAGCGTTGTGTACGAGGTCCATAACGGTGCGTCGCCCCTCGGGATCGGTGAGCGTGGTGACGCAGTTCTTCGGCTTATTGAGTAGTACGTAGACCTTAGCCTCTAGAGAGACTGGCTTGTCATCGACCATCACTTGATCGGTCGGTAGCACCTGCGAGCCAAGTTCGGAGATTACAGTGCCATTGACCTTGACACGTCCTGCAGCGATGTACTGGTCTGCTGTACGACGAGAGCATAGTCCAGAGTTGGAGAGGAACTTATTGAGTCGTATCGGTTCGCCAGCCTCTACTAGGGGAGAGGTGTAGCGCACTGGCTCGACAGGCGCCTTAGGTGTGCGGGGCTTCGCTTCGCCCTTGCGCTGCTTGTTAGGCCGCTGACCAGCGTTCTTGCGAGGAGCTGAGGAGCGCTTATCTTTACGGTCCGCTGTATTGGCTCCTCTCTTGCGTCGTGGTGATGAGGTGCGAGCTTCTTCGCTATGTGCTTTAGGGCGGGCAGCCTTGCCTCTCTGCTTGGCGTACGGATATATGACAGGGTCATCTTGATCGCCATTGCTAACAACAGACACGGGTGCCGACACTTTGTGAAAACTCCGCTCTCCAGTGTGTGGCTCATCGAAGTTATGCCTTCGTTCCAATGCTTTCTCTGCACTGATGTCTCGGGGCTTGACCATCTCGGAGGCATCTATATTGCGATGCGTCACGGTGGCGCTCTCCTCGCCACTGACCTTGACACGGATCAAGGACTCGCTGTTAGCGGGTCGCGCTATGCGTTGACGTCTTCGCTTGCCCGCAGATGCAGACGCAGGCACCTCGGCAGATGAATCAGCAGAGGAACTCGTCTTGTGCTGTGCCTCTGATGTAGGATTGCTGTCTATAGACATGAAGCTGTTTAATGGCTACACAACAGGCTTAGTGTGTTGTGTGGTAGTATTTGTATCAAGGGGTCTCTGTTGCTACTAAATCAGTGTCAACAGGCTTTCCTTCGGATCTTACTAACTGTGGATCTTACTAGTTGATCAAGCTGTGACAAAGGTACTAATTTATTGGCAGACTAGAGTCCTACGTAGTTGTGCGGAGTGATCTGTCGAAGCTCCTCTTTGACCTCCTCAGCAACTTCTAAGGTGTCAATGAAGTGAGCAATCGTCTCTTGGCTTATCTCCTCACCCGTGCGGGTCAGTGCTTTAAGCGTCTCATAAGGGTGCGGATAACCCTCACGGCGCAGAATCGTCTGGATAGCTTCGGCGACCACGGCCCAGTTGCACTCTAGATCATGAGCGATGCGCTCGGGGTGGATGACTAGCTTGCCAAGCCCCTTAGAGAGACTACTGAAAGCTATCAGCGTATAGCCCATCGGGACGAGCTGATTGCGTATCACCGTCGAGTCGGTCAGGTCACGCTGCAAACGAGATATGGGGAGCTTGGAGGCTAGATGCAGAGCCACCGCATTAGCTAATCCGAGGTTGCCCTCAGCATTCTCAAAGTCAATGGGATTAACTTTGTGAGGCATCGCACTAGAGCCGACCTCACCCGCCTTGATCTTCTGCCCGAAGTAACCCATAGAGATATAGCTCCAGAAGTCTCGAGCCAGGTCGATGAGGATCGTGTTGATGCGAGCCATCGCCTCAAAAAGGGCTGCGAGGTTGTCGTAATTGGAGATCTGCGTTGTGTACTGCTCACGCTCTATCCCTAGTGATGTGAGGAAGCTATTGCCAAAAGCGACCCAGTCAATGGTAGGGTAGGCGACATGGTGCGCATTAAAGTTGCCCGTAGCACCGCCAAACTTGCCCGTGATAGGCACCTGCTCCAGAGCTTTGGTCTGCTGCTCCAAGCGGTAGACGAAGACCATGATCTCCTTGCCTAGACGTGTGGGGCTAGCGGGCTGTCCATGCGTGCGAGCCAGCATAGCGACATCGTGCCACTCATTGGCGAGCTGACGTAGCTGCTCGATGAGCTTCTGGAGCGTGGGGAGGTAGACCTCGTGCAGTGCCTCTCGGAGCATCAGCGGGAAGGCGGTATTGTTGACATCTTGCGATGTTAGTCCGAAGTGAACAAACTCCTCAATCTCCTCTAGTCCCAGCTGCGGTAGGTGACGCTTGATGTAGTACTCGACAGCCTTGACATCATGATTGGTCGTAGCCTCGATATCCTTTACCTCTTGTGCGGCCTCTGTAGACCACTCCTTGTAAAGCTCTCTTAGAGCCTCTAGCTTAGGCTCTGTGAGGGATTGGCTCAGTGCGGGTATCGTTTGGGTTAGCGCTATGAGGTACTCCACCTCGATACGTACACGGTAGCGGATGAGCGCTGACTCGGAGCTGTAAGCTGCTAGGGGAGCGGTCTTGCTCGCATAGCGACCATCTAGAGGTGATATTGCTTGAAGAGCTGACATACTATTATGGATTGAAGAGTGTTGTGAGATGACAGAAAGAGTGTGTCGCCACACTAAGTCTGCTACAGCTGACGTGGTGTGGTGACCATAGCCATAGCGACTTGATAGAAGATAGATTAATGACTAGACGCAAGACTCAAGATCGTGATGTCGTCAAGGCGACATCGTGCGTCCTGTGTCTTGCGCCTAGGCTTTGTATTAGAGAACCCGTCGTTTAGCCTCTAGCCTTTTCGCAGATAGACTTAAAGGCTTCGGGATTGTTCATAGCGAGGTCAGCGAGGACCTTACGGTTGATCTCAATTCCCTGCTTGTGTAGACCACCCATCAGTGTCGAGTAGGTCATACCCTCTAGGCGGGCGGCAGCATTGATACGCTGTATCCATAGAGCGCGGAAAGAGCGCTTCTTGTTCTTACGATCACGGTAAGCATACTGTAGACCCTTCTCCCAGCCATTCTTGGCTACGGTCCATACGTTCTTGCGGGCACCGATGTATCCGCGTGTTTGCTTAAGTATTCTCTTGCGCTTAGCTCGTGAAGCGACGTGATTTACTGATCTAGGCATTTCTTGTGTCGATTAGTGTGTTTAATAGATACGTACTAAACTCTGTTGAGTCCTCGATTAAAGGTTGAGCATCTCCTTGACACTCTTCTCATTGTGCGGGTGCACGAGAGCTGTGTAGGTAAGATTGCGCTTACGCTTCTTGCTCTTTTTGGTGAGGATGTGACTCTTGTACGCATGCTTACGCTTGATGCGTCCGCTACCTGTCAGGAAAAAACGCTTCTTAGCGCCTGATACTGTCTTCTGTTTAGGCATTTTGTTTGGATTTTGAATTGTGTGAAACTATTGTTAGATGACCCTCCCGACCAACTACCTAGAGGCACGCCTATGCCTGTTTGGATAATCTGCTACGCACAGAGCGTAGCTAGTAGAGTAGGGTTGATTTACTTGCTTACGTGTGTCTTGTGCTTGACTACTCGTTATCGTTCTTCTCAGATGCTTCTTGATCGGTCTGCTCCTCGCTGGTCTGCTTCGGCTCTTTCTTCTTACCCTTAGCAGAGGCTGGCTTAGGAGCTAGCATAATCGTCATGCGTTTGCCCTCCAGCACCGGCATATTCTCGACACGAGCCAGATCCTCTAGGTCGTTGGCAAAGCGCAGGAGAAGTATCTCGCCCTGATCCTTAAAGAGGATACTGCGCCCACGGAAGAAGACGTACGCCTTCACCTTAAAGCCATCCTTGAGGAAGCCCTCAGCGTGACGAAGCTTGAAGTTGTAGTCGTGATCATCCGTCTGAGGCCCGAAGCGGATCTCCTTGACGACCACCTTAGCCTGCTTAGCCTTCTGCTCCTTCTGTCGCTTCTTCTGCTGGTAGAGAAACTTCTGGTAGTCAGTCACACGACATACGGGAGGCTCCGCATTGGGAGAGATCTCCACAAGGTCTAGTCCCTGTAGCTCGGCTATACGACGAGCTTGCTGGATAGGGTAGACCCCCTGGTCTACATTGTCACCGACGAGACGTACCTCACGATGAGGTATCTGCTCGTTGATCCGGTTCGGTTGCTCTTTGATGGGTGGACGTCTGAAATTTCTACTGTTTGCCATTCGTCTGCAATTAGCAGTTAGTGATTCGTTAGCAGTTTGCTAGGTTAGGTTAATTGATCTAGTGCTTAGATTGATACGACTTATCTTTCTCTTGAGATAAAAGGCAGACGACTACCCTTTGGCATTCATCTGACTCTCTATCTCCTGAAGGATACGCTCGGCAAAGGTACTAATTTTTTCTGTACCTGCATCACCCTCACCCTGCTTACGCACTGAAACAGTGCCGTCAGCCTGCTCTTGCTCACCGACGATCAGCATATAGGGGATACGCTTGAGCTCATTGTCACGTATCTTGCGACCCACCTTCTCATTGCGGTCGTCAACGGATACGCTGATGTCATGCTCGCTCAGGGCTGCTGCCACCTCGTTGGCGTAGTCGTTGAAGCGCTCCGAGACAGGCAGTATGACCACCTGATCGGGAGCCAACCATAGGGGAAACTTACCCGCCGTGTGCTCTATGAGTACCGCTACAAATCGCTCCATAGAGCCAAAGGGTGCGCGGTGTATCATCACAGGGCGGTGCTTCTGATTGTCCTCGCCCGTGTACTCTAGATCAAAACGCTCTGGCAGGTTGTAGTCTACCTGGATCGTACCCAGCTGCCAGCGTCTACCGAGAGCATCCTTGACCATAAAGTCAAGCTTTGGACCGTAGAAAGCAGCCTCATCGTACTCGATATGTGCTGGTAGACCTGCTTCCTGGCAAGCCTCGATGATCGCTTGCTCAGCACGATCCCAGTTCTCCTCGCTACCGATGTACTTGCTACGATCAGTCTGGCTCCGTAGAGAGATCTGCGCCTCAAAGTTCTCAAAGTCTAGAGCTCTAAAGATGATGAAGATAATGTCCATCACCTTGAGAAACTCCTCCTTGACCTGATCAGGACGGCAGAAGATATGAGCATCATCTTGCGTGAAGCCACGTACACGCGTCAAGCCGTGTAGCTCACCGCTCTGCTCGTAGCGATAGACCGTGCCAAACTCAGCCAGACGAACTGGCAGATCTCTGTAGGAGTGTGGTTTGAGCTTGTATATCTCGCAGTGGTGAGGACAGTTCATCGGCTTCAGCATAAAAGCCTCGCCCTCCTGAGGAGTCGTGATTACTTGAAATGAGTCAGCACCATACTTAGCATAGTGACCGCTCGTCTTGTAGAGCTCCACATTGCCGATGTGAGGCGTCATCACCTGCTGATAGCCGTAGCGCTTTTGGATACGCTTGAGGAAGTCCTCGAGCTTGAGTCTCAGCTGCGTACCACGTGGTAGCCACAGAGGCAGACCCTGCCCGACACGCTGTGAGAAAGCAAAGAGCTCTAGCTCCTTACCTATCTTGCGGTGGTCACGCTTCTTCGCCTCTTCGAGCATAGCGAGATACTCATCGAGGAGCTTCTTCTTGGGGAAGGTGATACCATATATACGAGTCAATTGCTTGCGGGTCTCATCGCCACGCCAGTAAGCGCCAGCCACGCTCAGCAGCTTGACCGCCTTGATAGGCGCTGTAGAGGGGAGGTGTGGTCCACGACAAAGGTCCGTGAAGGCACCTTGCGTATAAGTCGTGATGGTGCCATCCTCTAGATCGTTGATCAGCTCTAGCTTGTAGCCCTGACCCGTTTTCTTGAAGAAGTCCAGGGCATCGCTCTTAGAGATCGCCTTACGCTCGAGCGTCTCCTTGCGGCGCGCCAGCTCCAGCATCTTAGCCTCGATCTTTGGCAGATCCTCCGACTTGATCACCTCATCACCAGCATCTATATCATAGTAAAAGCCCGCCTCGATAGCAGGCCCTATGCCAAACTGTACGCCCGGGTACAACTCTTGGAGCGCCTCCGCCATCAGGTGAGCCGAGGTGTGCCAAAAAGCGTGCTTGCCACCCTCGTCCTCCCACTTGAGGAGCTTGATGTGAGCATCTTGCATCAGCGGAGTGCGTACATCTATGAGTTCGCCGTCGCACTCGGCCGCTAGGACCTCCTGCGCCAGTCGCTCGCTGATGCTCTTCGCTATATCTAGCGGGGTCACCCCCTGCTTCATTTCCTTCACACTGCCATCGGGTAGCGTGATATGTATCTGATCAGACATAAGTGGTGTGTTGTAGTCGACTAATAATATAATAAGGAGACTCTTGCTCTCTGCAACAATCTCAAAAATGTATATACGCCACAAAGGTACAAAAAAGCACTCACACTCCATCTCGCCAAAGGACGCCGTAGATTCAACTATCAAATGCAACTGAATTGGTTTCATCGAGCTTCTGATAAAA
>ENA-OPBO01000675-OPBO01000675.1-human-gut-metagenome-genome-assembly--contig:-NODE-675-length-27876-cov-2.883685_pt1 | contig 27876 bp, 23 predicted proteins | sample MGYA00241071_ERZ501458 | MGnify/ENA primary metagenome ERZ501458 (study PRJEB25962, sample SAMEA2042509) | human gut metagenome | biome: human gut; feature: human-associated habitat; material: faeces... | reverse complement strand
ATTTCCATTAGAAACGCCTTGCGGTCTTATGTTATATATCGGCGGCGAATGGCACTCCAATCGCCGTTTATCCTCAAATGTTTTGCAAATATAGCCAAATTCAGTGGATTATCGGCTATGGTTGTTGAAATTTATACTTTAATCCATACTCTTCTAACTTGTTATACAGCGTTGTACGCCCAATTCCGAGTAATTCGGCAGCAATCTTACGGTTTCCGTTAGCCTGCTTCAGCGCACGTAAAATACGTTCCTTATCTTCCGCATCGTTACGCAGAGCAAAGCTGACGAGTGAGGTCGGTTTCGTCACGGCAAGTTCCAGATGATCTTTTGTTACGACTCCGGTCTGCGCCTCTAACACGGCAGCCATAACCTTCTGGCGAAGTTCACGGACATTGCCCCGCCATATATGGGTTTTCAATGTCTTCTTGGCCTCGGCATCGAAGCCGGTTACCTCACATTCCAGTTCATTGTTCGCAATCTCACGGAAGAATTCCGCCAATGGGATAATATCATCCTGACAATCACGTAAGGGCGGAACGATTATCTCAAAGTCATGCAAGCGTTGCAGCAAGTCCTGTCTAAAACGCTTTTCATCCACAGCCTTCTCCAAATCCTCGTTGGTAGCTGCGATGATACGGACATTGAAACTTTTGTCTGCCTTACCACCCACGGGGCGATATTTTCGTTCTTGTAGAGCGCGAAGCAGCATTTGCTGTGTTCCAGGCGCAAGGTTGCCCACTTCGTCCAAGAACAACGTGCCACCCTCAGCCTCATAGAAATAGCCTTTCTGGGTACATTCAGCACCAGTAAAAGCCCCTTTTACGTGGCCAAAGAAAGCAGAGGGTGCAAGTTCTGCGGAAATAGCCCCGCAGTCCACCGACACAAACGGTTTCCCTGCCCGTTTGCTCTTTTCGTGAAGATGACGTGCAATATGCTCTTTTCCCGTACCATTCTCTCCTAATATCAGCACGCTCAAATTGGTAGGGGCAACCCTTTTTATCTTTTTCATGATGGCTTGAAATGCCACCCCGTCACGAGGAAACACGGGCATACGGTTTTGCCCAATGCGCCGTTCCTTCTGTATGTCGTGAAGCAATGGGATTAGTCGCTCCTTTATGAGTTGTTTGGGTATATAGTCTAACGAGCCGAGTTTCATGCTTTCCACCGCTGTATGTACTTCGTCATAGTCGGTCATGATGATAAACGGTTGCATCATTCCTTCTTTGCGCATCCACCTCAACAGGTCTATGCCGTCGCCATTAGGCAGACGCAGGTCGGAAACAACGATGTCATCTTCCGTGGCTTGTTGCAGGAGCTTCTTTGCTTCTGATAAACGATAGACCTGTTGGGTACTAAATCCTTCCTTTGCCAGCAGATTGCAGACAAACTCGCAATAGACGACATTATCCTCTACCACGATTATTTTCGTGTTATCCATTGCCATATTTTCTTCTTTCTTCTTTTGCCAGCCGGATAATCTCTGCTCCTTTATCCAATACTGCGGTTATGGTTGGGTTTAACGCTTCATTATCTGGAGCAGTATTTGCATGAAGCAGATTATAAAGTTCTCTTAACGGACGATCAGCACGGAGTATTTCCCACGAACTACGTAGATGGTGTATCAGGGCTTTCATTTCCTGAAAGTCTTTATGTTCTCCAACTTCTCTAACCGCCAGCATCTCCTTTTCTGTCTCTGTTATCAGTTTCTCCAGCATGATGCGTTCATTACCATATGACAACAAGGTGGACAAATCCGGTTTCTCATTTTGTATTTCCGTCGTTGCACAGTTGTCTGATACCTCCATCAATTCCGATGTGGAGAACGGTTTGAATAGGCATCCGGTGAATCCCTGTTCTAAAAGTTCCTCCTTATAGCAACTACCCGAAGCTGTTGTTACAACAACCGGGATACTCTTTGAATTACCTACATTCGATGTGCGTAACAACTCAAGTAGTTCATAGCCGTCTATCTCCGGCATATTCAGATCTGTCAAGAGCAGATGGTATTTCTTATTACGTATCATTTCCATCAAATCCGATACATCGGTACAGGTATCGCAGTGTATTCCCTCTTGGGCATACATCTCTTTCAACATAAGAAGTTGTAACTCATCGTTATCAATGGCAATCACATCACGGTACGCTTTATTGTTGCGGACATGACTTTGATGTGGTTTTTCCGGCAATTCCTCGTCAGATCGTGTGGGTATCTCTACTGTGAAGCGACTACCTTGACCTTTCTCGCTTTCCAAACGGATTGTACCTCCAAGCATTGCCACTATGCGTTGCACGATGGACAATCCCAACCCGAAGCCGTCTTTTGTGGCAGCGTTTGACAGTCTTTCAAATGCGTTGAACACCCGTTTTTGCTCTTCTTCAGTCATACCAGTACCCGTATCTTCGACAATGATTTTCAACATACCGTTATCATAGTCTGTTGTCAAAGATATTTTACCCTTTTCCGTAAACTTGACGGCGTTTGACAGAAGGTTATTGCCGATTTGCAGGATACAATCCTTGTCTGTCAGTATAACTGCGTCCGCATGGTTCGTTATGGTAAGGGATATTCCTTTGTTCATGGCAATGGGCATAAACTCTGTTTCAAGAACATGTGTGATTGCAGAAATCCTACAAGGAGAAATCTTAACTTCTTCCTTGCCATTATCTAAACGAAAGAAACTCAGCAAAGTACAGAGCATATCACGCATACGGTCGGAAGATTGGCGAATGCTCTGAATGTACGTTCTGGTTTTACCTGTATCGTTCTCCTTTTCTATCATTCCGGCATAACCGATTATCGCTGTTAAAGGCGAACGTAGTTCATGTATGATAGTATGCACAGCTTTCTTTCTGGAAGCGATTAGTCCTGCGTTTTGTCGAATGGACAGGTCCTGTCGTTCTATTAGTTTTTGGGTTTCCTTCTCATAATGTTTGATGCGATTCGCATTTCTATGTATGATAAGATAGGATATGATTAACAGCAGGAGAACGAATCCTGTCAAACAGACTATGTGAATATATGACTGTTCTCGCATGGCTATTATCTCGCCTTCACGTTTTTGTAAGTCGGCTTGCACTTTTTCATCCATCTGGTAGACAAATAGGTGTAGCTGATGGTTGAGTTCTGCATTTCGGGCAGCAAGACTGTCTGCATATTCAGACAAGCGCTTTCTATGTGCTTGGTGCTCAGCTATTACATTCCGATTGAAAGAACGTAGCATTGCAGTAGTTTCTGTCGTCTTAGTTTTTTCTTTTTTGCCGAAGATTCCGAGAAATCCTTTCCGTTTGGGCTTCTGCGGTTGTTCCTGTACGCTTTTCTGAACAATTACAGGTACTTGACGAGCAATCTTCTCATTTAAGGATTGTTGTTCGTCAAGAATTTGCACTATCAAACGCATCTGTTGCTCTTTATCTTCCAACAAATAGCGTAAACTATCTATTCGTTCTGATGGATATGCTACTTTGAAGCGTTGCAATATACTGTCCATCGACATACGTTGTGAATGGTAATTCTCCAAATCATAGTCATCCCATTCCAATATAGTTTCTCCGAGCAGGGAGAATTCTATCATCTGAACATATGCGTCATGTAACTGAAGGCGGAACTTATCTATATGTCTGTTTTCTTCTTCGAGAGATTCTAATTTTCGCCATTCATAAAAGCTGGTATATGCAATGCCGCCAATGAGCATTGCAATGAGAATGTAGCCGAAGGTTATCGTTTTGCGGAATAGCCTTATTTGCATTATTATATTTAGTGTTATACATTGAAGAGTGCAAAGATATGCTATTTTTCTGATTTATCGATCATTTCGAATCAAAAGGCAGCCACATTTACTGCATAATTCTGTAAATTCAATAATTTAGAGAAAATGGTTACTATGATATTATCTTACAGAACTAATCAAACTTGCCATCTTAATCAAAACTTCAGCTGTATTTCTGGAATACGCTGGTCTTAACCAATCTGTACACACCTCATCTTCCCATGGCTTACGTTTTTCGATCCATTGGTCGATATATTTTGGAAGTTCTGACACTGAGAGTTTGGCCCTGTCATACAATTTATTATAGTCTGTATCATTGTCTTCACAATCTTCATAGTAATATTCTTCGATTGCTTGTTTACAACAATCAATAAGCATTTGACGAGCAGGGAGAAGGAATGTGCCAGTGTCAGTCCACTCGTCGCCTGTATCCGTCAAAATAGAATATTCTTTCCCATATAAATCTAAATGACATTGACTTAGAGACAGAACACCAGCAGTCCTTATTGGTCCAGCGATAGATCCTCCCCAAAATTCTAAATCCACACAGTCGGCATAAAAACCCGAAAAGATTTGTTCAAGTTTAATCCATGATTCAAATTCTTGTAAAAGCATTTTGCGTTGTTGTTCAGTTTCACAGATGCCATTTAATTTAGAAAACTCATTAAAGTGCTCAAAAATAAGTCTTGTCCATTCGACACTATTATTCACAATCATACCTATCGTTGAGCCATCCGTATCCAACGACCATAATTTTCTGGCATCTTCAATTATACTGTCAGCCATAGCATATGTTGAAAGACCATCAACATTATGATTTTTCTTGTAATATACGCAAAGACTATCTCGAAAATTATCCATCCAAAGAATGTCATCTTCGATGTTTGATGAGGGGAAACTGTCACTTCGTGTATATCGATAGACAACATCCATTAGTCTAACAAGTTCTGGATTTGCATAAAAAACAGTATCATCTGTCCAAAACTCTAAACCATCTGGGTCACTGGATTTAACTATGTTTGCAACAGATATTTGTTCGGATTTGTTCTGCGAACAAGAAACACTTATTATAATACAAATAAGACAAATCAACTTTTTCATTGAACTACGGAAATTTTCAATTATTTGCTTCTGAAATGTTGAATACAAGATATTATGTCTTTGATGCCAAAGTATGAGGCAAGAGAGCCATAGAGGAAATACATCCCGGCTAAGGTGGTGATGGCCGCTCCATTTTCAGGAAGGGTAACAATAACTCCCACCGCAATATATATGATGCCCAATAATGTGCAGATCATCCCAATAACTAAAGAGGCAATTTGAAATACTTTATAAAATCGTGGAAGCGGTGGTAGCATTTCACTATATGTTGAAGTTTGCCTTGCTTCATAGTATGCTGAATAATCAAGCTTATATGTATCTTCGGCTATATTCATACAAGCCTCTGATGTAAAATCGTTTTTGAGATTATTTAGAGCTTTTATCAATGTTAAAGACCTCGATATTGCACCAAAAGCAAAGAATCCGAATACAATCAAAGCAAACCAATCGCTATTGCTGGTTTTAATCATAGCAAAGATAATTACAGCGATTGTTACAATAAAGTAGATCGAAGTAATGGCTTCGATGGTGGCTTGGAGTGATAGACGTTTTTTGAAGGACGCTATATTTTCGGTATACACATCTTCTAAGACCGGTGCGATTTCCGAAGCACGATTATAGGTTATGATGTTAGGCATTGTTCGGTTGATAAGCCATGACAATCCCCAAATTGCAACAAGTGCAATAAAAAAGGAATTATTGTTGACAAAATTGATGTCTATGAATTCAAGAATAGGATATATTAGAATCCAAAGAACAAAGTATAAACTCGTTTTCATGATTATTCTTGGTTATATGTTGTAAAACCTATTGGACGACGTTTTTTCTTTATCTCCATTTGTTCTGCATTGATTTGTTGAAAATTGCAGCGCACCTGTTCTTTTGCATCAAAGAAGGAATCGAGAACAGCCTTGACAAAAGGTTCGTTATCGGGACAAGCTGGATGTAACATAATGTCTCGGCGGCTATGAAAACCTACCACTCCCTCCTCATCTGGTGCGGTTAGCACAACCGTCGGGCCAAAATTAAAATTGGTTACGTTGACAGCCTCACGGATTTTTGGCATATCTGGATCGTCAGCCTTGATACCAGCCCACATTGGATCCCATACGCGAGCATACATTCCTCCAAATTCCATGTGAAAATTTTCACCTTGATACGATACAGTAAGTGTACCATCATCATTTTTCGTAGGCTGACAACCAAGATTACTTAGAGTTTTGAACATCAATTCGGCGGTGTCAGGTTGTTGCTGGGTATTTGTTGAATCTTCGCTGCTTTGTCCTGCCTCTACTGAATCGGAATATTGTGATCCAATATTATTCCAATGTTCTTCTCTACGTTTCTCGACCATTGATTTGATAATACTGCCAATAATTCCCATAACAATAAAGATTAATATTGTTTCCATATTGATTTATCTTGCTTCGGCAAGTTGCCATTGTCCATCGAAGTTTATAATATAGTAGCTCTTGCCATTGTACTTGGCGCAAGGACGGTCGCTTATGGAGAACTCCACATGTTGATTGGTAAGATAGAAGTTGTGGAATCGCTCGCTTCCGCCACGATTGGTCAGTCGGATTGGGCCTTGGTAATTAGCCTGCCATGTCTTGGTGCCGGCATTAGTATTCTTCACTTGTATTCCGTAGTGTGTAATCTTTATCGGATTATAGATTGCATGATAACTGCCACCGTCGATAATGTAACGGCAGATGTAGTCGCCGTATGGTTCTCTTGCCTGAGTCGAGATTGCTCCAATTATGAGCATAAGGATAAAAAATACTTTTTTCATGTTAGTGAGTTTTATTTGTTACACTATGGAATACCAACAACGAATAAAGGTAAATGCGGCGAAAAAGTTTATTTTCTGCCGCATTTGCTATCAAACTTGTTTAGATTAAGATTTTGACGTCAATTGACCCTGATAATGAGCTTTTTGTTGGAATTATCTATCTCGATTCTGCCAAGACGACCTAACACTGATTGGCCAAGCAAAAGCGGAGCCTTTTGATTGCGGACGACAGATGCCCGGACGTTGTCGAGTTTCAATCCTCCGAACTCAATCTGTCGCAGGTTGATTATAGTGCCTTCGGATATATTGCCATTGGCATTATAGAAGTTACCTGTGCCGACCACATCGCTGCATTTTAGGCAACCGTTCTTTATCATAATGATGGCTTCAACTATTGACAACGATTTGTCTTTCTTCACCATCGGCTGTATGGTCTAGGCAAATAATGCTACAGCTATTGTGACCCTTGTTATCAGTTTCATATTTGAGGAATTAAATGCGGTTGTAGTATCGGTCTACTTCTTCTTGTAGATTGGTCGCCGGAAAGTGCATAAGTTGCTGTACTTTATCCATCGCAACACGAGTATCGGTGTCGGTGAAATCTCTTGGAAGTATGTTCTTGATTGCTTCACCAACTTCTTGCGTAATATGATTTATCCAGTCGATAGTAAGTAGACCATCTGATTTGCGCTGAAATTCAAAGCACATATCGCAGGCATACATAACACACTCCGTTATTATGTGATGCTTATATAATTGAACAGTGCACTGATTTGAACGGTTCATTAAGTTGTTGACGAGGTCTTGGCGAAAGAAATCGCGAAGGCGAGGCTTGGGTGGTGCGAACATAGCAGTATTTTATAATCTTTATCAGTATTCTTCAAGATATATGTCTACGAAATCAGACATGCCGGAGCAGTCCATATCAACCGATGCGACAGGCATACCAAATACAGTCATTGAGGAGCTAATAGCCTTAAGATGCCCTTGCAGGTAAGAGCCGTAAACGGCTATGGAATTTATCTCGCCACTGATGCCGGGATAGAATAGCCACAGGTTTATCAGTCGGTCTTTTTTACCGACTTCGATTGCGTGTACACCAGCTCTTGCGTCATAGCAATATGAGCGAATTGAATATGCTGCATACATCGGGTGGTTCTTGAAACCGGTCACAATGTTATTTATGCGATGTAGGCTCTCTGAGTTTAATGAATTGTAAAACATATCTATTCTTGTTTGTTTTAGTTCTTTGATTTGAGATACTGGATGTTGGCCAAAGGTAAATCAATTATTTATTGGCGACATTGAATAGTATTAAGTCGAAATGACTGCCTTTGAATGGTGAAAGGTCATGGGTGTTAAACACTTTGTCGGGATAGAGTTCGATGATGGTTCGCGTCACACGAGGATATATCTCGCGGATTTCTTCATCGGAGAAGCTATCAGCTTCAAGCAGTAGACAGAAGCAATCCATATAGATGAGCAAGTCTCCGAAAATTAGACGACCGCACCGGGCGAGATGATCCATTACAACAGCCATCAGTCCGGCAATATGAACATCAAACAGAGACCTCTCTGTTCCTGCTGCTTCCATAGCGACAACCTGTTTTTGACAGTCAGCGATAAATTCTTCGAGGATTTCACCGTTGACAGCCGTTACAAAACTGATGCCACCGGTGAGAAGGTCTTGTGGGCAATATTTGTTAGTATACACACAATTGTTTTCGACAGGTACCTGTACGATAAGTTCTTTCCTTTTTCCGTTGATGTTACAGGTGAAGTTGAATCTACGATTTTCCATTTATTTATTTTTATGCGTTCTGTATTTGTTGTGCAATTACCCACATACCATCTTCTACGAGATACTGAGTACCCCAATCGTATTCCTTAATGATTGTTGCTACAGCCATTGCTGCACAATATAGGGATTGTACATCCCCTGATAGTAACCACTTATTTTTAGCGAGTTTACAAAGTTTGTTTATCATATTTTGATTGATGCGGCTGTCACGCACATCTTCAAGTTCTTGACTAGATGCGATTTCAATTACCTCCTTCTGTATGTAACTCTTATAGTTTATCATTTGTGGAAGTACCACGGCTAAGTTGGTCATAACCGACTTGGCGGCAAGATTGAATTCCTGTTTTATTATCATGCTTATTCATTTTTAGTTTACACATAATAATACCAGAAATTAAAAATGGTAAATGCAAAAAGTCCACCCCGGACTGAGGTGGACTCTATCTATAATCATTGTAAATTGCTCTATTTATGGATTTCTATGACCGGATTTTGCGATGGTCGGAATATCCGTAAAGTTTTATATTTTTGAGTGCTGAAATATACACTCCATTGCGTCATAGGTATGTTTCTATCTAACATTTTACCAATGCAATAACTTAAAGACCCATATTTGCGACCGGAATGTCGCTCTTTGCATTCATAGTTTTTCTTATCGCTTTCACAAGCACTGATTATCGTGATATTTCCACCTCCAGATGTATAATTCCCTGGTATTCTAATACTACGTAAATATGTCTCAGCAGACTTATTAGCTTGAAACTCGTCATCAGTTCCTCTCGTTGTTTTTAACCATTCAACCTCACTTTCGGAATCAGGTTCGTCTGTTTGCTCTCCTCTGTCTGCACCGCCACTATAACAAGTGTCAAAAACGACAATAACATTTCCGTTCTTCCCGACCTTTCTTTTTAGGTTATTAAGATATGGGAAAAGTTCATCGTCTATAAAATGATTTTCTCCACGATAGTCTTTCCCTGCAATCTTATATTTCGGAGAGAAACAAGCATCATAGCATACGAATGATTGGTCAAGTTCCTTTTGTTCATCGTTATTCATATCTGCGACAAGCTGACCATGTCCGGAAAAATGGAGATAAACTACATCTCCATCTACGGTTGAAGCAACAAGCTTTGACAATGCATTTTTGATATTGTTTTTTGTTGCTTTCGAATCGATAAGATGGGAAACGGTGAATCCTTTGACTTTTAGTTTTTCCTCAAGTAAGAGAACATCGTTATTTCCGTGTATTTCGGACCAACCCGTAGCTGCGAAATTGTAGTTTCCAATACCGACAAGTAAAGCCGTGCTCTTGGCAAATGTACAAATACTGCCCAAAACTAATCCAATCAAAAATATGCCTAATCGTCTAATCATTTCAACAGATTAAGTATTGATTCCCATTTGTCGACACTTTCTGCATAATCAGCATCATTATTAAATTTTGACACCAATTGTTTAAGAACTTCCTTTGCATTACTTCTGTCATGCAGACGCAAATATGCCATAGCAAGCATATAGCCGTTATCCGCAACCTCATCAGCCGTAGATGCAGATTGATAACGAGAGATGAGTTCTGGTAACTTAGTTTTCAACTCAACATCGCTCATGGATTTTATGTCGATTGGTTCTCCGCCAGCTCTTACCAAATCAGGATTGATTTCAGCACAAGCATATATTGCATTGTCAACCGAATATCGGGCGTTTTTTTGTATGTTGAATACTATAGTAAAAGCAATAACGACAACTGCAGCAATAGATGCAACTTGCCACATCCAAGGTTTGAATTGAAGAATTTTTGACTTGGCTATCTGCGGAGTTTCCGCAACAGAAGCAACAACTGGACGTTCACTGTCGTGTTTCCCAATTATTTCTTTCAATTTTTCTTTAGAAAGATTCTTCATAGCCAGTCCAAAGTCAAGATTGTTTTGATGAGCTTCGCGGCAGATACCATCAATGGTAAACAGATACACCTTGAAGTCAGAAGCAAATTCTTTGTCAGATTCTAACCGAGCATCAAAGTCAATCCGCTCTTTTTCTGGAAGCAGGTTGTTGATATACTTGTCGTATAAGTCATTTTTTTCCATTGCGATTCCTTTTTTTAGGTGTGACATCAAATCCAGCTCTGTATAAAGCATCGGTTACGCGCTTAATGAGATCATTCATACACTGACTTTTCTTTGCTTTGGCTGTAGTTGCATTTTTGTATCCTATTTCATCAGCTATTTCGTTCATAGACATATCTTCATAATAGAATAACCGAATTATTGAGCCACATGGCTCAGGTGTATGGATAAGTTCATCGCCAAGCAAAGAAAGTGCCTGCTCATTTTTATACAGAGGAGTTTCTTCATTTTCATCCGGCATAGTTTTCAGTAGTTCCTGAACCTTACGAGCCGTTTTAGAACCGGAATCCTCGTCTTCATCATTAAATCCCTCGTCGGCAGAATCGGTCTTGCCTATTTTTCGCCACGCTTTACTGGCCATATTCATTCCTATGGTCATAATATAGCTGCTCCATGAAGTATCTTCTTTGATACGTCCAAGCATCAAATTTTCTTGAACAGCTATAAACGCATCTTGATAAAGGTTTTCGGCATCATAGAGCGATAAGCCGGAATACTTCGCCGTCAAGCGGCGAAGAAATTCCGGACGCAAGCGAGTGTACCACTCGCGTACAATATCTTCGTAATTTTGTGCCATTTTCTTGTCTTTCAGACTGCAAAGTTAGCAAAAATAAGTGAAGAGCGATAAGTAATCGCTATAATCACGTGCTATTATATCCGAAAAAATCATTCTGCACCGCACTACGCTAAAGTTTTTAAACTTTGGATATTATTTCATCAATGAGTGAGTTAAAACTAACGCCATGATTCCGAATCGTAGTTTGAGGAACAACGCATTTGAAATCCCCTCCGATATGGACGAGGCGGTTAGTACATCCATTTGCAATATCTGCTACCTCTCTGTTTAGATTACCTATATCTGGAAGAACCTTAATCAATGGTAATGTTTCTTCTAACGAGGGGTAGATATGCTCATCTTCATCTGAGAGTTTCAAGTGAGACATATCCACGCAGCATAACGCATAATTGTTGGCTTCTTCAACAGATTGTTTCATTTGCAGCGGCGACATCATTACGGATTGATCAGTACCCCAGCGAGATTTCACTTCAATGTAGTATACTGGATTGCCATTCTTGCATATGCTTAAATCTGAACCGTATTGTTCAACTTCCACAGTTATATCGTCAGCAGAGATAGAATTAGACAAATGTTGTTGAATCATACGCTCAACATATTTTCCCAATTCAAATTTGAACTTGAAGTCTGCTTCTTGATTTCTTTGAGAAATCATAGCAGCACGTCCTTTATTAAGAATTTCATCAAGATCAATCTCATCCGCAAGTTCTGCAAGTTGCTCCAACTTATCAGGATCGTTTATTTTCATCAACTTGAAAACGCTTTCTTTGCAATCTTCGCGAACGTGATTAAGAAATAACTCGGCTTTTTGGGCTGCAATATGAGGAAACCAGTATGCCCAACGTTCATCCTTGTCAATATTGTTGATGATGTCAAGAACTGCCGAACTTTGAAACCCACTTTCTTCCAATTCTTTCTCTATCTCTTCCGCAACATCTTTGGCTGAAAGTTCAGCGAAGTCATAGAACGACTCAAATTGATTATCTACCAATCTATCGTTAAGATCTTTAGCAATTACATCCTTATATAGTACAGAAAGCTCATTTGGAATATCTATTCCCTTTTCGAGATCACGAACTACACAAGGACTTGCGTTTCGATTCGGGAACGCCCCATATTTAACACATAATCCGTCATGATTGTTTCGATTATAATATTCAGCCCAATTTGAGAGCACAGAATGTATCGACACAACATAGTCCATATTGGCAGTTACCCATTCTGAATCGTTCTGAGATATTTCAAGGAGCACACACTCGACCAAATGTTTGAATGGCAGTTCTGCAATATCTCGTTCACTGCTGTCAAGAGGAACTAAGACACGCACTTCATTAGTTATTCCCCAATGCTCAGCGATAACATCAACTGCATTCCTACGAATTGATGAAACTGTTTCAGACGAAAACACAGAGCTGATTTTAAGCAAGGTTTCTATTATGGTTGATTCGTATATATTCCCTTTATCCAGCCAGTCCTGTCGTAAACTTCTTAGACGGCTTGTGATGGCATCACGCAAATCATTGCGAGTAAAGGATGTTATACTCACTAATCCGATGAATATATCATCTGCAAACGTTTCTATTTTATTCGGAATTAAAGTCTTTGCTATATTTCCAAGCCATTCGGGTATATTGGAAGCATCATAAAGATCTGTCCTTTTTTTCTTCTTCCCGTCTCTGTTAGGAATAAGAGCAAAGTTATCAAACATTGAGACAGCACCTTTATGAGAAAGATAGATATCAAACGCATGAAGGACGTTCTTGGAAATATTATCTGATTCGCCAAGCTGTTTTGCAATTTCTTCCACGTCAATCATAGAAGGATGTACTTTATCCCATGAAGCTACGACTTTACTCCAACAGATAATTTCATCTCGCGATACCATTTGGTTAGCGTGAGCGGCTGCATCATATAAGGCAGTGAAGAATTTTCCTTCTACATCTTCATTTTCAATATCCAAAAGAATTTCCGGTGAGAAAAATCGGACGTTTGACTCATTGACACAAACCCTATTGCCGTCTAAATCAACAATAGGAAGAGTCTGATAGAAATCACTCCACGTTTGTTTGAAATTCTGGAAGAACTCTTTAGTAACATCTTCTTTGTGATGCTCACAATCAAATGATAGACCAGCGACATTTACCCAGTCAGATATAGCTTCAGCATGTTCACAGTAATATCTGTGAACCATTGCTGTAAGTAAGTCGAGGACTCTGACATTCTGCTCATATTTTACGCGCACATTTGCGTTAGATACGGGTAAATGTAATCCATCTCTTTCCTCTACTGGGATGAATTTCTTAGAATGGAATACTGCGTCCATACCGAAATCCTCAGTCCCGAGCAGAGGAAAAAACACGAACAATTTTGCGATGCCGCTCAAACTCTTGGCTTTGAATGGTGTTTCAAGTGGAAGTATTGCCATGTCTTCGCCATCCTCAGACTCCAGATAATAGATTTTACGTTCTTCGCGTGTCCCGTTGTGCTTGATAGAAACAAGCATAACTTTCAATCCTTCTTCATCCGGAAGAGGAATTTTCTCAAACTGATAGTTCTCGTTTGTCAATGTGTTTTCTATAATTACATCCGAAATAGGTTTGTTGACAGTCATGACATAAGGAATCATATCAATTGAAGAAGTAATGGCAGCCGCTGCTTTTTCTGAAGCCTCTTCCATTGATGAAAGTTCATAGCGCAGTTCTGTCCATTGACGACATGAGTTTGTTTTTGGAGCATCTGCAAAGTCATTTACGGCAAGAAGTTGATGGGCGACTTTATCAACAAACTCAGTAATATTATCATATGTTCGATCTATTACAAAGCGATTGATGTCAGCATAAGTACCAGCAGTATATTTACCCATATCCAACGAGCCAGAAACGTACAACTTACGGCCGAAGACATGAGTAGTAAGAAAACCAGTACCGTATTGACCGACAGTATCATCATTTTCTTTGCCGCGTGAAGACACCTGCATGACTAACGAGGTAAGCGAATCGTGATCAAAAGGCTGGCCTTGATGTGCGAAAATGAATTCTGACGATGTCAGGGTTATTTTAATATGAGCAGTTTTCTTCCCATTAGTGTCAATCCGAGCCAAGTCGCGTGCGTTTTGGAATAATTCCCAAATAGCCCGTTCACCACTTCGTGGGTCAAGTTTATCCAGACCTTGATCAATCTTTGTGCAGCTTTGCTTGCAGAAAGCGCGTTTCTGCTCAAGCTCCATTTGCTTGCGAATTTCGTTATTATCCATTTTGTATTTTATTTATGCCGAGTGAATTCTCTGTGCATTCTAATATACCAAGGTCTATCAAAAGGTAAATGAGAAAACTTAAGAGTTGATACTGTTATACATCAACTCTTAATATCGCTCTTACTCAGATTTTTCAATCACGACATTTTGTTTACGTAATCTTCGGTTATTGCTCATTCCTGTTTTTACAGTCTCAATCCAATCATCCGTTACACCAATTTGATGCTCTTTCATGGCTTGAGCTATGTAGTATGATAACGAGCCATACCATGTATTTGTATCTATATCGCGAACTTCTCTATTCACTTGATAAGAGCGACAAGCCTCTATAAAAGTAACCGGAGATTGCCCTTTTGTTGTTACCACTGTGAAATAGTCATTAGTTTCTTGGGTTCTGTCGGGTGTGTAGTCTTTTCCGGAACGTGTAAAGCCTTCTCGCGTTCCACGGACATGGCCATCGTCACCTCTTGATGCCGTTCCACTATGACAGGCATCAAGAATGACATAGAGTTGACCATTTGTACCTATTTTATTACGAATTTCATTGAAATAAATCTCTAACTCGTCATCGAGAAGATGATTTTTACCGTCATATATTCCTTCCGAGTAATTCATTTGTGCATCAACTGGTATGAGTGCTTCATCCCATCCATCTTCTTCGTCTCCGTTCAAGTCCTCGTAGGGCTGACCGTGCATGGAGAAATGGATATACACCACATCTCCTTTTTTACTGTTTTTAACCAGCTTTTTAAGGGCTTTGGTTATCCCTGCATGAGTTGCCTGAGCATCAACAAGACTCGTTACGTTAAAGCCCTGTTCATTGAACAGTGGTGTAAGTAAGAACACATCATTTGCACCACTGATGTTTGCCCATTTGTTAGGGTCTTCATCAGTATTTCCATAGTCTGAAATACCAATGAGAAGAGCTCTTTTTGTTTCTGCATATACGTTTTGACCTCCCAAGTAGGTCATAACCGCAACGATGAACAATTTGATTAAATTTTTCATATTTAGTTAGTTTATAATTAATAGTCCAATCCGTCTAAAAGTATCCAGCCAGCCCAAAAATATGGCTGTGAAGTTTCAGGATTATCTCGCATTTTCTTTTGTGCTTCTTGCAAAGCATGTATCTTATTTAGCCCATTTGATATATTCTCATAAAAATACTGCATCATTTTGGACGTTACTTTATCATCAACTTTCCATAACGACATTAACAGACTTTTGACACCAGCCAGTTTAAAACCTCGTTGAAGCCCCCAAACCCCTTCTTCAGTAGTAGTACCAAGCCCAGTTTCACACGCCGACAGAACTACAAATTCTGTTTGTTGCAAATTCAAATTAGACAATTCTTCGGCTGTTAAAATTCCATCGGGTATGTTTGCAGGAATACTAATGCCCTTTAAGGCATGATTGGCTCCACTAAAAAGAATTCCACTGCCACGCATTGCCTGAGTTTCAGCTGATACTTCTTCAAGATTTTGTATATTTAGAAAACTATATTTGGTCGGATCTTCAGAAAGTTTATCTTCGATATCTTCCGGCTCATAGAAGAAACCATGAGTAGCAAGATGTATAATTGAAGGTGAGGCTTCACTCAAAGCGATAAAGGAATCCTCTGATCCTTCTACCCCCGAACGTAATTCTAGTTTTGCACTCTTAATTACGTGTGAAATATAATTGATTTCATTTAGAGTTCCAGGTAAATAATCATACGTTCCGCGCGATGACCGCATATGGCTATGTTGGCTGAATTTATATGAAGTTATAGCCGAGGATTTTGAGGAACTTTCAGTCAAACTATCCAAGGGTGCGTCATAGTTTAATCCTCCATAAAGAATCGCTGAAAATTCGATCGAATTATTTGGCCGTTTAGTCACTATTTCTCTAGTTGAAGACAACCTATAAAGCCTCCGTTTTTCATTAGCTCGAAGTCCATCAAAGTCCATCAAATTCTCAATTGCTACTGTGTTTAGGATATTATCTGCTGAAAAATATATGGTTTGAGCATCGCGAACAACTGAAAAAGTTTCAAGAACGGCCCAAATTGTACGATATAAGTTAGGATTATTATAATCAAATGAGGTCTCATCGCTATTAGTAAATTTAGTTAATTCATCTTCGCAAAATAAACCACAAGCAAGAGGATATGAATCGTTTGAGAGGATGACGGCACCATATTGAATTTTATCCTGAGCCGGATATGAAAAAAATTCAATTGCGACTTCATTGGAAGTTAATGCCGCCTGTACATTTTCCCATTCTACAGATAAAAAATCCACAAATTCTCCATTGGGGGCAACTCTTTGGATAAGCTCTCTCTCCATAGAGAAGAGCTGCGCCTTTAATGAAAGAATGTCTTGATTATTTAGGTCTGAATTAGTCAATCGTTTTTTGATTATTTCTATGTGATGGTAGATTTGCGTAACATTAGTATCTGAAGATGCCATTATAAGGTCAGACAACCTTTTATTAGATTCAAGTAATAAGCCTTTTTTTATCAATCGGGTGTTATATGCAATCTTTCCAAAGTCATTAACTAAAGAATAATCACTATGTTCCACTGCATATTGGGAATACTGGGCAGCATAACTTTCCAATCCATTAAGAGCATTTTTGACAGTGTTCCACAACTTCTCCCGTTGCGAAGAGGATAGTTCTTGAAAATTTAAGCGAATAAACTCTCTCGTACATTTGAGAATTTCATTTGATGTTATTAACAAAGATTCCCAATCTTGTTTCAAAAACAAAAGTACACTATACCAATTTAGGTATGATAAGTAGTGTTGATCAAAATTTCGACCGAGAGTTCTTCTGATTTCAAGAGCCTTTAGGAAAGCCTCTATATCTTCATTGGAAGGATTAAGCGATAAATCTATTGAATAGATTAAATTTTCGGCATACTCAATAGAGTTTTCTCCATATATTTTCTTACTAAGAATCAAGCACTCTTTTCTCAATTCTTTTGACTTTTCATTGTTAGTATAAATATAACGTTCAGCTAATTTGCAAAGACATTTATAATACTCTGGATGGTCTATTCCATACTTAGCGCGAATGATTTCAATTGCTTTTAAAGTAGATTGTAACGCTTCTGAATCATTGTTGTTTAGTGCATAGAGCTCACTTAAATTTAAGAGGCCATGTGCATATTGTACTGACTCTTTCCCAGTTGCTTCTTCACATAGAGACTGCGACAGTATCTCTAATGTTAGAGCCTGCTTAAAATCACCGATATCTGCATATAGGTCACCAAGACTACTATAGAATAAAGATTTCAATTCTGGATTATCAATTGAATCAATATTTACTTTATTGTCCTCGAGCAAAGATATTGCATGGCCGATATGACCTAATTGTTTAAGAAGTTCGCAATGAAGAAGAATATACGATATGTAATCTTCTCTATTTTCAGGATGTGATTCACAAATATTCTTGAGATACTCTATGTACTCTGAAGCACCTTTCAAGTCTTCTATTTGCAAGTAGATCGATGTCAATTCATAGCATATCGGAAAAGTCTTAGGATTACCTTCTCCATAAAAACTTTTACTGGATTTAAAACTATTAGTATATGCATTCAATGCCTTTTCATAATTCCCATCTTCTCTGTAAAATTTACCAAGTTGAGATGTAACTATTTGGGCTATCTCCAGATTGTTAAATGTCAGTTCTTTATTATATGATAATAATTTTTCTCTTATTTTATCATATTGTTTTTTGTTCCCTATTACATGATATGCATTATATAGTCTGACTAAAGCATAAGAATGATAATCAGTATCATTTATCAATAGATATAGGCTATCAGCTTTCTGAAAACAGTCAATTGATTCTTTATATAATCCATTTTCATTGTAAAGAATGCCTAATTGAAGATTTCTATCCGCAAGCCATTTCTTTTGTTCAAGAGAATCCTTTTTTGCAGGATTGGGAAATCCACTTATCTGTGTTTTATTATCTTGGGATCTATGCACATTATCACCTATGGAAGATGACCTACCATAACATGTGCAACAAATAAGTAATAAGATGCAAACTATAAATCTCATATTATAATGATTTTATTCTTCAGATTCAAGAGATAATTTTTGATATTTTAGGGATGTCGCTTTGTCTCCTTGTAACATATATATTTGAGACATTAAGCTATAGATAACGCTTCGATTGTTTTTGTTGTTTTCAGTTATCGTATCCAGACTTTTTTGGCAATAATCTAATGCTTTATTGAAATCTTTCAATTCTTTAAAAGAGTGGGCAAGACTCATATAAATAGTATTCCATTGGATTGTATTTGAGATTTTATCAATTTCCGTATTAGGATTTGGGATAATGAAATTTGGAATATCTTCCTCAAACTCGATTACTTTTGAGAATTTTCCTAATTCTGAGTAATAAGTCATAATTTGGGATGCAAGATCAATATATTTCTTTGAATTATAAATCCTTATCATATCATTTATGATTTCCTCACACTCATTATTCATTGAAAGATAAGAATAATTAAAAAGTTGAGAACTTAATATTTGAATTCGTAGTTCCGTTTGCTTTATTGGTAATGTTATAGCTTTAGAATTGTATTGGATACTCTGATTAATGTCTCCCATTTGTTGAGTGCACACTCCGCACGCAAAATACACCATTCCTTCTGAATCCACATCAAGATCTAATGTCGGAAGCGCATTTGCAATTTTTCCCAAATGCGAAAGGGCATCCTTCCAATCTCCTTGCTGGAACTTCGTAAAACCTTGTTCAAATTCACTATTCCAATCAACCTCTTGAGCTTTTAACTGGAATGGCATTAACAGAATTATGAATATTGTAAAGAATAATATCTTTGAATAGGTCTTGAAGGTTCTGACATTTTTTGTTGTTTTCAATATTTCTCTTTTCATTGTTCCTATTTTTTATTTGTGAAAAATCCGATTAGTTTAATCCGTCCAGTAATATAAAAGCAGCCCAATATTCGGGAGCAGAGTATTCTGGGTTATTTCGCAGTGATTGCTGAGCAAGTTTCAGGCTCTCTTGTTTGGATTTGCCTGAGAGATAATTCTTATAGAAGTTACTCATCAATATCTGAGTAGCAGTATCGTCAACTTTCCATAACGACATTAACAGCGTATTAGCACCTGCAAGTTTGAAACCTCGTTGAAGACCGAAAACACCTTCACCGGAAGTTTCACCCAAACCGCTTTCGCAAGCTGACATAACAACCATATCGACATGACCAAGATTCATATTGGAAAGTTCCAATGCCGTTAGGACTCCGTCTTCAACATCATCAGGCAATTCTTCTCCTTTCAATCCAATATTCGCACCGCTGAAAAAGAGACCAGAACGCATTAAAGCGTTGTCTTCTGCTGATTGAGCGGCACGTTTTAATGGATTAAGAAACGTAACGTAGTCGCGTTTTTTAGCATCTTCTTCACTCCAGAAAAAGCCATGAGTGGCAAGGTGGATAATGTCAGTCGAGGAACCAACAAGGGAATTGAAAGACTCTTCTGTTCCACTGATGTCAGTTATTAAACGAGTATTGCCCGAAAAATTATGAGAGATTTCTTCAACTTCTTTCAGTGTTCCGGGTAGATATTTTACTCCATAACGGCTATTTTCGGCAGTGAAAGCTCTTGATGCTCCTGTCGGATGATAATCACCAGTACGACTTTCTGCAATCAGTTCATCTGTTCCTAAATCATACCTTAATCCGCCATAAAGCACGGCAGACTCTTTTTTGCTCTTGGTTTTATTCTCTGCCAACACTCGCGTAGAGGAAAGACGAGATAGATTGTATCGATCCCCGAAATTCACGCTCTCTGATACAGGTGCATACTCTATACCAATCTTGTGGAGTTCCCTATCGGCGGCAAAATAGATATTCTTGACACCCCTCAACTCCTCTTCAAGAGGACGCCATATAAGGTTATAGATTAAATCAGTTTCATATAAATCTTCTCTATCCAACTCCTCCAACTGGCTTTCCTTGCAAAGAGGAATAATGTGAGGTTTTTTATATCCGTTGCGTAAAATAACGGCGCAATATCGTGGCTCCCCGTCCATTGTTTGAATAGAATCGAGCCCCCATATAAGAGGAATGTTGTAGAACTCTATGGCTGCATCATCTTTAGCCAAAACGTTACGGACATCTTCCCATCGAATGTTCTTGGAGGCTGCAAAATCGGCATATGCGTTTACGTGTTGAGTTAGTCGTTTGTCTATTTCCTCAATCTCTTTTTCTACGGCTAATCGTGTTTCTTCATCTTTCTCATTCAGCAACTGCTGTTTCATCTTTCCGATTCGTGAATAGTCAGCTATATCCGATGCATTACTTGAGTTTAATATTGCATCTCTGATTGCATTGGTGGAACGAAGCAGAAGCCCTTTCGACTCCAATATATTGTCATAGATTGTACCATAGTAATCAGAATCACCAGATTCATGAATAATGAGATTGACCATTGGGAGATAATTTTCGTAATGCTTCCAATAGATAGCGCGTTCTGCACCGCTCATAAAAGCAAACATGTCTTGAATATTCTTCCTCATTATACCGGAAAATTCCGCACAAAACTTCGGTGCTGATGCATCCTTTGACAAGAAAAGTCCCAAAGCAGTATTCATGCCTACTTCGTCGGTCTCATACGGGACTTTGCATAATTCGTATGACTTGCGAAACCACTCAGACGCTTTCGCAAACCTTGATTTTGCAAGATATAAGATACCAAGATTGTTATACGGAAGAGGCTCGTTCAAATCATATTCTTCTGCTATCTCAATAGATTTTTTCAATACTTTAACCGCATCGCTGTAATATCCAAGATTCTGATATATCTGAGACGCATTATTGAGAATTGTTATATATGGAAGAACCCTAAATGAGATAAAGGCGTCAGCGTTCAGATTACCGCTTTTAGTATAGTTTGTTTGAGCCTGTCGCAGCGCTACATCAATCAGCAGTTTGGCATGAGTGTTAAGACCCATACTGGATTTAATCAAGGCGGCATTCGCCACACATCTTACATAGTCATCGCCGTAATCTACATTTTTTTCGTAAGCGACCTTAGCTCGGTCATTATACTCGTCCGCCCTCTCATAGTTATGTGTTTGGATATATAGAACAGCAAGGGCATCATATAACTGACGCACTAACTTATGATTGGCATATTCGGGGCTATTGAGAATATTTAGAGCCTCCATATATATTTTTTCAGCTTCCCCAATTTTACCGGTGTAAAGTTTGCACGTTCCCAATCCTTTAAGCCATATCGCGAGTAAATCAGATGTGCATATTTGACTCCTTAAACTTTTAATAATATCTTCGTACAATGGTATGGCTTCGTCATATCTTTGAGCCAATGTAAGTTGGACTGCACTCTCACATTGTTGTGAAAACGCATCATCATTTACCTGCGCGTTTGTCCTATAAATGGGTGCAAGTACCAAAGCGAATATTAGAATAAATTTATAAATCAAGTTCCGCATCTGTTATCTGGTTGTTGGTCTCTATGAGATATTGAACAGTTCTAGCCATAGGAGCACCTTTAATCTTGCTGCGCAATGCAATCGCATCGAGATAATACCGTTTCGCATCATCAAACTTATGTTCCAACTGTAATACTCGTCCTCTATTATGTAGTTGAATCGCATACGCTTCAGATTCTTCTCCAAATACATTGCGACATAGGAGTGCTGCCTGGTCCAAGTATTCATAGATGCCATCTAGTCTATTAGATTTCAATTTGGCGACTACAACGTTATTCATAGAGTCGAATTTATATCTTTCCGGAATATCGGAAATCGTAGAAATGTAGGCCCATTTTTCCAACGCATACTTTAACGCTAAATCATAATTCGAGTTATCAAGGCAGACATTAAAAAGCGTACCGAGTATTGCAACTAAATACTCTTCCTTAGCCGAGCTATTAGCTGGTATTGCCTGATACATGCTGTCCAATAACACTTCGGCTTTTTCCGAGTCTTTCTTACGGAAGTAAGCGCTTGTAAGTTTGAAGGCAGCCTCAAACCAGTCGTTAGAAGCATATGCTGTGGTTCTCAATAAATTTTCCAATTCAGGAATGGCTCGGATAACCTTTTGGCTATATATTATTTCTTCTTGTTGTCCGTCGGCAGTTTGTTTTCTTTCTTCTGACAGTCTCCTTTTTAATAATTCAGAATTGATTTTAAGAGCCCTGTCATAATGCCCATTATTACATAATATAAAAGCAGCGGCTGTCAACGCAGAATTATAGATATCATCATTACCTGCGGTTTCTCCGTATTTCTTTATCTTATTTAGGATTGTATCAGTGTCATCCCACCGTTCAGCTTTAATAAGTGCTATGAGAAGATTGCCAAGAATGGAATAATAATTATACTCCTGATCATATTCCAGTTTATTACTTTCCAAAATAAGCAAGCCTTTACGATATGTTTCAATTGCTTCATCGGTTCTGCCCATATCTGATAAAGTATTACCCCTAAAATATAGTTCTTCTGCTAATATAGGATAGTTAGAATCCTCTTTTTCAGTGATAAACTTAATAATTTCATCACTGACTCGTATTGCATTATCATACATCTCGTACCGACGATAGAACTGATGCAAACACCACAATGGATAATATGTGTATGTAACCAATGGCTTTTCATCTTTATTCCAAAAAGACCAAGCGTCCATTAAGTGTGCAGGTACTTCATTATACCACCCCATGCGCTCATAGCATTCCTGCACTCCCATAATAAGATTTCCAAAATCATGAGATGCAGCAACGCGCATATATGTGGATTTTACAATACCTTCTTGAAAGATTACCAATGCGTCTTCATATCTACCCATTTCGATATATTCGTCCCCCAAGCCACGCATTATTTCCATATATGCACCACTATGTGTGCCAAGCGATGTATCACATAGCCTCTTAGCTTCTAATAGATGAACAATAGCTTTCTCATGGTTTGGTATTTCGCTATTGATGTAGCCTCCTAAATAGTGATAGTCAAACAAAACGCTATCCGGTAGTTGCTCTAAATCTGCGTTTGTGATTTCGTTATATAGTTTCAACCCATTTTCCATGTCCTGTGTTTCTAGAACATGGCTCAAATTTTCAGATAAAGAGACTTGTGCCATTCCATGAAAGGCACAAAAAACGGATGACAGTAGTAGTGCTGTCATCCGGTTTACTATATATATCATTGAAGATGCTTTTGCCATATATTTTACGACAATCTACATGATTATCGCACCTTTAACTGACCATAGAATTTAATTTGTAAGGATGACGAAACGGTTATATACCGGTCCACGATTCACTATGCGAATTGTGTAACGTCCAGTCCACGCAGGAACCCAACGAACATAGCAGTCATCACTATAATCGGTATCCTTGGCAATAAGATTGCCATTGGAATCATACACATAGAGGTCAAGGTCGGTATCTCCATCCCCGGAAACAAGAACTTCCGCCAATTCATTTGCGATGAAACTTGCAGTATAATCAATATAGCTATCACCATTTACGGCTGAATAGTCTCGCGACGGACCGTTGATATTACCACGCTGCGCACCTTTTGCTTCGGCATCGATATTGTCGATAAGCGCAAGTAAATTGGGATCGCCGTCAGCAAATGCTTTGGCGTCAGCTAAAACTGACTCATAGTCAAATGACACTTTTGCTTTCTTTCCTTCATTCTTGGATTCATCTACAGCATCACCTTTTTTGGTTGCATTGAATGCCTGCGTTGGGTTCTCAGAAAAAATCTGGAGAGCGTCAAGCAATGCAAGAGTTGATTTGTTCTCATAGCCGTAGCGAAGCACTTGATTTGCTAGCTTAACAGCTGCCAATGATTCTGAGGTTTCACCTTTTACTTCAGGCTTTTCCTCTACTGCTTGTGCCATACCGCTGAATGAAACGGCAATCATAGACAGAAAAAATAAAATCTTTTTCATACTTATTGATGTTTAATGTTTATATTTTGATATTTATTTTGTAAGTATCAGGACTACATATCCTTCATATTGTTTAATTCTATCGGTAAGTGTGGCTGATGACACCAGAGTTTCAACTCGTTCTTCAAGAATTATCTCTTCAGGGCAAGCCTCCATAAGATTCTTTAGATACGATGCCTTGATTGCATAATTCACATTTTCCGATTTGAAATAATCTCGGTTCAATCCCGAACTTGTGATGCCGACAACATTACCACCCATATCGAACAATGGTCCGCCACTATTCCCCGGCTGGATAGGTACTGAAATTTGATAGACTCTCACATCGCCACCGATACCACTCTTAGAGCTGATTTTTCCGTCCGTAAATTTAACTTCTGACCCCATTACGTCTGCCATAGGATATCCCATAGCAAAGACCTCACTGCCGGTATCCTTAGTGCGTGTCATGAGTCCATAAGGTAGTGCACTATTTCCATCGAACGATTTCTCATCAATTTTAATGATTGCCAAATCATTTTGTGGGTCTGTAACTACTACTGTAGCCGGATAGGATTCTGTTTTCCCATTTCGGGTGAAATTTGCTTGTAAAGCTGTTGTCCCTTCTACAACATGATAATTTGTGGCAATGTAGCCTTTTGGGTTCAGAAAGAAACCGGATCCATTTCCTTTCCAACCATCAGATGAACTTTTGTCTTCCGGCAGATATTCCTGTGCAATATTGCGTGGGTCAAGTACCTCTTGGACGGTTAACTGAGCGGCATCAATAACAATTGGCATTTCTGAGCCATTATACAGTGAAATTCCACACAATGATCCATCATAATAGATTCTTCCTGTCTGCACAAGAGGTTCATCATTGACGTACATTGTGATTTTGTCTCCATTATTAACGATGGTCAGTTTGTTGACATCAGGTTTGATTGCCGGAGATTTTTTCCAATCATCGTTCTGTACTACCACTCCATTTTTCTTGTATGTAAACGAATATTGGTCACCTGCAATAGAAAAAGCACATAGGTTATCCCAATCCTTATATCCGAAGAGTAGGGTTACGATTCCCTGTCCCGGATTCCGCTGATTGGTCAAAACACTTATTATGTTATCGCTCATAGGGGCAAAACCGGTGTAAATACCGCCGGAAACCTGACGCTCCGGATTTGCTTGTATTGAAATAGATTCAGCATCATTTACCTGAACAATACCGGGCTGTCCTTGAAACTCCCAAGTTTCTCGATTGCGCTCAAAGTCTTCATTATAGACCAAAAATACCATTTGATCTTCGGTTATATGCAGGTATTTGTTATTATGCAGTTTGCCATTTTCGTATTTTGCAACAGTTGCAAAATTACCATCAGGATAATATTGTATCATATCTCCATTAGGTACTCCCATAACCCAAAATGATTCAGATTCTACTTTCCCATCCGGATAATATTCTGTCTGAGGCCCATTTGGAAGATTATTGTAATAGTATTTTATCCCGGAAACAGAACCGTTTTTGTGATAAAATTTTTGTATACCCTCCAAGAACGTTTTGCCTTCATCATCATAGTCAATGAATATCGGGTATTGTTCTGATTGCAATTCTCCACTGATGTAGTAATCTTTTACAATATCTTTTGGTTTGTTTGGAGCAGAATATGTGATAAGACGATAATAGGCGGCTTGCTTAGGGGCACAACGATTCCAATTCTCATCAAAGTATTCTCTAACTTGCTGACCGATTTTCGGGGAATAACCTGACTTAGTTTCCGTAATACGTTCAACAGGTTGCCCTTTTTGGATATATGTCACGTCCCCTGTATAGGATGTAAATTTACCTGTATAAGGTGCATCATTGACCATATACCCTGCAAAAGTTGAACCATTGCCCCATCTAAGGATTCCATTACCATGCATACGATAGTTGAGGAAATCTCCCTCGTAAGAATTTCCGTTTCCATCACTGGCGGTTCCCTTACCCGTCAGTTGTCCGTTTATGAAAATACCTGTTTTAACAGAACCGTCCATATGCGTGAAAGTACCTTTACCTTCACGAATACCATTCCTGTACATACCTTCATATTTGGACTCAAATTTACCATTTACATACTTGGTAGCCACTCCTTGCCCATTGGCTTTGCCCCCTTTTGCAGAACCGCTCCAAGTAAAAGTGACTCCGGAAGAATAATATGGATCGAGAAGCTGCGCATTATTTCCGCAGTCAACCCATTTATCCTCCAATGTGTAAGTCTGTGCTTTACCCCATAAAAACGAGGTAAGGATAAGGATTAATGTTAATGTCGTTCTCATGTCATATATTTTATAGTTTACTATTTGCACTTTCAACAAAGAAGCGTGAACTTCATACTCTGCTACTATACTGAGGCTCTGGACTGCCAACTATGAGTAACAAGTAAAAGCTCACGCTTTTGGTATATATGACAGTCATAGAAAACTGAGATATACACATCAGCGTGAGCGTCATTGCTTGTCATCTGCATAGTTTTTTTGAAAATTGTCCAGATTTTCAGTACCAGATAACTGAGTGTTTGACGCTCATCTTCAATATGTCCGCAATACGCTCAGATATGGGCGCACCACAATTGCAAAGATATAAAGAATTTGTCAGACACGATTCAACAATGACCATATTTTTACTTGTACCCACTTAATATTTATTGTTTTATATACAACTGAATACAAAAATAAGCCCTATGACACCAAGAATGCCTAATAAAAGCATTCCGGGAGAATCACGCTTTCCATTTTCGTCTTTCATATTTCCCATAAACAAACATCCGATAGTGGTAATAATCAATCCCAAAATAAGGAGTGGCGTTGGGATATTCATACCACTTTCTCCATAGTCAACTCTAGCTCCAGATGGATCAATGGCAAAGGACTCGATAGTTGTCAGGAGTAAACTCATGAGTAAAATAGACTTCTTCATTTTGTTCTTGTTTTATTCTCTGTAAGTATATACCAAATTTCAAAATAGGTAAATGGAAAAAGTCGAACCATACCCCAAAAGTATAGTTCGACCGTTAAAAAGCAAAATGCTAAGATGTACTTATTATTGAAGCAGAGAATCAATCTTCCATCTTCAAATCCATAGATTAAATCCGGAATTTACCGGCTGAAAGTCGGTTATATGGGGCTGTTTCGCTTGGGTCAGACACAGCAGTGGCATATTGAGAGCCCGAAGCCATACTGATTCCATCTGCAATGTGATGAACCTGTTGCGGAGAATGTGGCTTGACTTCCTGTCCGTCCTTCTCCTTTTCGGCTACCTCCTGCACAGGCGGTGCAAGTTCCAGCTGGATTTTTCGGTCAAGCGCGGCAAGTTCGGACTTCAACTGTTTTAGTTCGTCTTCCTTTTTCCATATCTTTCCCACTATCTCCTGCAACTGCGGAATCTCCTTTTCCAGTACCTCGTTCTTCGCCTTGTACTGGTCGATGATGGACGGTACCCTCTCCAATGCGTTCAGGAAGTTTCGTGCGGCCGCTATCGGGTCTGCCATCGCCAGATGCCCG